>Ga0207761_1000155_pt1 | contig 22029 bp, 18 predicted proteins | sample LuqExpMetageno34_FD_187792 | JGI IMG/M metagenome (GOLD analysis project Ga0207761, IMG submission 187792) | Tropical forest soil microbial communities from Luquillo Experimental Forest, Puerto Rico - Sample 34 (SPAdes) | ecosystem: Environmental > Terrestrial > Soil > Tropical forest ... | reverse complement strand
CACCACGCCATGCGCCAGCTCCGCACGGCCGAGGTAGTACTTGTCGCCGTCGGGTACTTCGCCCATGTGTTTGTCGGGACGAACATACTGAATGTACGTCTCCACGAGCGGAGCGTATTGCCGGAGCAACTGCATCTCTACCTGCTCCTGTGCCACGATCCGGTCCACCACTTCGTTCTGCGTTGTTGGTTCCACCGCGGCTCGCGACCTTGCGCAAAACAGCAGAGCTAAAGCCAGGCACTTTAGGCTGCGCATAATGCCTCCACACCTGCAACTTTGAATTGGGCTGTGGCTGGCAAAACTACCTGTTTAACTTCAGCGTGCCATCTGTACGAAGGAGCGGTTTAAGGCCAGTTGGCCACACGGTCTGCAGCGAAGTCCTGATCCGCAAGGGCTGGCTCGTTTGCTGGAAGCTGCTACAACAACGAGGCGAACTGGCTGACGAAGTTGCTTGACGATGGGGCGTTAATTATTCGCCTGGCTGGAATCGAAATCGATGCCCCAGAAATGGGGCGCGGGCGTAAGGAACTCCACGCCGACGCGATTACCGCGCTCGCTTGTGTCCCCGAGATACACGATGCGGCATTCCTGCTCTTCCTGCGTTTCCGGGCTTACCAAGACCAGAATCTCCCCGTGCACGACTTCATGCCGCAACACCAGCAGCCCGCCGTGCGCGCTCACCACTACGGTCTCGCAAATCTCGCGGAACTTGCGTCCGTCGTGGCTGCGTCCGAGCGCCTGCAGCTTGGTTTTGTGAAACATCCGCTGGCTGCGCCGCTCACTGGTTTTCAGCAGTTCTGCCATGCGCCCATCATGGGGTCCGGCCCCAAAACCGGTCAATTGCCCCAAAGGACAGGTGTTCCGCCCCAGCTATACTCTCCCGTCAACTTGTGCCCCTCCGCTCTACCCCTTAAAATACCCTTGTTACGGCTACGGCAAACTTGCTTTGCGTCCAGGTCATTCCGTCGCATTTCTCGGAACTTCTTTAAGACCTTTCGCGGAAACAGAACCATAGTGCCTGAGGGGCCTGATGAATCTGACTGAGTTGATTGAAAGCCGGCAGGACCAGCATCTTTCCGAACTCTACGAATTCCTTCGTATCCCTTCGGTTAGCGCCAAATCTGAGCACAAGCCCGACATCGAGCGCGCCGCCAACTGGGTTGCCGATCACCTCCGCTCCGCCGGATTCAAGACCGTCGAGGTCATTCCCACCAATCTTCATCCTCTCGTTTACGCCGAATCCCTCGAAGCACCCGGCAAGCCCACCGTTCTTTTCTATGGCCACTACGACGTCCAGCCCGCCGAGCCCCTGGACCTCTGGACCTCGCCTGCCTTCGAGCCCGAAGTTCGTGACGGCAACATTTTCGGCCGCGGCACCGCCGACGACAAAGGCCAGGTGCACATCCACCTCAAAGCCCTCGAATGCCTCCACCAGTTCCACGGCAAATTCCCCATAAACATTAAGGTTCTCATCGAAGGGGAAGAAGAAGTTGGCAGCGTGAGCCTCTGGGACCATGTCCAGGCCAACAAGGAAAAACTGAAGGCCGACGCCCTCCTCGTTTCGGACACCTCCATGCTCGGCAAAGGTGTTCCTTCGATTACTTACGGCCTGCGCGGCATGAACTACTACCAGATCGAACTGACTGGCCCGGTGCGCGACCTCCACTCCGGCGTTTATGGCGGCGCGGTTCCAAATCCGTTAACGATCCTGACCGAGCTTTTTGCCCAGCTCCACGACAAGAAGCAGCGCATCGCCGTTCCTGGCTTCTACGACGATGTCGCCAAAGCCGATCGCGAGGAACGCAAAGCGCTGAACAAGCTTCCGTGGAAGAAAAAGGACTTCGAGCGCGCGGTCGGCGCTCCCGGCTACCTCGGCGAAGACGGCTTCACCACCGTCGAGCGCATCTGGATTCGCCCTACCCTCGAGCTCAACGGCATCTGGGGCGGTTACCAGGGCGAAGGCGCAAAGACCGTCATTCCGTCCAAGGCCTTCGCGAAATTTTCCACGCGCCTCGTGCCCAATCAGAATCCCGCGAAAATCGCCAAGCTCGTCGAAAAGCACATCCGCAAGCTGCTGCCGAAAACCGTGCACTGCAAATTTGAAGTGCTCAGTACCGGAAAGCCCTGGGTCGCCCCGTATCACGACAGGATCTTTCACATCGCGCAGGAAGCGCTACAAAAAGGCTTCGGCAAGAAAGCTGTCTTTATCCGCGAAGGCGGCTCCATCCCCTTCGTCACCCAGATGCACGACACCTTCAAGGTTCCTTGCGTGCTGATTGGCTTCGGCCTGCCGGACGAGAACGCTCACGCCCCCGACGAACATCTCGCGCTGGAAAATTACTACGGCGGGATCAAGTCCATCGCGCATCTCTACGAGGATCTGGCGAACCTCTAGGCCGGCTCCAGAGTCGACACTTATGTCAGAAACGCTGCGGTTGCAGCGCGGGCTCTACGCGGTGCGAATTTGCGTTTGCCTGTATCGCACGCGCTCATGCGGTGAAGCGGTGTGTCCTCCGCCGTTTTACTCGTTGCGCTAACTCGGCCATTCCGGGCGAAGTCTGCGAAGCGCGGAATCTCTCTTCGATTTCAAACGAGGAACGGTTTTTTTCCTTTGCCCTCACGACGATGGAAGTCTCGAACCACAAAAGAAAATCCCCCGGAAACCTGATCATGTCAGGCTACCCGGGGGATTTCACTCTCTCGAAGTGAACTCTACTTCAGCACCGCATCCTTCAGCACCTTCGCCGGACGCAGGCGGACTACCGTCTTCGCCTTGATCTTGATCTGTTCGCCCGTCTGAGGATTGCGGCCCATACGCGCCTTGCGGTGAGCCTTCACAACGCGGCCAATTCCCGGAATGACGAACTTGCCCGCCGCTCCCTTGGCTTCCTTCACCGCCAGCTTGTGAAGTTCTTCAAAGAATGTTGCCACCGTCTTCTTCGACGTTCCCGCCTTCTCGGCGATGTGTGCAACGATTTTCGTCTTGCTCATTGGCTTGGCTGCCATTTAGTCTGCTTATCCTCCTGGTTATTCTGTCCGCCCCGAATGCACGAGGCCAGTCCGAGTGAAAAACCCCTGTTTTTCAGTGAAAAACTCGGGCCGTTCTGCACTATAACCAAGCCATTCTTTCAATGCAAGGCCGAAACCCCTAAAAATCAAGGGAAAATGCCACTTTTTTTCGGGGCATGTGCAAAACTCCAGCGTTTATGCGGCTTTTCACGCTCGTTTCCGCTGTAGGGACCGCTTCGGCTTGCTCGCCGAAGATTTTCTGAGAACGCGAGCGCCCTTCTGCAGCGCTGGTTTTGTAGGGACCGCCTTCTGAGGCGGTCCGCTCTGCTGAACATGTACCGGAAAATCGTCCCGCTCTGCCTGCCGTGCTATTCTTCCTAACCCACATCGTTTAAGGAGCGTAACCCGCATGAGTTCCACATGGAACGCTAAGGAGCTGCACCAAAAGCTGAGCAATGTGATTGCCAACGGCCGTCACCCCGTCGCCGTCACATTCCTCGACGCGCCGCCCCCCGGCGTCCAAAAATTCGACGGCTCCGAACCCTCCAGCTGCTCCTTCTGGCGCCTCGCTGCGGCTGGCCGCACCTTCTATACCGTCCCCGAAAACCATTTCAACTGTGCCGTAGGCGCTTATACCCATAACATCGCTCTTTCGCCGGAACGCGAAAAAGAGACCGAGCAGACCCTGAAAATGATGTTCGATCTCGGCTACGTTAAGCCGGAAGAAGTGCCGCAGATTCCGCGGCTGCCCAAGGCGCCTAAAGCCATCCTTTATTCGCCGCTCGCCGACGCCGCCAACCTGCCCAACGTCGTTCTCTTCGCCGTGAAACCTGCTGCCGCTATGCTCCTCCACGAAGCCGCGAACCGCGCAGGAATCGGTGTCGGCGTGCCCGCGCTCGGCCGTCCCACCTGCATGGCGCTTCCCGCAGCCCTTCAACATGGAGCCATCACCAGTCTCGGCTGCATCGGCAACCGCGTCTATACCGGCCTCGCCGAGGACGAGCTCTACGTCGTGGTCCGCGGTTCCGATTTGGAACGCGTCGCCGACGCCCTCGCCACCATCACCGCCGCCAACGCCGCCCTCCGCTCCTACGCCTCCGATCGCCGCTCCCAACTCTCGACCCTGTAGTGCCGGACTTCAGCTCCGTCATTTTGCTTTCTTTCCGGCTGTTGTGTGGCCCAGGCTCTACCTTTCCACGCTGTATCGAAGCCGCACCACACCATCGGCGAACTTCTTTGCCAACCGCAAACGGAGCTCGATGTCCCGGTGGCGCGGTGCTATCAGTGGTATGCCCTCGCCTATCAAAGTGGGAATCACATGAATGTCGAACTCGTCGATCTCCCCTGCGTCCAGGAACGAGGCGATCAGCTCGCCGCCGCCCATCATCCAGATATGCTTTCCCGGCCTGGCCCGAAGCCGCCGCGCAAACCCCTTCACTGGCTCCGACACGAATTGCACGCCAGGCGCCGCCCTCTTCGGCGGCTTCCGCGAGAACACGTAATTCACCACCTTCGTGTCGAACATCTCGCCTTTCGTGCCATTCTGTTTGTAATAGTTCAGCAGCCAGTCATACGTCTTCCGTCCCCACAGGATCGTGTCGATGGTTGGATAGAATGCCCTCATCCCGTAATCGATCTTGCTTGGCCGGCGATTCAACCACTCGACATCGCCATTGGGTCTTGCGATATAGCCGTCGACGCTCGTCGCAATGTACACGATGATTTTTCTGCGTCTTTTCATGAGCGCAAACCTGCCTTGAGCGGGGTCGAATATGGCACACGCCTCGCGGAGCCGTCCAGGTCCCGGGTTTGCCCCAGCCTTGGTCGCGGCGTTTCACGTGGGTTCGTCTTTATGTAGCGCTGACTTTCATGTCAGCTCTTCTCTCCGACTACTCGTTCGGCCGCTGTTAATTTGCCTTAATAAGCGTGGATCAGCTCCAGACTGACTCCGCCGATTCTGTCCGTATCCATATAGTGGTACTGCCCGGAATTGGGCTTGCCGACATCTCCCCATGCTCCGGCCTGCCACACCGCAAACCCGAGTTTTTCATACCCGGCCGTCGCTTTCGCGAGGTCCTCCACCAGAATGCCAACGTGCTGGACGCCCTCCCCATGGCGCTCCAGGAAATCCTCATAGACATTCGCCGGCGTCGACGGCGCCTGAATCCACTCATAACTGATCGAGCCGGGCCCCTGAAATCCCACTTCAAACGCCAGCGATAGCGGCTGGCCGCGATAGCGCGAATCGTCGCGCGGCGTGGCATGCTGCAACTCAAAGCCAGGGAACCCCAGCTTCTGCCAGTAAGCCCGGACCGCACCCACGTCGCGAACCACAGGCGCAAGGTGCGACACCGTTTTCTGCTCCACAGGCTTGGGCGCTCCCCCCGGCCAGTACACCAGTCCAAGAACATATTTCCCCTGCGGCTCCGTATCGAAATAGATATACGTCACCGGCGTGTGGTCCATTTCAAACGTAACCTGCTGCAGAACGCCTACCCCGAGGCTGGCCATGCGCTGGATTTCCCTGTCCATCACCTCCTTCGAGGGAACTTCGTGGACAACCGAAAAAATCCCGTCTTTGTGCTTCTTCAAAAATTCATTGTAGGAGTTCGACGAGCCTTCGGCCGGCTGAACAAAATGGAGAGTCAGGTTGCCGAGCCGTCCGGTCACCTGCCTGCTTTCGATCGTCGCGGGCTTGCCACGATCCGTTCCCACCGCCTTGATATTTTTGTACTCGTGGACATCCGTCATTCCGACCGCGATCCACGAAGGCAAAATCGCATCGATATTCTGCGCGAGCCACGTCACACGATTAATCTTTTGGTAGTAGTCCGGCAACTGGGCGCAACAGGTTACCGGCAGAAAACAGATCACAGCAAGACAACGCAGCAGCTTCATCTGGCTCTCCGTTCCTCTGCAAGTCGGCCTCTGACATTCCGCGAAAACCGGAACACCAGCAACCGCTCATCGTAGAGATTTTTTGCTCGCACACTCACAACGGGAGCGAAGTGCCTGCCAACAGTCTACGTCATCTTCCTCTGTGTGCACCTGCGGCTTCTTGTCTGTCTTTGTAGGGACGGCCTTCCGAGGCCGCCCACTGATGTAGCCGGTGCCCCAGGTTCGGTGTGCGAACCTGGGTCTTGGGTTGGTTTTTTCCTGGGCCTTGACTCGCGAGTGACGGTGGAACTATGGTTCGAGCTGGAACCGACGCCAGTTCGGCGTTGATCCGCCGCGCGCACATGGGACAAAGCGTGCGAGGGAGGTGATCCGCCTGCTCGTTCGCCCCGTTTTCCCGCCCAAACATAACCCGCCTGTGAATCTTCCGAGGGAGCGAACAAGCGCCGCGCATCCGCCACCGAACGGGAAGGGAGATTTCCATGAGACGACCAGGGTTCATCCTCGCTTTTGTGTCTGTTGCCATAGTGCTGCTGATAGGGTCGTGCGCCAAGTCCAACCACACGCCAGACGAACGCTACGTGTTTGTCGCCACGAACATCGATCTGCCCTACTGGCAGGAAGCCGAAGCGGGATTTCTCGACGCCGCCAAAGCGCTCGGCGTAAGAGCGCAACTGATCGGCCCGACCGGCTACCAGCCCAACGCTGAACTGGTGGCGTTCCGCCAACTGGTGGATCAACATCCCACGGGAATCTGTCTGTCGGCGGCGCGCCCTGAGATTTTTCAGCAGCAGATCGATCGAGCCATTGCGGAAGGCGTGCCGGTCATCTGCGTCGACGCGGATTCGCCGGACTCCAAGCGGCTGGCTTATGTCGGCACGGATAACAACCGGGCCGGACGGGAAAGCGTGAAGCAGATGGCCAAGCTGCTGCCGGGTGGCGGCACGATACTGGTGCTTTCCATCCCAGGGCAGAAGAACCTCGATGATCGTGTGGCCGGCGTGGCCGACGCCTTGGCCAATTTCCCCGCCATCAAGCTGACCAGCATTCTCGACGACAAGGGCGATGCGAAAGTGGCAGCCGATCTGGTGTCTGGCTTGATCCAGAAGAAAGAAAAAGTGGACGGAATTATTTGCCTGGAAGCCACGGGCGGTTCCGGCGCCGCCGCAGCTTTGCACACGCTGAACATGGAAGGCAAAGTGCCAATCGTGGCGTTTGACGACGATCCCGAGACCCTGGAGTGGATCGACAAGGGCGTGATCGCCGCGACCATCGCTCAGAAACCCTACGTCATGAGCTATTACGGGTTGAAGCTGCTGGACGATTTGCACCACAACGCCGTCCACCAGTTCAAGGATTGGCGCACCGCGCTGGCTCCGCCCATGCCCACGTTCGTGGATACCGGCACAATCGTAGTCGACAAAAACAATCTGCAAACCTACCGCGAAGCCCTGCCCGGCCACGCCAGCCGCAGGTGAACGATGTAGCGGCGGCCTGCCTGCCGCAGGCAGGCTTTACGCCACCATCTTGCTTTTGCCTGTGTAGGGGAGGCTCTTCAGACCCGCGCTTTTGCCGTTCATCCTGCCTTTGTTGGCGCCAAGAAGGAAGCGAAGCGCTGGGCGATCGACAGCCCCGTCCTCGAGCGAATGCTGAGGCTCAAATACCCGGAAACCGATCCCAGCGATCCCAAGGACCGTCCAAGGCCCTCACAAGAAGCGCCGGCGCCAGCCACTGCAGCCAAGCCAGGTTCCTCCGCCTCCGCCCGCGCCGTGTCCCCTTCTCCCGACTCCATCCCCGAACTCGCCACCGCTTCCATCTCCTAGCCGTGTCGTTAGCGAATCTGGTTTCGTCACTCGTTTATCCGCCGAAGCTGCCTCGGCGAAGGCGGACCACTGCTCGCTCGTTTCGTTCCTGTTCGGGTGCCCCATCCTTTCGCGCACTTTGCGAAAGGGTGGGTCTTCTCTTCGTAGTTGCCACTTCCTTTCGTTGCAACAACTCCAGCTCCCGTAGGGGTCCAGCACCGCTGGACCCCATGTCCACAAGCTTGTTCCGTCCACTGGATGCCGAAGTTTTGCCACAGGTCCTGCCCCTAACTCCTTTCTTTCCCCTTCTTACGCGTTTGTTTTCGCTAACTCCTTTGTTTCCCCTTGATTGAACAAACAGGGGGGTACCCCTCCCCCCAAAATTGCGCTTTTGGGGACGGCGCTACCGGGCAGGATTGTGCGGTGGAAATTCGTCGGGTGGAATTTGATGCGACTACAGCGTTTTCACGTACGCAATGACGTCCTTGACCTGACCCTCTTCGAGGACATCCTTAAACGGCGGCATCAACTGGTCCCCGTTTTCGATCCAGGTCTTCAGGCTTTCGTCGGTGATCTTATTGCCGTTCACCGTAAACGTGCCGCGCTTGGCGATGCCCTTCAGGCCGGGGCCGATCTTCTTCTGGTCGCTGGTGTCGTAATGGCAGATGGAGCATTTCTGCTGGAACAGCGACTTGCCCCGCGAGGCCGCCGCGGAATTTCCCGCCGTGGATTTCTTGGTTGAGCTTTGCGCCAGCACCGAAGCGGCGACAACGAGCGTGCTGCAGACCGTGAGCGAGGCCGCAATCCTCAGAAAACGATTCACCTTTTCCCCCAATCCCGATCATCATTAAATCGACTTAAATATTGTCTCTGTTCTCTGTCCCAATTTCCACTGATGCCCGGCAAAAGGGACAGGTTGCGCCTTTTGCATCAGTAGAACCTTCGTACCTTTGACCCGAAAGAGAGGCGCCATTCACAATAGGGTCATGAATCAGGAGCTCCTGACTCGCGCGTGGGAAGTGTTGCAAGACGCGTATCAAGCGCAGATGGAAGGCGATTATGAACGCGCGGTGGAGCTGTATCAGTCGTCCCTCGAGCTGCATCCGACCGCGGAAGCGCACACCTTTTTGGGCTGGACTTATCATTTCCAGGGGAAATTGCTGGACGCGATCGCGGAGTGCAAGCGGGCCATCGAACTGGATCCCGATTTCGGCAATCCTTACAACGACATTGGCGCGTATATGATCGAACTCGGGCAGTTCGACGAAGCGATTCCCTGGCTCCAGCAGGCGGTCGAAGCGCGACGCTACGAGCCTCGTCATTTCCCGCACTACAATCTGGGCCGAGCGTATCTTGGCAAGGAAATGTACGGGCAAGCGATGCGCTGCTTCCAGGAAGCGTTAGAGGTTGAGCCGCGCTATTCGCTGGCGCGCCAGGCCCTGGAGTCGCTGCGCCGCATGGTGAATTGAAGCAGCCGATCGCTGCCAGTCTGTCGCCTGGCGCCTTCAACTCGCAGTCTGTGCTTGACTGGGCTTCACGATCCGGTCGTAGACCAGCAGCAACAGCGCGGTGAGCACGCCGACTCCGGTAATCACGTACCAGGTCAGTTGCGGCTGGCCCTGCACTTCGCCGAAATAGTGAAGGACTTTCCCGCCGAACCACCCTCCAATCAGCGATCCAATTCCCAACGGCAGAAACGCGAAACCCATGTAGGTGCCTTGCTGTCCTTCGGGCGCAAGGCGCGAAACATATTCGTAATAGCGCGGCTGATGGATGATTTCGCCGATGGCGAGCACGGCAATCGCGGCGATCGCGCCCAACATCGTTGGATGAATCGCCAGAATGATCCACGAAAGTCCGGTAATGAGCGTGCCGAGAATGATAGCGGTGAACGCCGCGATTCTCTTGGTGAGGAAGTTGAGCAATATCGTGCAGGTGATGACGATAATGCTGTCGGTCATCAGGATTTTCTCCACGTCGATGTCCTTGTTGACGTATTGATGGAGAAAGACAGGCATGACAATCCACTGTTGCCAGAAGACAATCCAGTAGCCAGTGAAGATCAGAAGAAACGCCATGAACTTCGGATTAGAGGCGACAGTAAGGAAATTCCGCGCGGTCTGGGAAAGGCTTGGAGCGGGCGAAGAGTCGATGCGCTTCGGTTCCCGGAAGAAGAGAAGGACGAACAAGAACATCACTCCGACTGCAACGGAAGCGATCAAGAAGATCTTGCCCGCGCCTAAATGGTGTTTCGCCCAGGAACCAGTCCAAGGACCGAGCAGGCCGCCGATGTTCACCATCGTGTAGTAGATGGAATAGCCGAGCGCGCGAACATTTTCCTTTGAACCGCTTGCAGTTGTGCCAACCACGCATGGTTTGACAAGAGCGATTCCGAGAGCCGGCAGCAGCACAATAAATGCGACGAAATAGAAGTCAGGCACCAAGTGACGAGCTGGCGCGAGCCACGGAGCGCTGATCGAGCCCAGTAGGAAATAAGCCGCCGACAAGAGAAAGTAAGCGAGTGACAAGGCGCGCCGGAAACCGAGACGGTCCGCAACGGCACCTCCGAAAACGGCAAGTAGCCAGACGAAACCGAAGAGTCCCGTTAAGCTTGTTGTCTGTACGGTGGGAAAATTCAGCGATTCGCTCAGGTAAGTTGAGAGGGAAGCGAAGGAGCCGTAATAGGCGAGGCGTTCAAAGATTTCACTGACGTTGGCGACCCAGAAGGATCGCTCGAAGCCGTGGCGCACTTCTTCGAGCCGCTGAGCAAAGGGCATGCCGCCTCCGAATGGGATGTGGTGGGGATGTTAGCAGAGACCGGGCGCGGCGGTCGCGTCCGCCAGATTCTAGGGTTTCGCTTTTTCGGCTTCCTGGCGCTGGCGCTCCTCGGTCCACGGAGGGACGATGCCGACTTCGCGAGCGTAGGCGATGGATTGGCCGAGATGCTCGCCATAGTGACCGGACATGAGGAAGAAAGAGCCGCGAATGGTGGATTGGCCGCGCGGAGTTTTGATTTCCTTGTCGAGATCGGCATCCTTAACGTTTAAGATGGCGCCGCGGAAATGTGCGAAGGAATCCTTGAGCGCCTGCAGAACCTTGGCCTTGTCGTTGGACGAGGCAATCAGCGCTTTGGTGTCGATTCCCACGGGAATCGGAGTGCCGATCATACGGGCGAAATTGTAATTCGCGGTGACAACGTGCATGTACACTTCGCCGACGGAACGAACTCCCTCGCCAGGACGCCACGTGTACTTTTCCGCCGGAATTGCGTCGGCGAGCCGCTGGAAGCGCTGCTCGTAGTAGGAAACTTCGTCAAGAAATTCCATCCGAGCACCCGAGGTTGGGCTCGGAGGAAGGGCTGCGGATTTCTCCTGAGCGAAGGTCGAGGTACACGCACCAAGAAGGAACAAGAACAGCAACAAGGCGGAACGGCGCATCAGTTATCCCCCATCTGCGGCAAGTACGATGTGAATGAATGTTACACCGGAACCGCACCGAGGCACTACTTGGCGAAGGACTCCGAGGCAAAACGCAAAGAAGCGGGGAGATGCTCGGCGAAGTAGGTGGGATCGTGACGCCCTGGATATAAGTGGTATTCGTGAGGAATGTGGCGGCCGGTCAGAACCTTGTCGAGAGAAGCGGCGCCGGCTTCGAAGCCGTAGTCGTCACGATTGCCACAGTCGAAATAGATTTTCAGGCCGGCGAAATTGGCGGTGCGCGCAAGGGCGATTGGACTATTGCGATTCCAGAAAGTGGGATCGGGAGGAGCACCGAAGACCTGACCGAGCACGCGGGAGCGCGGGGAATTGGGCGTTGGACCTAGAAATTCAGGAAGCTTCTCAATAAGAGCGGGACTATGCGCGGCCGCAGAAATAAAGAGTTGCGGATGCGCGAACGCTAAATGCAAGGCGCCGTAGCCGCCCATCGAAATCCCGGCAACTGCCCTATGCCCACGGCCGGACAAGACGCGATACCGTTTTTCGATGAAAGGGAAAAACTCTTGAAGCAGGAAATCCTCGTAGGGGGATTTCCCGTCCTTGGAATTGATGTAGAAGCTTGCGCCGCCCTCGGGCGTGGCGATGATGAAGTCGGTGAGCTCACCCCTTTCGCGCATGTCCTCGACGAGGTTAAAAGCGCCGGAGTGGATAAAGGTCTGCTCGTCGTCGCCGAGACCGTGCAGGAAATAGAGAACCGGGAATTGCCGGGATTTTTGCTGGTCGAATGCGGCGGGAAGGACGACGCAATAGCGGACGGAGCGCGCGAGGATCTTGCTGGGAACGGCGTTGCACTCGACGCGGCCGGTGGCAGCGGATGTTGTTAGAGAAACTGCGAAAATCGCCAGCAGCAACAAAGCTGGCCGGAGTTTATTCATATCGGAGAGCGTCGACAGGATTGAGCTTTGCGGCACGAGAAGCAGGATAGAGGCCGGCGCCGAGACTGACAAGGACTGCGAAGGCCAGAGCGAGCAGAACCAGCCACCAAGGAACGGAAGAGAGCTCGATGGGACTGAGACTTTGCCGTTTGAGGTAGACATTGGTTCCGAAAGTAATCGCGCGGCCAAGCAGCCAGCCGAGGCTCACTCCGAGAATTCCGCCAAGAAAGCCCATCACCCCGGCTTCAACGAAAAAGAGTTGCTGTACGTCGGAATCGGCAGCGCCGAGTGCCTTGAGCACGCCAATTTCGCGCCGGCGCTCGAGAATAGCCATAACCAGAGTGTTGACGATTCCAAGGGTGGCGACGGCTAGCGCAAGACTGCCGAAGATGCCGAGCAGGAGATCGAAGACGGAGAAGAAGGTGCGGAGAGACTTGGAGGCGTCGAGCAGGGAGAAGGCGTTGAAGCCGAGATTCTTGATGGAGGCTTCAAGAGGTTCGACTTGGGAAGGGGATTTGGCGCGGACGGAGAGGGACGGGTAGGTGGTTTTGTTAGAGGTCTCGCCACGAACAATGTCGCGAAGGTCGTTCACCTGCGCGGCGCGAAGAGTGGTTGCGGTTTGCAGAGGAATCAGAAGGCGAGCGTTGCCGTAACCGCCGTAGCCGGCGGCAGGCTCGGTCTCAACAATGCCGATGATCCTAAGCTTCAGTTCCTTTGGAACGACGGAGAAGCCGCCGAAGTCGCCGGGAGCGGCCGAGGAGTCGCCTGCAGCGGGAATGGCCTGGCGTTCGGCGTAACGCAGCGTGAGGTCCTGGCCTACAAGGGAAGGAGGCTTGTCAGAAAGATCCTTGGCGAATTCAATTTGGAGAATCGCTTCGTTCGCGGAAGTGGACGAAAAGAAATTTCCTTGCATGCCGTCAAACGCACCGGAATTGCGCGAAGAATCGGGCAAGCCGGCGACAACGGTTGCATACGGCTTATTGTTGAAACGGACTTCGGTGAAGAAACGGATTTGCGGGTAGACCTCGATGACGTTCGGAAGTTTCTCGAGTTCCTTGCGAGCATCTTCATCGAGATGGCGCGGCGGCTTGTCGGAATCAGCTTCGCGAGGTTGCGGCCGGCCCATGCCGCGGAAATTGTTTTTGGGGGTGACAAAAATCGTGTCAAAAAGGCCGCTTTGCGAGAGGCGCTTAGAGGCGAGCTGTTGCAGTCCAACGCCGAGAGAGAGCATGGCGACAAGGGAAGCTACGCCCACGGCGACACCGAGGGTGGTGAGCGCGTTACGAAGAATCGCCTCGCGCAAGTTGCGTACGGCGAGGTCGGTCAGGTCACGCGCCTTCATTGAGCGGTTACCTTTGTTGCCGGCGAGGTCCCAAGAAGCTTGCCATCTCCCATCGTGGCGAGGCGATCCGCAAAGCGCTCGGCGAGAGCGCGTTCGTGAGTGACCATGACGATGGTCATGCCGAGCTGAGTTTGCAGATCGCGCAGCAGGCTGAGAATGGTTTCGCCGGTGGTGGAATCGAGATTGCCGGTGGGCTCGTCGGCAAGGAGGATTTTCGGGCGATTCACGAGCGCGCGAGCAATGGCTACGCGCTGTTGTTCGCCGCCGGAAAGCTCAGCGGGGCGATGGCCGATGCGGTGGGTGAGGCGAACTCGCTCAAGAGCTTCGCGGACTCGGGTGGCGCGGTCGGGGCGCTCGACTTCCGCCAACCGAAGGGGAAGCTCGACGTTTTCTTCAAGAGTCATGCGAGGCAGAAGATTGAAGGATTGGAAGATCATGCCGACGGTGTTGCAGCGATAGCGGGCGAGTTCGAGGGACGAAAGTGCAGCGAGGTTCGAGCCGTGGACCAGGATGGAGCCCGCGGTGGGCCGGTCCAAACCCGCCATGAGGTTCAGGAGCGTGGATTTGCCGGAGCCGGAGGAGCCGAGAAGGGCGAGAAATTCGCCGAAGCCGACGGTGAGGGAAACTTCATCGACGGCGCGGACGCTGGTTTCTCCCATGTGGTAATGGCGGGAAACGCGCTCCAACTGGACGGCGGGTTGCGATTCGGCCATAGGCTCAAATAATGATACGTCGGAAGAGGATGGAATCTTTCACCGGAGGTTTTGATGCGTCAAAGCTGCGATTGGGAATGGGCGGTAGCCGGAGGCAAGCCAGCGCGAGTGCGGACGTCATCCGTCAAGTTCGCTCCAGTCACCAACAGGACAACCGACCCGGCCGCATAAGGCTGTTTGAGATAAGCGGCGGTGGCGGCGGCGCCAGCGGGTTCTGCAATGAGTCCTTCGGCAAAATGAAGCTTGTGGATCGCGGCAATGAGTTCCTCTTCGCTGACCAGAACAACGTCGTCGACTAGCTGGCGTATCGCGTCGACGTTTTCGGGCTCTGGAGTGCGAGTGGCGAGTCCATCGGCGCAAGTGTCACAGGCCTCTGTGGGAACGGGAACGCCTTTCTTCCAGGACAGAAAGTAGGAAGGAGCGCGTTCCGCTTGGACGCCGACGATGCGGATCGAGGGGTCGACCTGCTTCATGGCGGCGGCGACTCCGCGGATCAAGGCAGTGTCGCCCATGGGCACGTACACACAGCGCACGCCGGGAAGCTGCTCCAGAATCTCGAGACCGATGGTGGCGGGGCCCATCGGCAAATCCGGATCCGTGGCGTCGTTCAAGAAATACACGCCGGGAAGCGCTGAATATTCCTGGGCGAGCAAGAAGGCGTGAGCCAGATCCGTACCGCCGGCTTCGACGATGCGGGCGCCGAGCGAATCGATTTTCCCTCGCTTCACAGGATTGGGATTGGCGGGAAGAAAGATGGTTGCGGGCAGGCCCAACTTTTTTGCGGCCCAGGCAACGGCGGCACCGTGGTTGCCCGTGCTGCAGGCAACTACTTCGCTGATGGGGTGCCTGCGTAACTGAAGAGACAGAGCGGCAAGAGCGCCGCGAGGTTTGAACGATCTTGTCGGCAACTCCGTTTCGATCTTCAGATAGACCAACGAGCCAGCGGCGGAGAGGTTGTGCGCTGGTTTTAGGTTCGTGCGCGGTAGATGTTCGCTCAAAACAAGCTGGGTCGCGCGAATCTGCTCGCGCGTGTGGCGAAACGTCATCCCAAAATTCAATCATCGAAACAGGGATTGTCCAAGGTCAATTGCTGGCTGAATGTGCGCGCATTTGTGCCGCGCACTGAAGCGGATACCACGGCTGTGCTAGCATTACTATCTGCGCAAGAGCAACCTGCCTGGCAAGGAGCCAACCTGAATGCCTGCGATGATGAAGGCATTGCGGAAAACGCAAGCGGGAAAAGGTTTACAACTCGAGAAGATTCCGGTGCCGCAAATTGGGCCGACCGATGTGCTGGTGCGAGTGAAGGCCACGTCGATCTGCGGGACGGATCTGCACATTTATGGATGGGACCGCTGGTCGCAGGGGCGCATCAAACCTCCCGTGACACTGGGCCACGAGTTTTGCGGCGTGGTGGAGCGCGCGGGCGAAGAAGTAACGGCAGTGAAGACCGGGGATTTCGTCAGCGCGGAAATGCATCTCAACTGCGGGCATTGCCATCAATGCCGTTTGGGGCAGGCGCACATCTGCCAGAATCTGCGGATCATCGGAATTGATATTGATGGCGCGTTCGCGGAGTTCGTGAAGATTCCGGCGACGAATATCTGGAAACTCGATCCGGCAATTCCGGAGCACTACGGAGCAATCCTCGATCCACTGGGAAATGCGGTGCACACCGTGCTTGCCGGGCCGATCGCCGGGCAAACCGTGCTGGTAACGGGATGCGGACCGATCGGGCTGATGTCCATTGCGCTGGCGAAGGCTTGTGGAAGTTCGACGGTGTTTGCAACGGAGACAAATGAACACCGGCGGACACTCGCGAGAGAGATGGGCGCGGATTTTGTGTTGAACCCAGCCGCGGAAGATCCTGTGAAGAAGATCCTGGCGGCGACCGGCGGGACAGGTGTGGATGCCTTGCTGGAGATGAGCGGGAATCCGGTGGCGATTCAACAGGGATTTAAAGCCTTGCGAGCAGGCGGGCGAGCTTCCTTGCTGGGGATTCCGACGGAAAATGTGCCGTTGGACCTGGTGCAGGATGTCATCTTTAAGGGCGCGACGGTCCAGGGAATTTATGGGCGGCGGATGTACGAGACGTGGGTGGAGATGACGGCGTTGTTGAAGGCAGGGCGCGTGAACCTGGAGCCTTTATTTGGCGAAAGAATGGAACTGGAGAATTTTGAGGCGGCGTTTGCGAAGTTGCGCGATGGGTTGGCGGGGAAAATATTGATGTACCCGAACGGCATGAAGAAGTGACGGCGGAGCTTGCCGCGAGGGCAGGAGAAGGATCATGAGCGAATCCGGAACACAAGCGACGAAGACGAATCCGTTGCAATACGTGACGGAGACTTTGCAAGACCTACGTGCCAAGGGCGTAGCACCGAAGCTCCGAGTTTTGGAGGGCGAGCAGAAACCGGTGTGCGTGTTTGACGGGCGCGAAGTGATCAACCTGGCTTCGAACAACTATTTGGGACTGACGTCGCACCGGGCGCTGCGGAAGGCGTCGATCGAGGCAGTGCGGAAACTGGGAGTGGGCGCGGGAGCCGTGCGGACGATTGCCGGGACCATGAAGCTGCACATGGACCTGGAAGAGCAGATCGCGAAGTTCAAGAATGTCGAGGCGTGTGTGGTGTTCCAGTCGGGATTCACCGCGAATGCAGGAACGGTGTCGGCGATCTTGGGGAAAGACGATTTAATCGTGTCGGATGAGTTGAATCACGCGTCGATTATCGATGGGGCGAGGCTTTCGAAAGCGACCATCCAGGTGTTCAAGCACAAAGATGTGGCGGACTGCGAACGGATTCTGCAGGAGCACGCGAACTTTCCAGGCAAGAAGCTGATGATTACGGACGGCGTTTTTTCCATGGACGGGGATATCGCGCCGTTGCCAAAATTGTGCGACCTGGCGGAAAAGTACGGCTGCATCATGATGGTGGATGATGCGCATGCGAGCGGCGTGCTGGGGCGCGGGGGGCGCGGGTCGGTGGACCATTTCGATTGCCACGGGCGCGTGCACATCCAGGTGGGAACGTTGAGCAAAGCCATCGGATCGATGGGCGGGTACGTGTGTGGGTCGCGGGATCTGATCGACTTTTTGTATTTGCGGGCGCGGCCGTTTCTGTTTTCGACTTCGCATCCGCCGGCGACGGCAGCGGCTTGCCAGGCGGCGTTTGCGCTGTTGGATTCGGCGGAAGGCGAAAAGCTGGTGAAGAAATTGTGGGCGAACACGAAATTCTTCAAGAAAGAATTGAAGAAGCGGGGATTCGAGTTCAAGGTAAGCGAAACGCCGATCGTGCCGATTCACGTGGGAGACGCGGCAAAGGCCTTTGAGTTCTCGCGCAAACTCTTTGACGCTGGCGTGTTTGCGCCGGCGGTGGGATACCCGACAGTGGCGGAAGGAAAAGCGCGTTTGCGGGCGATGGTCAGCGCAGCGCACAAGCGCGAGCATTTGTTGAAAGCCGCCGACACGCTGGCCGAAGTTGGCAAGTCGCTCGGCATTGTAAGTTAGGGAATCCAAGGGCGGACGCTCACTCCTGCTATACTCGCGCGATGGCCGCGAAAGAAGAAAATCCGAAGAAGTTGTTCCTGGTGGATGCGATGGCGCACGTCTACCGGGCGTTCTACGCGCCGATGCCGATGCGGCTCCGAGGGCCGGACGGCAAGCCCACGAATGTGCCATTTCTGTTTGGGAATATCCTTCGGCGGCTGGTGAAAGATTACAAGCCGGAATACCTCGCGATCGTCTTTGACACCAGCAAGCCCACGTTCCGCGACAAGCTGTTCGAATCGTACAAGGCGCAGCGGCCGCCGATGCCGGACGAGATGAGCGTGCAACTGCCCTTCGTGCGTCGTTTGTGCGAGGCCATGCGATTACCGATCGTGGAGCTGGATGGCTACGAAGCTGACGACGTGATCGGAACGCTGGCGAAGCACGGCCGCGGGCAGAAGCTCGACGTTTTTATCATTTCCAATGACAAGGACATGATGCAGTTGGTGGACGGAGGAGTCCGCGTGCTGCGTACCGGGTCGGGCGGCGCGAAGGCGGACACCATCGTGGACGCGAAGAAGGTGGAAGAGATTCTCGGCGTGCCGCCCAGCAAAGTGATCGACCTGATGTCGCTGCTGGGCGACACCGTGGACAACATACCCGGAGCGAAGGGAATCGGCGAAAAAGGCGCGGCGGAGCTGATCCAGAAATACGGGACGGTGGAGAGCGCGCTGGAGCATGCCGACGAAGTGGCGAACAAGCGTTATCGCGAGGCCCTGCAGCAGCAGAAGCCGCAAATCCTGATGAGCAAACAGCTGGCGACCATCGAGACCGCCGTGCCGCTGGCACTGGATACGGAAAAGCTGAGGATGGCGGCGCCAGACGTAAAGCTGCTCGAAACTTTGTACCGGGAGTTGGGCTTCAATTCCTTGCTGAAGGAGTTGCTGGCGAGTGGAACAGCGGAAACTGGCGCGGGGGGCGTCGCGGTCGCCCCTGCTGCGAGCGCTGCGCAGATCAGCGACGAGAAAAAGGACTACGCGCAACTGGCGAACGTGGAGGAGCTCAGCGCTTATCTGAAGGCGATTCCCGCGAAGGCTTCGCTGGCGGCATGGCTGAACCTGGCGACGGACGAGCGGGAAGCGGAAGGGTTCGGGACGACGGTCACGGGAATGGAGTTTTCTTCCAAACCAGGCGAAGGGCGAGCGATCTGGGCCGATGAGAAGGGCGAGGCCCTGAAAGCGGTGCAAGCAGTGCTGGCCGACAGCAAGCGGACGAAGATTGTTCACGACCCGAAACTGCTTCAACTGCTAGGAGGCCGGGCAGCGAATATCGAACATGCGACGCTGTTGTACGCGTATCTCCTTCGGCCGACGACAGCGAAGCACGATTTTGCCGATGTGGTGTTCCGGACCTTCAACGTGCCGCTGGGCGGAGGAACCGGAGAACCGGCAGACTTTTTGCAGAGGGTGGCGCCGGTTCTGCGCCAGCAGATCAAAGAGCAGGGACTCGAGTACGTGTACGAGAAGATTGACCTGCCACTCGCGGGCGTGCTGGCCGACATGGAGCGCGTGGGGGTTCGTGTGGACCCGGCGGCGCTGTCAAAGATGTCGGAATCGATGGAAAGAGAAGTGCGCCGGCTGGAGAAGGAGATCTGGAAGTCGGCGGGCGTGGAGTTCAACGTCAATTCGCCGACGCAGCTGGCGGAGATTTTGTTCGACAAGCTGAACCTGCAGCCTCCGTACAAACGCGGAAGAGGAAAAGTGCGGTCGACGGCAGCGGATGTCTTACAAGAACTCGTCGACGTGCATGAACTGCCCGCTAAGATCATCGAGTATCGAGAGATCGCGAAGTTGAAGTCGACGTATGTGGATTCACTGCCAAAGCTGATTCATCCGGAAACTGGACGGCTGCACACCAGCTTTTCGCAAACCGGAGCCGCGACAGGGCGGCTGAGCTCGAGCGACCCGAATTTGCAGAACATTCCGATTCGTACGGAATTGGGGAGGGAAATCCGCGCGGCGTTCGTGGCGGAGAAAGGCAAGATTCTGCTGTCGGCGGACTATTCGCAGATTGAATTGCGAATTATGGCCCATTTCTCGAAGGATCCGGTGCTGGTGGAGGCGTTCCGCAACGGGGAGGACATTCACGCGCGCACCGCGCAAGAAGTTTTTGGCGTGGGGCCGTTGGGGCAAACTGCGGAGCACCGGCGCGCCGCGAAGGCCATCAATTTCGGGATTATCTACGGGCTCAGCGCGTTTGGTCTGGCGAAACAACTGGGAATCGAGCAAAAAGAGGCGGCGCAGTTCATCAACGCATATTTCACGCGGTATCAAGGTGTGAAAGCGTATCTGGACAATGTGCTGATTGAAACGCGTAAGTCCGGGGTGGCGAAAACGCTCTTTGGCCGAATCCGGCCGATCACAGAAATCAACGCCAGCCAGGTGCAATTGCGGAATTTTGCGGAACGCACAGCGTTGAATTCGCCGTTGCAGGGTACGGCGGCCGACTTAATCAAGCTGGCGATGATTGCGATCGACGAGCGGCTTCGCAAAGAAAAGCTGGCCGCGCGAATGATTCTGCAGGTGCACGACGAGCTGCTGTTCGAGGCTCCTGCCAAGGAGAAGGGCGCTTTGGAGGAACTGGTAAGAGAAGAGATGGAAGGGGTATACAAACTTACGGTTCCTTTGGTGGTAGAGGTGGGCACGGGGCCGAACTGGCGGGATCTGGATTAGTCGTTATCCGCAGTGTGTATCAAAAGGTGCGTCGTAAGCCGAAGCGCACCTGAAACGGTTCGACAGGATGGAAAACGTTGGTGAAAGCCGGCGCGGCGGTCGGCGTTATTTGCGATGAATAGGCGTAATTGATGTCGTGGTCGCGGCGGTTCAACAAATTGAACAATTCAGCAGAAACGCGCCACTTTTCGTTGATTCGGTAACCGACCTCTCCATTGAGCAATGCTGTTGGATTTGAGTGATAGATTCCGTCGGACGTCAAATAACGCGGGCCGAAGTAGCGCAGGCGTAGACTCCCCGAAAAGCCTTTCAGATTCGGCAGCGTGATGCCCGAGGAAATGACCCAGCCAACTGCTTCGGGTACGCGCCTACCCCCCGGGCTGCCGGGCGCTGCGTCAGCTCCGTCGATGGAGGTAAAAAGGGCGGCGGAGTCCGCAAGGTCAAAATCAAAAGCCAAATGTTCGAGTGGAGTGTAGTAGTTGGCCCACTCAACCCCATAGCGGTTGCTCGGTTGTTGGGAAGCAACCGTGCCTCCGGTATCGCCATCCTGCTGTAGCTCGGAAGCACTGTGGAGATACCAGAGCGAAACGGTACTTTGCAGATGCGGGACGACCAAAGTGCGCACACCGACTTCCGCGCCTTTGGTCGGGACCAGAGCGGGAATCTTCGAGGCGGGCGTGTTGGGGAAGGGATTTTCCGCCGATATGGGTTGCACCGTTTGCGTTGCGCCACGCCCGTCGTTGCTGTGAAAATTGAATCCGCCCTGCGCGTAGAACTCAGTTTTGGACCACGGACCGAAGATCAAACTGATTTTGGGGCTGGGCAGGAACTTGGAGGCGGTACCGGTATTGGCGGGGGTAACCAGGCTGGTGACATCGAAGTACTGTAGGTCGGCGCGGAGGGCCGCGACCGAGCGGAATTTTTCCGCCCACTGGATCTTATTCTCAACGTAAAAACCGATTTGCGTGTCCGTGAAGCGATCTGCTTGCGTGGTGGCCGGCAGAGTGGTGCCAGTGGAGGAATCCGTTTTGTCTGCACGCACACGATCTTCCGTCTGGTAAAGGCCGTTGGTGATCCAATCGTTGCGGACCTGCAGGCCGAACGTGTTTTCCACCTTGTGCCCAAACCACTGGCTGAAGATTGTATGGCGCGCGTCCAGCCCGGCCACCCAGCGCCTGTCTTTCTGTTCGAACTGGTCTCCACGAACGGGGTCGGTCAGGAAGTATGTGAAATCAGAAAACAAGTCGAGGTCATAGTAAAACCCGTAGACCACGATCTTGGTTTCGGAATTTGCGCCTTGATGATGCCATTCCGTTTGCAAGCTGTAACGCTGTGAATTGCCACCGTCAGTGGGATTCAGTGTGCCGAAGAAACCAACGAGGGGCACAGCGTTCTCGGCGATTTGATCGCTCGAGTTCCAGTTTCCGTGGTAAGCACGGCCGGTGATGCTGAAACCCTCGGCGTCTCCGCCCCGGCTGTAGCTTAGGATTCCGTTGACCTTATAGTAGTTATCGGGATGCACCCACGGGCCGTCGTCGTGATAGACCTCTGCGCCGTACAGCAAGCTGCCTGAACCGGCCTTTTGCGATGCGCCGAAAACGGCCCGCCAGTAGCCGTACATGCCACCTTCGACCTGGAAGAAGTTCTGGGGCAGCGTCTTGAAGAACACCACATTGGCTG
>Ga0207761_1000154_pt1 | contig 22079 bp, 23 predicted proteins | sample LuqExpMetageno34_FD_187792 | JGI IMG/M metagenome (GOLD analysis project Ga0207761, IMG submission 187792) | Tropical forest soil microbial communities from Luquillo Experimental Forest, Puerto Rico - Sample 34 (SPAdes) | ecosystem: Environmental > Terrestrial > Soil > Tropical forest ... | reverse complement strand
ACCGCTGGCTGCTTCCAGCCGCTCTACGGCACCCAGTCGCCGATCGGCGGCAACGCCGGCATCGGCGACAAGCTCGATTCCGTCGAAGTGATGCCGATCGATGCACCAAACGGCACCCGGCTCGCGCGCGTCGGCGTCAACGTGCGCAACGAATTGATCTATGAGCTCACCGGCGGCGGCGGTCAGGCGACGACCAACTACCGGCTCGACGTTCGGCTGACCTCCAACAATCTGCAAGTGATCGTCGACATCAACACCGCGCGCCCCGATATCCAGAATTACGGCATCGACGCGGTTTATACGCTGACGGACGTCAGCAACGGCAAGAAGGTGGTCACCGGGCAGACATTCTCACGCGTGTCGTACGATATTCCCGGCCAGCAGCAACGCTTCGCCGGCGATCGCGGACTGCGTGACGCCGAGAACCGCGCCGCCAAGGTGATCGCAGAAAACATTCGCTCGCGTCTTGCTTCGTACTTCGCGGCGGGGACGTAGCTATTGCTGTCATCGCCGAAAAGACGGGCGATCCCGTAAATTCTGGCCATTGCGGTGACCGAGATGCTTTTGAATACTGGGCACCCGCCTGCGCGGGGTGCGACAGCTCAACAAAATGACCGCCATAAAAGCCTCCGACGTCGATCATTTCGTTGCCCGACCCGATCCGGGCAAGCCGATCGTGCTGGTGTTCGGGCAGGATGCCGGGTTGGTGCGCGAGCGTGTCGACGCGCTTGTGCGCGCCTCGATCGATGATCCGAATGATCCCTTCGCGCTTGCGCGCATCGATGGCGACGACCTGTACGCCAATCCGTCGCGGCTAGTGGAGGAAGCGCACACGGTGCCCCTGTTCGGCGGCCGCCGCGCCGTGCTGGTGAAGGCCGGCAGCCGCAACATTGCCGCCGCGGTAGAGACAGTAATCGCGGCACCGTCGAGCGAATGCCGCGTCATCATTGAGGCCGGCGACCTGAAAAAGACCGCGCCTTTACGCACGCTTTGCGAGAAGGCCAAGGTCGCCGCCGCGCTCCCCTGCTACACCGACGGCGAACGCGAGCTATCGCGGCTGATCGACGAGGAGATGCGCGCTGCCAATTTGACGATTGCGCCGGATGCGCGCGCGGCGTTGCTGGCGCTACTCGGCGGGGATAGGCTCGCATCGCGCAGCGAGATCCGCAAGTTGGCGCTGTACGCTAAAGGCCAGAAGCAAATTGAGTTCGCCGATGTCATGGCCGTGGTGGCCGACGCATCCTCGCTCGCGCTTGACGACGTGATCGATGCCGCCTTTGCCGGCCGGCCGACGGATGTCGAGAGCGAATTCGGCAAGGCGCGCGCAGGCGGGTCGTCGCCCGCCGCAATCATTTCCGCGGCGATCCGCCAAGTCGGGACCCTGCACAAGATGAAACTGGCGGTCGAGTCCGGCGACAGCATCGAATTCGCCATGAAACGCGGCGCGCCGCCGGTGCATTTCACCCGCGAGGCGGTGGTCGGCGCCGCCCTGCGTTTCTGGTCGCCGGAGCAACTGTTAAACGTGATGGCGCAGCTGGCGGAAGCCTCACTCGACATGCGGCGCAATGTTACCCTCGCCGAAGCGATCGCCCAACGCACGCTGCTGTCTATCGCGGTGAGCGCGCGGCGGCGGGACAATTAGACTTATTTAGCTCGGCATTAGGCGAGGGTCTTCTGGCGGTTGTCCGTCGTGTCGCCGTTTTTCTTCGTCCTGTTCGGCTCCAACTTGTACCCCGGCACGGCCGTGCTGCGGCGTGTCGGTTGCGCAAAGCAGCATCCCCGAGGACGGCCGCACGGTGCAAATCCGCCGTCCGCTGCGCGACGACACCTTCTGCCGCAGCATTATCTACGACAACCAAACTTCGCAATCGATCGAGGACAAGGTCAAGCGTTGCGACAAGCTACGTGCCGCAGAAACGTAGCCGTCAAAGCACGCGGTTCAGCTGGGGCAACCGCTAACGCAACGGGGCGGTCGAGCGCACCTCTCAAAGATTTAGCTGATAGCTCACCGGCACCCAGCGGTAGCCGCGTTGGGCCCGCTCGATCCAGCCGATGCCGGGGAACGGACAGTGGAAGCTCGCCACGAACAAACGGTCGGTAGCCGCCATGTCGAGTATGCGTCTGCGGGTCGCTACCGCTTTGTCCTTGTCGTCGTCCATGTCGAAGTACCACTCCGGGCGCTGCACGGCCATCACGTACTGGGTGCACGTATCGGCGGTGATCATGAAGCGTTTGCCCTCACTCTCGACGTGAAACGCCAGTAGCCCGGGCGAATGTCCGGCGGCATCGATCGCGGTGATGCCGGGCACCACAGTGTCGTCCGGCTTGATGAAGGTCGAGCGGTCAGCGAGCGGGATGCAGATTTTCACGAACAGCTCGCGATTGAACTTGCGCGCCTCGCGCACGCTCTCGCCGCGTTTCCAGAAGTTGAACTCGGCGGCCCCGAACACGTAGCGCGCTTTGGGGAACACCAGTTTGCCGCCTTCGAGCAGCCCACCGATATGATCGGGATGGCCATGGGTGGAGACGATGACGTCGACGTCCTCTGGCTTGTAGCCAGCCTTGGCCAACTCGTTGACCAGATTGCCCGGCGGCAGCCGCTTGCTAAGCTGCTCGTATTCGCGCGCGAGCGCGCCGTTGCCGGTGTCGAATAGCACTAGCTCCCGGCCGGTATTGACCAGGGTCGGGATGTAGGGATGCTCGAACTTATTGGTGTCGATATTATTAGCGCGCGCGAGCGCGTGCACTTCCTCGGCAGTGGAATTGCCGCCGAAATTCGGATGTAGATTGTCGCGAACCGATTTGCCGTCCAGGATGGTGGCAACCTCGAAACCGCCAAGCTTGAAGCGGTAGATGGTCGGCTGCAGCTCGCCGTGCAGTGATGCGGGCACCCTCGTCCTCCCTGATTATTCGTGGGCAATCATAGCTGCGGTATGCGCGCTCGTAACCCCCTGGCGCGAAGGCAAGCCTGCTCTTATGGTGCGTGCAGAACTCGTTTCACATGGGGGGCTTAATGGCTAAGAAAGCGCGAAAGAAATCGCCTGCAAAACGCGGCAAGAAATCTAAGGCGAAGGCCAAAGCCAGGGTAACGAAGAAGGCCAAGCCTGCTGCACGCAAAAAGAAGACCGGGCGCAGGACCGAGACCATCGGACAGCAGCTATCGCGCGGTCTGCACACCGTGGTCGAAACGGTGACCGACACCGGGAAGTTGCGCGACAAGATGGAACTGCCGGGTACCGACGCGACCGAATAGCGTGCCCGAGCCGCGGGCGCGCCAAGCTCGCGACTGCTGTGCGGCCCGCGACGTGCTGGGAAATCGAACAGCCCGGCGACATGGCCAGTATCCGTCATGAGGTCCTTCGGCAGATCGGCCGAAATCAAATTCGCACCAACGGGCGTCATTTGCCTCATCCTGCTGCCGAAGATCAGAGCGTCGGACGTCGTGCAGTCTGCGTCCGTTAAACGGCGCGCGAAAGAAGGATAATAGCCTTCAAGTCGCGCGCTTTCCGGTGGCGCGCCGCCAGACCTGGGCATAGATGCCGAACTCGGTGAAGCCACCATCGACCGGCAGATCCAGGCCGGTCAGGAAGCTCGCATCCTCGCTCGCGAGGAACAGCACGGCGTGGGCGACGTCGTCCGGCGAGGCGCTGCGCGCCATGGGCGTCATTGATTCCATCGCCTCCACGAAATTGGCCGAGGCTGCGACCATCGGTGTCGGCACGATGCTGGGATGCACGGCGTTCACGCGGATATTCCAGCTCGCGAAATCATGCGCCGCCGCTTTGGTCAGGCCGCGCAGGCCCCATTTCGAGGCGCTGTAGGCGGCGGCGAAATGACCGTTGATACCGGCGGTCGAGCCGATATTGACGATTGCACCGCCGCCGCTGTCGCGGATCAGCGGCGCCGCCATGCGGATACCGAGGAAGGGTCCGGTCAAATTGACCGCCAGTACGCGGTCCCAGTCGGCGCGCGTGGTGCCGATCATGTCGACGCCGCGCAGCGAAACGCCTGCATTGTTCACCAACACATGCAGTCCGCTGAACTTGGCTTTGGTGAAGGCGACCGTGTCGCGCCAGTCCTGCTCGCCGGTGACATCGAGATGACGATATTCGCAGGTCCCGCCAGCTTCCGTAATCGCGCGCGCGAGTGCGGCACCCTCGGCGTCCAATACGTCGCCGACCACCACGCGCGCGCCGGCCGACGCGAACATGCGCGCTTCCGCCGCGCCCTGTCCACGACTACCACCGGTGATCAGAACAGTTTTGTTGATGAAATTATACGACACGGCGTTGGCTCCCTCGCTTTCGCCACTGAGCGAGCGAGCCTAGCAAGCCGTGCCCGTGGTGTCCCCTGAAGCGCGCGTGCCTCAGCCCTGCACCACCATCACGTGAGTGCCGACCGGCACACGGTTGTAGAGATCGATGATGTCCTGATTGAACAGCCGGATGCAGCCGCTCGACACCGCGTGCCCGATGCTCTCTGGCTCGTTGGTACCGTGCAAGCGGAAGTAAGTGTCTTGGCCGTCGCGATAAAGATAGAGAGCGCGCGCACCGAGCGGATTCCCTATGCCGCCCGGAATGCCGCCAGCGTAAGGGCGATAGCGCGGGATCGCCGCGATCATGGTCGCGGTCGGTGTCCACCGCGGCCATTTTTCCTTGCGGCCGATTACTGCGCTGCCGCGGAAGTTCAGCGCTTCCGAGCGGCCGACACCGACTGAGTAGCGCAATGCGCGGCCGTTATCGAGCACCAGATAGAGATGCCGCTCGGGGATGTTGACCACGATGCTGCCGCGCTTTTGCGGCCCGCGCCAGGCGACCAGCTGGCGTAGTAGGTTGCGGTCAATGGTGCTGAGGTCGAGCGAAGGGATCGTAATCCCGCCGTCGTCGAGCACGCCATAGGTGCCGAAACCGCCACCGGGGAATACATCAAAGCCTTCGGGCGACATGCCGCAGCCCGCCACCACCAGCGGAAGACCAACCAGCACCGCACGGCGGCTGATAGTGGGAATGGATGCCATCGGACGCAACGCAGCCCTTCACACGCAACGATCAGTGCTTATCGCGCAGTCCCGGGCCGTTGCGCAACGGGCCGGCCGACGATCGCGCCAGCTAGATGCGCCCCAGCAACACCAGGATCTGCCTCGACGGCATGCTGCATCCCGGTTGCCCGCCGGTCGTGACCGCCATGTAGGACTATCTCGCCCGCCATCCCGAGATGCGGCTGGCCTGTGTGATCGACCGCGAGGACATGGTGGCGACGCTGAAGTTCCTGCTCTGCGCGGCCTGCTGGTTCGCGCTTTACCAGTGCGAGCTGCTGGCCGCATTCAAGCACTTGCATTTCATTCAGAACGCCGACCTAGAACGCCATTTCGCGCTGGTGCTGACGCCACACCCGCGGTTTTGCCGTCGTAGAACGAACGGACGACGCTAGCTCGTCTTGCTGATCTACGCTCAGCTTGCCGGCGCCGGCCGTGAACAGGAACAGGAGGCCGCCCAGGATCGCTACGTTTTTATAAAAGGCCGAATCCTGAATGCGCCGCTGCACGAGGTCGGTAAAGTCCCAATAGCGATGCGACGTGAAGGTCGCCACCAGCATGAAGATCACCATTACCACCACGAAGTAGCGGGTGGCCAAGCCGAACATGATTGCGAGCCCGCCGAAGAATTCCGCCGGCACCGCAACATAAACGAGCCAGAACGGAATACCGCGCGCCGGGAAGCCGGCACCATAACCCGCCATGTCAAACAGTTTGCCGTAGCCGCTGCGCACGAAGATCCAGCCAAGCAGAATGCGGCCGGCGAGCAGCAAAAAATCGGAGGTATTGGCGGCCAACTGGTCGGCACAGGACAGCGCCGGATGTGAACTGCTTTGCACGCTCATGGAAGTCGTCCCGGTTAAATCGACGCCAGCTTACTTAAATCGTGTCACCTCCATAACAACAGGCCGCCACCCGATTTTTTTCCGCGCCGAAAAGCCGCAGGGCCATACACCGTCTTTCCCAAGCTTGACAACTCATCGCGGACATCGTGGTCGCCGGCATGCACCCCTGGCGGTTCATTATAATCCAGTCGACCGTACTGCTGGCGTGGATCCTGCCTAACGTCGCTGCCTACGTGCACCAATGGGACACCTGCCAGTTCCTCTTGCTCAACTTGGCGCCGTCGTTCCAGGCGGCCTATGCCGCTCCCCTCATCATCATGACCCAGAATCAGCAGCAGGATATCGACCGCAAGCAGGCGGGCAAACAACTTACATGTTGACGGCGGAGTTGGAAATCGAGCTGCTGCGCCAGAAGATCCACCGGCCACGGGAGACCGAGGTGATGAATCTGACTGCCGCGGTGAGGCAGCTCACCGCGATGTTGCACAAGAGTTAGGTCTGGCTGTGGTAGATTATTTGTTGCACGCTTTCGATGAACGAGCCGCACGGAGAGCAGCATGATCGCGGTGATATTTGAAGTCTGGCCCGCGCAAGAACGTAAGGACGATTATCTCGCGATCGCCGCCTCGTTGCGCGACAATCTCAGCCGGATCGATGGCTTCATTTCCGTTGAACGCTTTCAGAGCCTCAGCGATCCGATTAAGCTGCTGTCGCTGTCGTTCTGGCGCGATGAGGAGGCGGTGGCGCAGTGGCGCAACCAAGCGCACCACCGCGCCGGCCAGCGCCGAGGCCGCGCCGGGATTTTCGCCGACTACCGGCTGCGCGTCGCCGCGGTACTGCGCGATTATGGTTTGACCGATCGCGCGGCCGCCCCGGCGGATTCGAGGGTGATGCACGATGTGCGGCCTCTCTCCGTTTCATCCTGAGGAGTATCGCGAAAGCAATAGGTCTCGACGGATAGTCGACTTCATGATTCGAGACGCGCTGCTGCTCAGCGCTCCTCACCATGAGGCCGTGATTGGTAAGTAGTCCGAATGAGCGCTCTGGGATTCAGAAGCGTTCATTCGATTGAAAATCACAGATATCGCTTCGCTCATCCGTACGGATGCCAAACCACCGCGACGATCTTCCAGCCTGATTTGCTGATATTAAAATATTCCAACAACGGAATTGGTATTCATTACCCTTCAATACAATCATCTAAGGAGGGGAATGCCAGCGCAACCTTGCACCAATCGAGAAGTCCTATCGATCCAACTTCCTCAACACCGCATCGAGCTGATCCAAATTCCGATACTTGATATGCAGCGTGCCGCCCTGCCCGCGGTGATCGACAGCAACATGGAGCCCGAGCGCGTCGGATAGTCTCTTCTCCAGCGCCTTGGTATCGGCGTCCTTGGCACGAGCGGTGCCCGCCCCTTTGCGCGATTTCCGCGCGCCGTCCTTGCGCATCTCAAGCTCTATCTGCCGCACGTTCAGACCGCGCTTGATGATGTCGTTCGCGAGCTCCAATGCGTTGGGCTGACCCACCAGTTGCCGCGCGTGGCCGGCCGAGAGCTGACCGGATCGCACCAGCATCTGAATTGGCTCCGACAGCTTCAACAGCCTCAGCGTGTTGGCAACATGGCTGCGGCTCTTGCCGACGATCTGCGCCACGTCATCCTGGCCGTGGTTGAACTCGGTCATCAAAGCCATGTAGCCAGACGCTTCCTCGATAGGATTTAAGTCAGCGCGCTGCACGTTCTCGATGATGGCGAATTCAAGCGCCTGCGCGTCGGTCGCCTCCACGATCGTGATCGGCACCTGATGCAGGCCCGCGCGCTGCGCCGCGCGCCAGCGCCGCTCGCCGGCGATGATCTCGAACTGCTCTGCCTTGCCGCGCAACGGGCGCACCACGATCGGCTGGATGATGCCGCGCTCCTTGATCGAGGCGGCCAGCTCGTTGAGCTCGGCTTCGGTGAAGTTGCGGCGCGGGTTCCGCGGATTGGCCTGCAGGTTTTCGATCGGCGCGCGCCGCGGTTTGCGCGTCACATCGTTAACTTGCGCTTCCTCGCCGACGTCACCCATCAGCGCGGCTAGGCCGCGTCCCAATCGCGAGTGATCCGCCATCGCTGCCGCTCCCGAATCTCGTGCCACGCTTGCCTCTATTTTCTTGTCGCTGCTTCCGATGGTGTCCTGCGTAACGTGTTTGCGACGCCGTGCATTTTCACGCTATCAGCCGGCCTTCAATTCCCTCTCGCGCTGGATGATCTCGGTGGCGAGCCGCAGGTACGCTTCGCTGCCGACGCATTTCAGATCATAGACCAGCACTGGCTTGCCGTAGGATGGCGCTTCTGAAACGCGCACGTTGCGCGGGATCACCGTGTCGTAGACCTTGCGGCCCATGAACTGGCGCACATCGGCGACGACTTGATTGGCGAGATTGTTGCGCGAGTCATACATCGTCAACACGATGCCGTGGATCGACAGTTTCGGATTGAGCGTGCTCTTCACCTGCTCGACCGTCTTCATCAGCTGCGACAACCCTTCGAGCGCAAAGAACTCGCACTGCAACGGTACCAGGATCGAATCTGCCGCCGCCATCGCATTGACCGTGAGCAGATTGAGCGAAGGTGGACAGTCGACCATGACGTATGTGAGATCGTTTGCGCGCTCGCCCTTGTTGAGTTCACTGAGTGCGTTGCGCAGGCGGAAGGCGCGGTCGCGCGCCTGGCCGATTTCGAGTTCGAGACCCGAGAGGTCCATGGTGGACGGCGCGATGTGCAGCCGCGGCACCGCCGTGGCGAGCACCGCTTCGCGCATGCGCGCCGCGCCGGTCAGCACATCATAGGTCGAGGTGCGGCGCGACTTACGCTCGATTCCAAGTCCGGTCGAGGCATTACCCTGCGGGTCGAGGTCAACGACCAGCACCTGCTCGCCGATGGCGGCCAGCGCGGTGCCAAGATTGATCGCGGTGGTGGTCTTGCCGACGCCGCCCTTCTGGTTGGCGATCGCGATCACGCGAGGGCGCGGCCCGTCCGGCCGGATGGCCGGCTTGCCGAGGGGCACGACCTGAGGGTCGGTAGACTGATCGGGATGGGGGGTATCGGTCATTGTGCATTTCCATCGATTGCTCGGCCTCGCCGGCGCACCATCCGCGGAGCCGAATAACTGATGCTCGGAGGCGAGCTTAGGGGCCTCTCAGTTGATGAAGGCCCCGAATGACGACGATGCACCCCTCCGGGCTGGTCTTGCTGGGTACCCTGGAGGCCTCGATCCTCCAATATTTAGCGGCTTCGGTCAATTCAGCATCTACATCTTGACCCTTGAGGAACAGTCCAACCGCGCCGCGCGCAATCAATGGAAACGCCTGACCGCACAGGGTTTTCAACGGAGCGAGCGCCCGTGCGCTGACGACGTCCACTGTCTCCCTGAAGCTGTCCCCAAATTTCTCGGCACGCTGGTTGTGGACCTTGGCCGGCACCCCGGTCACTCGCACCGCCTCGCGCAGGAATGCCGCTTTTTTCGTATTGCTTTCAATAAGATGCATCAGCGCATTGGGCTTGCCGGCGAGTGCGCAGGCGATTGGGATGGCGGGAAAGCCGCCGCCCGAACCGAAATCAACCCAGACCCTCGCCTCGCCCGCCTGATCGATAAGTTGCAGCGAATCGGCAACATGCCGCGTCCAGAGCTGCGGAATCGTCGATGGCGCGATCAGATTGGTCTTTTTTTGCCAGGACAGCAGCAAATCGACGAACAGGTCCAACCGCGCCAGCGTTTCACGTGAAACGGGTGTGAGCTCGAGCGCGCGCGCGCGGTCGACTTTGAAATCGTGTTCTAGGTGGCTCACGCCCGCTTGCGCCCGCGCCGCACATGAGCAACCAGCAGGGTCAGCGCCGCCGGTGTTATTCCATCGATGCGACCGGCATGGCCGATGGTGCGGGGCCGATGCGACTGAAGTTTTTGTTTCGCTTCGTTCGACAAGCCGGGCAACGCTGTGTAGTCAAAATCTTCTGGCAGCACGATGCTCTCGTCGCGGCGATACGCCGCGACATCGGCGGCCTGGCGCGAGAGATATACATGGTATTTGGCGTCGATCTCGATCTGTTCAGTAATTTTGCTGTCGAATTCGCCGAAGCGCGGCCAGATTCTTGCGAGATCAGCGACCGTGATATGCGGATATGAAAGCAATTCAAACGCCGTGCGGCGCTGGCCGTCTTTGTTGAGCGTGATGCCATGCCGCTCGGCTTCTCTCGGCGTGAGCGAAACTGATTTTGCAAACTCACGGGCATCCGCGAGCGCAGAGAATTTTTCGCGATAAACACGCGCACGTTCGCCACGGATACAGCCAATCGCGATGCCCTTATTGGTCAGACGTTGGTCAGCATTGTCGGCACGCAGTTGCAAACGGTATTCAGCGCGTGAGGTGAACATGCGATATGGCTCGCTGACGCCGCGCATCACCAAGTCATCAATCATCACACCCAGATAGGCTTCGGCGCGATCGAAGGTTATTTCATTGCTCTCACCGGCCAAAGCCGCCGCATTAAGACCTGCAAGAAGTCCCTGCGCCGCAGCCTCTTCGTAGCCTGTGGTGCCATTGATCTGGCCGGCCAAAAACAGCCCGCGCAGGCGTTTTGTTTCCAGTGTCGGCCGCAGCTCGCGCGGATCGACGTAGTCGTATTCGATTGCGTAGCCCGGCCGCATGAACCGTGCTTTCTGTAGTCCCGGAATGGTTGTCACTAGCGCATGCTGAATGTCTTCCGGCAGTGATGTGGAAATGCCGTTCGGATAGACAGTGTGATCGTCTAGACCTTCGGGCTCCAAAAAAATCTGGTGGCCGTCGCGTTCGCCGAACTTCACGATCTTGTCTTCAATCGACGGACAATAGCGCGGACCGCGGCTGGCTATTTGGCCGGAATACATCGGCGAGCGGTGCACGTTGGCGCGGATAATCTTGTGCGTGGCTTCGACAGTGCGCGTGATACCGCATTCAATCTGCGGATTCAGCAGCCGCTCGGTTAGAGTCGAAAACGGCTCCGGGAGGGCGTCGCCGGGCTGCATCTCTAGTGAGGACCAGTCGATAGTCCGGCCGTCGAGGCGCGGCGGCGTGCCGGTCTTCAGGCGGCCGAGCGCGAAGCCAGAATTTTCCAAGGTGCGCGACAGGCCGAGCGCGGGCTGCTCGCCAACGCGACCAGCCGCAATCTGATTTTCGCCGATATGGATAAGACCGCGCAAGAAAGTACCAGTCGTCAAAACCACCGACCCGGCGGAAATCTCGCGACCGTCGACGAATTTCACCCCGTAGACGCGGCCGCTTTCGACCACCAGGTCGTCGGCCTCGCCCTCGATCACTTCGAGATTGGGCGTACCATGGATTTGGGCCTGCATCGCCGCCGCGTAGAGCTTACGGTCCGCCTGGGCGCGAGGGCCGCGCACCGCCGGGCCTTTGCGGCGGTTCAAAACGCGGAATTGGATGCCGCCCTGGTCTGCGACCCGGCCCATTAGGCCGTCCAAAGCATCAATTTCCCGCACCAAGTGGCCCTTTCCCAGCCCACCGATCGCGGGATTGCAGGACATGGCGCCGACCGTGGCAAAACGATGCGTCACCAGCGCGGTACATGCGCCCATACGGGCAGCGGCAGCCGCGGCTTCACAGCCGGCGTGGCCGCCGCCAATCACGACAACGTCAAATCGGTTCGGCATGGAGATCCTTAGATGTCGCTTTGTAGCTGAGTTGAGGGAGGGGGGTCAAAACATCCCGGTTTTGCAAAATGTTTCACGTGAAACAACGCCAAGACGGTGAGCAGAGCCAATAATCTGCCATTGCTCGGAGCGGAGGAGGCATCGTTCGGGCCCGAAGGGCGTCATCGGTGGCGGCCGAACACCTACTCGCGGATCATGACCCCGCCCATTTTTTACTCCGAATCCCTGACTTGCCGTCAGCCGATCCGCGCTTGCCGGCCTTGCCCCGGCCATGACGGAAAATGGAGTTATTTCCCGATGCAGAAATCGCGGAATATAACGTCCAAAATATCCTCGACGTCGACTCGGCCGGTGAGGCGGCCTAGCGCGTGGGCGGCTGTGCGCAATTCTTCGGCGAGCAGATCCTCACGGCCGGCCAATTCCGAACCCAAAGCCCGCTGCAGCGCCGCCAGCGTGTCCTCCAGGACGCGCCGGTGGCGTTCGCGGGTCACCAGCGCGGACTCCGCTCCCGCCATGAAGTTCTTGGCATATCCTAGTAATTGACCCAGGAACCGTTCGAATCCCTCGCCAGTGGAGGCCGAAAGACTGAGTACATGTTCAGTTTTAATGAATTTATATTCATTCCTTGTCGTTAACTTATTTTTAGGCAAAGATTTTAAGTGTTTATTAAATGACTTCGCCAGTTCATTACTATCTATTTTATGTATTCCATGTTCATTTTTTCCAGCAATCGCAATAAGGTCGATTTTATTAAGGATCAGCCAGGTTGGGGGTTGGACGGAGCAGACCGCCGGAGACCCGCTACCTTGGGAACTGCCCTGATCCCGCCGGGCTAGATCCGCCGGCCCACCGGCCGCGCTCGCGTCCACGACCCACAGCACCAGGTCGGCACCGGCCGCCCGCTCGCGCGCCCGTCGCACCCCCTCCATTTCCACCGGGTCGTCGGTATCCCGGATGCCGGCGGTGTCCAGCAGCGTCACCGGCAAGCCGCCGAGATCCAGATGAACCTCGATCACGTCGCGCGTAGTGCCGGCATAGGGCGACACAATCGCCGCCTCGCGCCGCGCAATCCGATTAAGCACCGTCGACTTGCCCGCGTTAGGCGGACCGGCGATCGCCACCACCAGGCCTTCGCGCAACCGTTCGCCGCCGGCGCCATCTCTGAGTACCGCAGCGATATCGCCTTCCAGTTCACGAACGAGCCTGAGCGCCGGCTCCACTAGGTTTTCCGGCACGTCGGTCTCATCGGAAAAATCGATGCGCGCCTCGACCAGCGCAAGCGCCTGGATCAACGTTTGCCGCCAGGTTTCGGCGCGCTCGCCGAGCAGCCCCTTCATCTGGCGAAACGCCTGCCGGCGCTGGCCTTCGGTCTCAGCCATCACCAGATCGGCGAGACCCTCCACCGCGGTTAGATCCAACTTCCCGTTCTCGAAGGCGCGCCGCGTGAATTCGCCGGGCTCGGCCGGGCGCAGCCCCTCGACACGACAGAGTGCGGCCAGGGTAGCGGCAATCACCGCGCGGCCCCCATGCAGCTGCAGCTCGGCGACGTCCTCGCCGGTCTCGCTGTGCGGCGCGGGAAACCACAGAACGAGAGCCTCGTCGATGGTGTCGCCGCTTTTCGGATCACGCACGCGCGCCAGTCCGGCCTTCCGAGGCTCAGGGATTCTACCGCCTAGCGTCTTTATCGCCTCACCCGCACGCGGCCCGGATATACGAATGACTGCGATCGCCGCCGGCCCCCGGCCGGAGGAGAGGGCGAAGATCGTGTCACGTTTAGGTTCAGACATCGCGGCGCAAGCAAGAAGGTGAAGGGGCGGCCTTGCGCATCATTACCAATGTTGGTCGATTGGAGAAACTACACCGCGCGCGATAACGCAGAATTGCGCCGTGCGGGCCTGACTGCGCGCCATCGTCCGCAATAGACTTACGTCATGTCGGTACCGCAAATTCGCGTCACGCAAAACCGCCTCGCCGCCGCCACCTCGCCTTATCTCCTGCAGCACGCGCACAATCCGGTTGACTGGTGGCAATGGGGTCCCGAGGCTTTGGCAGAAGCAAAACGCAACAATCGGCCGATCCTGCTGTCGGTCGGTTATGCCGCCTGCCATTGGTGCCATGTGATGGCGCACGAGTCGTTCGAGGACGAGGCGACCGCGCGCGTGATGAACGAACTGTTCGTCAACATTAAGGTCGATCGCGAGGAGCGCCCGGACATCGATCAAATCTACATGCACGCGTTGCATCTCTTGGGTGAGCAGGGTGGCTGGCCGCTCACCATGTTTCTTACGCCAGCGGGCGAGCCGGTGTGGGGTGGCACTTACTTTCCGAAAGACTCGCGGTTCGGCAGGCCGGCCTTCCTCAACGTGCTGCGCGAGGTGGCGCGGCTGTTCAAAGAAGAACCTAACAAGATCGAGCAGAACCGGGCGGCGCTGCTGGAGCGTCTGGCAGAAAAAGCGCGCCCAGGCGGTAAAGTCACCGTTGGCTTGCCTGAGATGGACAATGCCGCACGGCAGATCGGCAACGCCTTTGATTCGGTCAACGGCGGCCTGCGCGGCGCGCCAAAATTCCCGCAATGTTCGATCCTCGAAATGCTTTGGCGCGCCGGGCGGCGCACCAACGACGTCCGTTTCTTTGAGATAGTCGAACATTCTCTCGCGCGCATGAGCAACGGCGGCATCTACGATCATCTCGGCGGCGGTTACTCGCGCTACTCGGTCGACGAGCGCTGGCTGGTGCCGCATTTCGAGAAGATGCTCTACGACAATGCTCAAATCTTGGAACTATTGGTGCTGGCTTATCAGCGCAGCGCCAATCCGCTGTTCGACGAGCGCGCCAGAGAGACCGTCGACTGGCTCAAGCGTGAGATGACGACGCCGAAGGGAGCGCTCGCCGCCTCGCTTGATGCCGACTCCGAGGGCGAAGAGGGCAAGTTCTACGTCTGGTCAAAAGCGGAAATCGAGCAAGTCCTAGGGGTAGAAAATGCTGCATTCTTTGCTGCACATTACGACGTAAGTGCTGCGGGTAATTTCGAAGGCCATAATATCCTTAACAGACTCAAGGTCTCACCGCGCAAGGCGGAAATTGAGGGGCGCCTCGCTATGCTGCGCTCCATGTTGCACAAAAGGCGGGAAGGACGAGTGCGGCCCGGTCTCGATGACAAGGTCCTAGCTGACTGGAATGGGTTGATGATCGCCGCCCTGGTCAATGCCGGGATCGTCCTGGATGAACCAAGTTGGCTGATGATGGCACAGCACGCCTTTGATTTTATTTCAAAAGAAATGACGCGTGGCGACCGGCTTGGCCATTCCTGGCGCGCGGGCAGATTGACATTTCCCGGTCTCGCTACAGATTTTGCCTCCATGATCCGCGCCGCGCTGGCGCTTTATGAGGCGACCGGCGCAGACAGCTATCTAGCGCTGGCGCTCACCTGGCAGCGAGCATTCGACACCCATTACGCCGATCCTGCGACGGGCGGCTATTACCTATCGGCCGATGACGCTTCCGATCTCCTGCTGCGGCCGCATTCCACCGCCGATGATGCTACGCCTAATCCCAATGCGGTGGCGGCTCAGAATTTGGTGCGGCTGGCGGTGCTGTCCGGCGACCCGCAATGGCGCACGAAAGCCGATCGGCTAATCGAAAGCATCCTGTCGGCGGCCGAGCGCAATCTGTTCGGCCATGTCGCGCTGCTCAACGCACTCGACCTGCGCCTACGCGCGGCGGAAATCGTCTGTACAGGATCGGGCGCCGAGCGCTTCGCGCAGAGCGCGCTGAAGCTGCCGTTCACCGATCGCATCGTGCTGCGCGCGCGTGCGGCTGCGGCACTGTCGCCGATGCATCCTGCGCAGGAGAAGATCAAAGCTGCAGGCGGCAGCGCCGCCTTCGTCTGCGTCGGCGAACGCTGCTCGCTGCCGGTGACCGAACCGGGCAAGATTGCGGAAGCGGTCGGCGCGATGCGAGGCTCCTGATTCAGGCGGAGCAAAGACCAACACTGCTATCTGCGGGCGACGCTTGAAGAGTCATGCCAGGTGCCGACTCGTTGGGATCAGGGCTTGGTACTAAGTATTCATCGATTCGAAAAACTCAGCGTTGTTCTTAGTATTGCGCAGCTTGTCGAGCAGGAAGTCGATGGCGTCCATTGTGCCCATCGGATTGAGGATGCGGCGCAGCACGTACATTTTCTTGAGCACCGCCGGCTCTGTGAGCAGCTCTTCCTTGCGGGTGCCGGAGCGGGTGATGTCGATCGCCGGGAAAGTGCGTTTGTCGGCCACCTTGCGATCCAGGATGAGCTCCGAGTTGCCGGTGCCCTTGAACTCTTCAAAGATTACTTCGTCCATGCGGCTGCCCGTGTCGATCAACGCGGTAGCGATGATGGTGAGGGAACCGCCTTCCTCGATATTACGCGCGGCACCGAAGAAGCGCTTCGGCCGCTGTAGTGCGTTGGCATCGACGCCGCCCGTCAGCACCTTGCCGGAAGACGGCACTACGGTATTGTAGGCGCGGCCAAGGCGGGTGATCGAGTCGAGAAGGATCACCACGTCGCGCTGGTGCTCAACCAGACGTTTGGCCTTCTCGATCACCATTTCGGCGACCTGCACGTGACGCGAAGCCGGCTCATCGAAGGTTGAGGAGATCACCTCGCCCTTGACCGAGCGCTGCATGTCGGTAACTTCTTCCGGCCGCTCGTCGATCAACAGCACGATCAGATAGCATTCCGGATGATTGGCTGTGATCGAGTGCGCGATGTTCTGCAACAGCACGGTCTTTCCGGTGCGCGGCGGCGACACGATCAGTGCACGCTGGCCCTTGCCGATCGGGGATACGATATCGATGACGCGGGCTGAAAGATCTTTCTTGGTCGGATCCTCGTATTCCATCTTCAGCCGCTCGTCTGGATAGAGCGGCGTCAGGTTGTCGAAATTGATTTTGTGGCGCGCCTTCTCGGGATCCTCAAAATTGATGGTGTTGACCTTGAGCAGCGCGAAATAGCGTTCGCCCTCCTTGGGGCTACGGATATGGCCTTCGACAGTGTCACCGGTGCGCAGGCCGAAGCGGCGGATCTGGCTGGGCGAGACGTATATGTCGTCGGGGCCGGAGAGGTAGTTGGATTCCGGCGAGCGCAGGAATCCAAAGCCGTCCGACAGCACCTCGACTACGCCTTCGCCGATGATGTCGACTTCTTGCGTCGCGAGCTGCTTAAGAATGGCAAACATCAGCTCCTGCTTGCGCATGGTGCTGGCGTTTTCGACCTGGTGTTCTTCGGCGAACGCGGTGAGCTCGGCTGGCGTCTTGGACTTGAGGTCCTGGAGTTTCATTTCCCGCATTGGGGCGTTACGTCCTTGGGAGAGTGACCGGTAGAGTCTCGGAAAAATCAAAGGACTCTAAAAACCGGTACTGCGGAGAGAAGTTAAAGATCGCAGGTCTTGGGTATCGAGGGAGTTTTGGAAGGTGCCCAGGGACCCGATGCTGCGACCGGCCCGAACGATGGAAGCCGGAACGCAACTGCATCCGCCTGCGTTCGGTGGGATGGCGACAACATAGGTGGCGCTGCGGCGTCACGCAAGAGGCCACGCGCCACTTTGCACGTTAATGGGCCGACGTCAGAACGGTTTCGCGGTCGCTAAGATCACCATGGTAATCATCAGCAATGTCGGTATTTCATTGATTATACGAAAGAATTTCTGGGTGTGCCGATTGCGGTCAGAGGCGAATTCGCTGCCCCAATGGCTGAGCAGGCCGTGCATCAGCGACAGCGCAATGACCGCTGTAAACTTCGCGTGAAACCAGCTGGCGCTGATCCAATCGCCGGTGAGTACCAGCCCGAGACCCGCAAGCCAGCTCACGATCATCGCCGGTAGCATGATGAATTTGAGCAGCCGGTGCTCCATGACTTTGAAGGTCTCCGACTGCGCGGAGCCGGGCGGCGCGTCGCAATGATAGACGAACAGCCGCGGCAGATAGAGCATCCCTGCCATCCACGAGATGACAGCGATGATGTGTAGGGATTTGAGGTAGAGGTACATGGATCGACCTTACTCCAACGACTCAAAATTCATGGCCGGGACAGGCCCGGCCATGACAAACACTTCGATTCGCCCCTCTGGAAGAGGAGGGATAATTTAGCCTCGTACCCTCTTCAACATCTGCTCGACATGCGCGAGCGGCGTCTCGGGCAAGATACCGTGGCCGAGATTGAAAATGTGACGCCCACTCGAAAGCTTCGTCATCACGTCATCGATTTCGCGCGCGAGCGAAGATCCGCCTGCCAGCAAGGCTAGCGGATCGATGTTGCCTTGCACCGCCACGTGCGGCTGCAGCACGTTGCGTGCTATGTCGCGCTCGAAAGTCCAGTCGAGCCCGATCGCATCGATACCGGTGAGTTTGGCGTAAGGAAGCGCCATCGCGCTCGCGCCGCGTGGAAAGCCGATGATTTTTGCGTCGGGGATCTGCTTGCGCACCCCCGCAATGATGGCCTTGGTTGGCTCGATGCACCAGCGCTCGAACTGCTCCGGCCCAAGCACGCCGGCCCAAGTATCGAAGATCTGCACACATTCGGCGCCAGCCTCAAGCTGACCGATCAGATACGCGATCGACCCCTGCACCAAGCGGTTTATCAATCGCGCGAAACTTTCCGGATCGCGATAGGCAAACAGCCGCGCCGGCGCCTGATCCGGCGTTGCCTCACCTGCTATCATGTAGGTCGCAACCGTCCAGGGCGCGCCACAAAATCCAATCAGCGTCGTTTTTTTATCGAGTGCCGATTTAACCCGTGCCACCGTATCATAGATCGGTGATAGCACCTTGCTGTCGACAGTCTCGCGCAAACCCGCCACTGCTGCGGCGTCAGCCAACGGCTCAAGCTTAGGCCCTTCGCCGACCATGAATTCAACCCTACGGCCGAGCGCCAGCGGCAGCACCAAAATATCCGAAAACAGAATCGCGGCATCAAATCCGAAACGGCGTATCGGCTGCAGTGTGACTTCCGCCGCAAGCTCAGGATTGAAGCAAAGATCGAGAAAACCGCCAGCTTTCTCGCGTACCGCTCGGTATTCGGGCAGATAGCGTCCCGCTTGGCGCATCATCCATATCGGCGGTACTACCTGGCGTTCGCCTCCGAGCACCCGCAGCAGCGGTTTTGTCCCCACAGTCTCGCAGTGAACAGTTTCTTCCATAAAAACTCATCTAAGTTTCTTTGTAGTGTTTATTAGGCCGTTGATTGGACTCATGACTCGCGGTCAACAATCTGTCCACCGGATGGATCTGTTGGATCCAGAATCGCCTGCTATCCCGCTGGCGACCATCCACAACGATCCAGGCCGTTTTCAGAGGATTTTGGCCAACTTTCCCCGGCCATCCCCAGAGTGTCATCCACATGCCCCAGCCGATTGTCGAGCCTTCCTTCGAACCTATCCCGAGGGCAGCGATGTGGATGGAAATTGCAAGCTCAGCCAAAGTCAGCTTGCGTGAGGCTAAAAGCCGTGGCCTCCTCTCACCATATCCACAGTTATCCTGACGCTATACAGAAGATGCCCAATACCGGTTATTTCCACCTGCATCTGGTTTCCGACGCCACCGGCGAGACCCTGATCACAGTCGCGCGCGCGGCTGCGGCGCAATACGCCAACGTATCGCCGGTCGAACATCTCTATCCAATGGTACGCTCGCGCAAGGCGCTTGATCATGCGTTGACCGAGATCGCAGAGGCGCCCGGCCTTGTGCTTTATACATTACTCGAAGAGGATCTAATCCAAGTCCTGGAAAGCAAATGCCACGAGCTCGGACTACCCTGCATGTCAGTGCTGGGCCCGATCCTGCGTCTGTTCCAGTCTTATCTCGGTGCCGAAACCATCCACCGCGCCGGCGCCCAACACGTACTCAACGCCGAATATTTCCATCGCATCGACGCACTCAACTACACGATGTTCCATGACGACGGCCAGCACGTAGAAGGGCTCGAGCAGGCAGATGTAGTGCTTATCGGCGTGTCGCGTACCTCGAAGACTCCGACCTCGATCTATCTTGCCAATCGCGGCGTCAAGACTGCCAACGTGCCGTTGGTACCGGGCGTGCCGCTGGCGCCGCAAGTCGAGAAGCTGACGCGCCCGCTGGTGATCGGACTTTACGCCAGCCCGGAGCGCATCGTGCAGATCCGCGAGAACCGGTTGCTCGGCCTAAAAGCGCACCGCGACGACGATCGATATATCGACAAGAACGCGGTTGCTGAGGAGGTGGCTTTTTCGCGTCGGCTCTGCTCCAAGAACGGTTGGCCGGTTATCGACGTGACGCGCCGCTCGATCGAGGAAACCGCCGCTGCAGTGATGAAGCTGTTAACTGAACGACGGCGCCAGCCGGTGGCTTAGCGCGCGATCCCGTGAAGCGGGAACCGTGTATCGGAAAAGATCGCGGGTCAAATAAGGGAAGATCATGCCGCTTTGGCTCGATAGCCGCTCGCTGGTGCTCGCCTCCAAAAGCAACGTGCGCGGCAAGATCTTGGCGGCAGCAGGCCTCCGCTTCGAGATCAGGCCGGCGGAGATCGACGAGCGCGCGGTCGAGACACAAGCGGGCGCCACTCATGCAGCCGCGGCAGCGCGGCTGCTGGCGCGCACCAAGGCGCTCACGGTGGCGGCGCAATGCCCCGGCCAGCTAGTGGTCGGCGCCGATCAAACATTGGCACTGGGTAACAATCGCTTCTGCAAACCGGTCGATCGCGCTGCGACACGCGAGCAAATCCGCGCGCTGCGCGGACGGACGCATGAGTTGCATTCAGCGCTAGCGGTGGCGCGCGAGGGCGCGATGCTGTTCGATTGCGTCGATACTGCCCGGCTGACCATGCGCCAAATGTCAGACCGTTTCATCGAGGATTATCTCACGATGGCGGGGGATGCTGCCCTGCACAGTGTCGGCGGCTATCAACTCGAACGCGTGGGCGTGCATCTATTCGAGCGGATCGAGGGCGACTATTTCACCATTCTTGGCCTACCGTTGTTGCCGCTGCTCGCTTTCCTACGCAAGAATGGGTTTATCGACGGCTAGCGCATGATCCCAAATAATGGGACCCGATTTTCGGATAAGATGATGCGCAGGTAAAATACGATGTTTATTCTTGGCCTTACCGGCTCGATCGGCATGGGCAAATCCACCACTGCGAAGTTCTTCGCAGCGGAGGGCGTTCCGGTCTATGACGCCGATGCCGCGGTGCACCGGCTCTACGACGGCGAGGCAACGCCGGCGATTGAGGCGGCATTTCCCGGCACCACCGCGAACGGCAAGGTTGATCGCAACAAACTCGCAAAGCGGGTGCTAGGTGATGCCACCGCGATCAAACGCCTCGAGTCAATCGTGCACCCACTGGTGCAGCAGGCGCGCGAGCGCTTTCTTGCCGAAGCGGAACGCAGCGGTGCGGCAGTCGCTGTGCTCGACATCCCACTGCTGTTCGAGACCAAGGGCGACGCGCGCTGCGACGCGGTGGCGGTGGTTTCGGCGCCGGCCCACGTGCAACGAATGCGCGCGTTCGAACGGCCGGGCATGAACGAGCAGAAGCTCGCCGCCGTCATGGCCAACCAGGTGCCAGACGAGGAGAAACGACGGCGCGCCGATTTCGTGGTGGATACGTCGCAAGGTTTCGAACACGCCCGCGCCCAGGTTCGTGATATTCTCAAGTGCGTGAGTACAATGGCGAAACGACAGCGCTGATTCTGGTGGACTGGAACGCAATGCGCGAAATCGTCCTCGACACCGAAACCACCGGGCTTGATCCCTCCCAGGGCCACCGCCTGGTTGAGCTCGGCTGCATCGAACTGCTCAACCGGATCCCGACCGGCGCGACGTTCCACACGTATCTCGATCCGGAACGCGAGGTACCTGCTGAGGCCTTCGCCATTCACGGGCTGTCGACCGAGTTCCTGAAGGGCCACAGGCGTTTCGCGGAGATTGTCGACGATTTCCTCGCCTTTATCGGCGATGCCCCGCTGGTGATCCACAATGCCGGCTTCGATCACGCCTTCCTGTGCGCCGAGCTCAAGCGCGTCGAGCGAGCGCTGATCGCGCGCGAACGGCTGGTCGATACGCTGATGCTGGCACGGCGCAAACATCCTGCCGGGCCCAACCGGCTCGACGATCTATGCGCGCGCTACGGCATCGACAATTTGCGTCGCACGAAGCATGGTGCACTGCTCGACGCCGAGATCCTGGCCGAGGTCTATCTGGAGCTGATCGGTGCCCGCCAAGCCCAGCTTGGGCTGGCGGAACATGTCGAGCGGCATGGCCAAAGCGGCGACGGCGTCGTAGTGCGGCGCGAGCGCAGTGTGCCGCTGGCGGTCCGACTGAGCGAGGCCGAGCGCGCCGCGCATCGCGATTTTGTCGCGACGCTCGGCGAGAACGCAGTGTGGCGGAGTTATTTGGGCGAAGGCGCCTAGGGCGGTCAGGCCTGCGCCGCCGGCTGCTGTGGCGCCATCTGCGCCATCTTCTGGCGATAGAGTCCGACGAAATCCACCGGATCGAGCAACAATGGCGGG
>Ga0207761_1000153_pt1 | contig 22137 bp, 19 predicted proteins | sample LuqExpMetageno34_FD_187792 | JGI IMG/M metagenome (GOLD analysis project Ga0207761, IMG submission 187792) | Tropical forest soil microbial communities from Luquillo Experimental Forest, Puerto Rico - Sample 34 (SPAdes) | ecosystem: Environmental > Terrestrial > Soil > Tropical forest ... | reverse complement strand
CAAGCCGCTCCTGCATGCGCTGCAAAAACGGGAATGTGAACTGGCACACCGGGCACGACACCTTGAAGAACGCCAGCACTGCAGGCCCTTTCTGCAAAAGCGATGAAAGCCGGTACTGCGCCCCGGTGAATGTCTTCAATGTAAAGTTTGGAGCAGCGGTCCCTGATTCCAGATGTGCCAACTTTGCCTCCAAGCCGACTAAACGCGAAAGCGCCTTGCGCAATGACATGTAGCTATTTTAGCGCAAACTCTTTCATAGGCGTTGAGCATACAAAAACCCATTCCTCTGGCCGAAACCAGAGGAATGGGCTCGAACTTGATCCGTTGGAGCGTATTTACTTTGCTTGGGAGGAAGGGTTCTGCGTGCTGGCGCTGGCGCCCTCAATCTGCAGAATGGATTTCTTGCCGCCAACGTATATGGCGGTCAGCGACTTGCTCCCATCAGCAGCGGCAGTGGTGCTGTATGCGCTGGCGCTGTTCGTGCTTGGCTGCTCAGTGAGTTGAGCGGGGAATGAAGCAACCTGTTTGTTGCCCTTGCTCACGGTGACTTGAACGTTAGTGCCGCTGCCGGTCCACTCGACTTTGTATGTGCCGGGTTCGAGGGTCTTGCCTTCCACCGTTACCTTGTCGGCGAGGCTGATGTTCGTCTTGTTCGTCTCTCCCGCCAGTACACCTGAGGCGAGAAGAAGAGCGGTGCCAAACAACATGGTGGCGATTTTCGACAGTTTCATTACTACTCCTTTGTTCTTTCGAATTTTTCCGCGGCTGCGTCTGGCGCAGCTCTCGCGAAAAGGTTTACTGTGCTCACCTCATTAGACGAATTTCGTTTGGGGAAGTTGCAGAAAGACGCGTGGAACTTATGCGTAGGCTGGAACGGAATTTTCGATGTTACCTGTGGAGGAATGATGCATCAAAACGATTGCCTCTAATGAATTAATGAATCGTCTTCGTTTTGCGCTGCATGTAATCCATTAACAAATACTGCCCCAGCGTGTATGGCGTTGTGAAGTATGCTTTTCCGCGGCACATCTGCGTGATTTTTTGCACGAATTGCACCAGGCTGTAATCTGTCGCGAGCATGAATGTGTTAATCATAATGCCCGCTCGTTTGCATTTGTTTACTTCCTCGAGTGTCTCCCCTACTACGAAGGGATCGAGCCCAAACGCGTTTTTGTAGATGCGGCCGTCTTCGAGCGTCAGCGCGGAAGGCTTACCGTCGGTAATCATGATGATTTGCCGCATGTCTTTTCGCTGGCGAAGCAGAATGCGTTGCGCCATGCGCAGGCCCTCCCGCGTGTTCGTATAGTACGGACCGACCTGGACTCGCGCCAACTCCGCGAGCGGAATCTCCTCCGCCGAATCGTGAAAGAGCACCAGGCTCAGCGTGTCGCCGGGATATTGCGTGCGGATCAAATGTGCGAGCGCCATGGCCACGCGTTTTGCGGGCGTAAAACGATCCTCTCCGTACAAAATCATGCTGTGGCTGCAATCGAGCAGTACCGCGGTTGCGCACGAGCTCTGATATTCGCACTGATGAACGGTCAAATCCCGGTATTGCAGGTCGATGGGAACCTTTGCGCCTTCGCGGCGAATGGCGTTTGCTAGCGTCTCGCTGATGTCCAGATTCAACACGTCGCCGAACTCGTACGGCCGCGATATCCCGCCGGACTCCACGCCGGTGGACAGATCGCGCGTGTCATGTCGCCCGAAACTGCTGCGGCCCAGCGAGCCAAGAAGATCCTGCAGCGTCTTAAAGCCAAGAAAATCGACGGTTTTGTCTGTGATTTCGAAACGCGCTTCCGTGTTGCGTTGCTGCGCTTGGCCAAGCCTTCCTCCCGGCGTCATGTCCGGCGGCGGAGTGACTTGGGGCGGCTGTTGCGGACTGATGAATCCTTCCTGCGACAGCCGCTCGATCAGCTTCTCAATTAGTTCGCGGACCTTCTGATGATTCAGCGCGCCGGGATCTTGCAACATTTCCCGCATCTCATCCGTCAGTAGATCTTCGGGGATCAACTCGCCTTCCTGGATCGCGCGCAGGATCGCGTCGCGCAACGCTTCCATGGAACGGGACGCATCGAATTCCGACAGTCCGTAATACTGCGACTCGAAACCACTCTGTAGCAGGAAATCGCCTAAACGCTTCATCAACTCGTCGAGATCGACGCCGTCGGCAGGTTCCCCGGTATATTTTCCGTAGCGTACGACTTTCATTGGTTTCCTCGGCCGCCCAGTTCAGCCAAACCTCAGTTGAAATTCCGCCGCGGTGGCCGGTTCGGATTCTCGCGTTCCCGCGTTTCCGGCGCGCGCTGCGGCTTTTCCGCATAAAAGCCGCGCTCTTCAGTCCGGCCGATTCTCCGGTGCGCCCACAATCCCTCAAGAATCATTTCCGCCGCCGCTGCCGCTGCGCCTTCGTTCTTGCGGTCCGTCACGCCAAGTTTGCCGACGTGCTCCATCAGGTTCTGAATCTGGCTGAGCTTGTGGAACCGCTGGCCGGTCGATGCGGCTTCCGGAATTTTTAGTTCGCCCCCAACTTCAAACCACTGGGTCACCTGGTGAAGATTGCATTCGCCAAGGTGTTTGCTGAACACGCGACCGATCGCGGTGCGGATTAACTCCCGCGCGATGGTCTCGGCTCCTTTCAACTCGCCCTCGTATTCCAACTCCAACTTGCCGGTTACGGCCGGAAGCGCGGCATAGACGTCCGCTACGCGCGCGACGACGTGCGTCTCGCCGGTTCGCGCAGCGCGCTGTTCTGCGCTGCTGATCACGCTTTCCAGAGTGGTAATTGGCAGCCGCTGACTTACGCCAGAGCGGCGATCCACACGTTTGTCCTCCCGTGCCTGGAACGCAATCTCCTCAATCACTTCACGCAAGTAGTCGGGCACGTCCACGTGAAGGTCCGAGTCGCGATTTGCCCAGGCTTCCTGGCTGGTGATGGTCATGCCCTCTGCAACCGTGCTTGGATAGTGCGTTCGAATCTCGGCGCCAATGCGGTCTTTTAAGGGAGTGATGATCTTCCCGCGCGCTGTGTAGTCTTCGGGATTTGCCGTGAAGACGAGCAGCACGTCCAAGGGCAAGCGAAGTGGGTAACCTTTGATCTGGATGTCGCCTTCCTGCATGATGTTGAACAAGCCAACCTGAATCTTTCCGGCCAGATCGGGCAGTTCGTTGATGGCAAAAATACCGCGATTGGCGCGCGGCAACAGACCATAGTGAATGGTCAATTCGTCGGAGAGATCGCGGCCGCCTCGCGCCGCGCGAATGGGGTCCACGTCGCCAATGATATCCGCGATGGTGACGTCCGGCGTCGCCAACTTTTCCACGTAACGCTGGTCTCGCGGCAACCAGGTGATCGGAGTGTTGTCACCTTCGGCGGCCACGCGCTCGCGGCATGACCGGCAGATTGGCTGCAGCGGATTGTCGTTGATTTCGCAACCTGCGATTACAGGGATTTCCGCATCGAGCAACTGAATCAGGCCGCGTAGAATTCGGCTTTTCGCCTGCCCGCGTAGCCCCAGCAGAATAAAATTGTGCTTCGAAAGCAACGCATTGATGATCTGCGGCACGACCGTGTCGTCGTAACCGTGCACGCCTGGAAAGAGCGGTTCGCCCCGCTCGATCATCCGCAGGAGATTCCGGCGCATCTCGTTCTTCACGGACAACGCCGTGGTTTTGGCGTCGAAATCCGGAATGCGCTTCCATTCGCCGATCGTCCTAGGCCTCGTGTGGCCTCCGGGATGATAAGACGTACTCGCTGACATAGGGCCCCAATCCGCGGACGCTCGCATCGCCCGCCAAGGTCTAATTCTGACCGTTTCCTGCGCCGCGCGCTCGCAATGCTCCCACTTTCTGTAGATGCAGCGCCCACTCCCGGAGATACCTCACCAGCCGCTCTCGCCGTTCCTGCTCGGATCGCTGCTCCAGGATTCTCTGCTTCCAAATCAGTTCGATGGGCAGCGTCGCGGCGATGAAAAACGAAACGCAACCGGATAACGTGCAATCGATTTCTTGCGGCATACCCGAAGAAACCAGCGTGTAGCAAGTCTCATACAGGCTCACCAGTTCCTGGTGTGTCCGTTCGTCAACCGGTGCGTCCTTGTCTTCCAGATAGTCGATCGTGCCTTCCAGCAGCGGGTCGTCCTGAAAAAGCTCCACCACGCGAAATGGCCGCCGCCCGATGGAAAGAATATCCATGCGCCCATCATCGTATCGCTTCGTCACCAGTTCAATTTCCGCGGTGCAACCCACGGGTACCACGCCATCCCGCAACGCGAGGAGCATCCCAAACGGGGAACTCGTCTCCAGGCATTCCCGAACCATCCGGCGGTAGCGCGGCTCGAAGATGTGCAGGGGGAGTTGTTCGCCGGGCAGGAGAACAACGTTCAGAGGGAACAGGGGAATACGGTCCGGCTGCATGAATTCCACGCCATGATACCAGAGAGGGTGGGGAAGTAAATCAACGCCCCGCGGCCAAGCTCGCGTTCCCGACGCCGTGGGAGCGCACCGAATAGCGGATATTAAAGAACGATGCCGAAGCCAGTTCTCTCTGGAAGTCGATGTCGTCGGCATACCGGCGCTTGGCTACGCGGCGGGCCAGGATGGCAATCTCCAGCGGATCGCGCCGGAAAGGATACGGATCGATCGTGACCTGTTTCGATCCAACGGCTCGCACCGCGCAGTCCACTTCGTTGCCCTCGTCGTCGAGCGGAACCGCCTCGATAGTCGTGTTTTCCTCCACGCCAAGGCAGAAATACAACGAAAGCCGGTCCATCGCCTCGAGCCGCTGCGAGTTGATCTTGATGCGCTTGTCATCAACGAAGGATTTCATTGCCGGATCGTTGCGTAGATCCACCTTCAGCCGGAGCTGTTGCAGCCGCAAGCGTTGCACGAAATCGTTGGCCACGTGCTGTTCCTGCGATTTCACATATTTTGCCGAATAGCCAGGAATGGTCGCGCGCGTGCGGTCGTAGAGCTCCATGCAATGCGCCGCGACCAGCAGTCCGGCGTATAGATCGACCTTCACGATGCGATCGATGCCGCGTTGGTACAGCGAAATATGCTCTTCCGTAGGCACCGTCATGAATGTGTACGGCGTGAACGTCTTCGGATCGACTCCTGCGGCAAGTTCCCATTCCTGCCAGCCGTTATCGTGCTCCGCGGCCGCCAGGCAGAACGAAGAAAACGGTTCGGGCTTCGAGAACCGCTCGTTGCCCCACTCGCGCGCAAAAAAACCGCTCAAGAAAGCGTGATCCGTCTGCCGGATCACGATCATCGGATCAGCTTGTTGCTGAATAATCACGTATGCCCTTCCTGGTTGCTCGTTGGGCGGCGGAGAGCTTTCCCACATTATCCACGTTGCCGCCAGTTCTCGCCAGATGTGAACCTATCTGTGGTCAAATGGCGCGGTTCCCAAGTATTATGGAATTCTCCGGGTGCGGGAGTGGCGGAACTGGCAGACGCGCAAGACTTAGGATCTTGTGGGGTAACACCCGTGGAGGTTCAAGTCCTCTCTCCCGCACCAAACCTAAGCCACGATCCATACCAAACAATCCACAGATGGCCGCGCAAAGCGGCCGCTACACCGGAATGAACGATCCGAGTATCTTGGCTGCGTCGGGGGGACCGTAAGGGCGGCTTTGCGCAACCTTCGACCCGTTCAATTCTCAGATTGGGCGGCGTAAGGCCGCCCCTACAAACCGGGTTACGACAGTTGCTCCAGCAGTCCTTCCATCTCCGACCGCGCATGCTCGTTTCGCTGACGAATCGCGGCTTGAATTCCTTGCGTGAGGATCGCCTTGGCGTCCTCGGCGCGTTCATTTTGCGCCAGCGTCTGCGCGTACATCTGGTAGCCCGGCACGTAATCGGGATTGGTTTCGATGAGCGCACGGAAATGCGCTTCGGCCGCGGCAAAATCGCCTTCTTTGACACATTCCAGGGCAACGCCGTAGCGGCTAAATGCGTCTTTAGGATTCTGCGCGAGAAATTCTTCCAACTTTTGACGGCGGGTTTTGTTTGGTTCCGGCATAGCGATGCCCGTATTATACGTTCAGGGCGCTCAACCACCTAAAAAGCAACCAACAGAGGAGCACGAGCACGATGCCGCGATACGGAGGAGTCCATCAAGCCAGGTTTCGGGAAGAAGCGAAGAAGGGCAAGCCGGTGAGTGCTTCGATGTCAGAGATGGCGGAAGTGGTTTTGCCCGCGCAGACCAATGCCCTCGGCAAATTGCTGGGCGGACACGTGATGCACATGGTGGACATCGTTGCAGCTATGGCCGCCAGCCGCCACGCCAACAGCTACATGGTCACGGCGTCAGTCGACTACATCGATTTTCGCAACCCTGTGAATCTAGGCGAAATCGTGCTTCTGAAATCGCAGGTGAACCGGGTTTTTCACACATCGCTGGAAATCGGCGTTGAAGTGTTCTCGGAAAATATTCTCACTGGCGAGCGCAAGCACACCACCAGCGCTTTCGTCACTTTCGTCGCCATCGACGAAGACACGCGCAAGCCCAAGCCAGTCCCGCCACTGATTATCAAGACGGCCGAAGAGCGTCGCCGCTGGAAAGAAGCGGCAAAACGCCGCGAGATTCGCCTGGCTCACCGCGAACGAAACGCTAGGCCCTGAACCAGTTACTAATTGTCATTCCAAGCGAAGCGAGGAATCAGCTGTTGGGCCCGAAAATGAAAGCAGATTCCTCGGGCAACAACGGGTCTTGGAATTGCGATTGCGCACCGACCGGCCGACTCCCCCGCCTGAGGAAGATTGTTAATTAGCGAAGCTGATGCGGATTTCGTCGGCGACCTTCAACGCCTGCTCCACGCAGGTCCCGATGGCTGGCCCGTTCAGATAACTACCCGCAAAATGCAACCCGGGGAATTCCTGGCGCAACTTGTCGATTTCGGCGATGCGTGCCGTGTGGCCCAAATTGTATTGGGCAATTGCGCGCGGCCAGACCGTCACATTGTTGAACACGGGTTCGTGTGAAATGCCCAGCAACAGTGCGATTTCGCAGTGCACCAGTGCAACAAGTTCCTCGGGCGACTTCTGCAACACTCCAGGATTCGTCGCGCCGCCGACGAAACTCGTAAGCAGCGCCTCTCCATCCGGCGCGCGCCCCGGAAACAGCGAGGAATTCCAGACCGTGCCCAAAACATTCAGGCCTGATGACCGCGGCACCAGGAATCCAAATCCCGCCAGCGAATTGGCCACATGCTTCTTTTTGTAGCCCAGCGACACGACGCCCACACCCGCATATTCAATTCCACAAAGCTGCTTCTGAAAGCCGGGGTTCAATCCAGCAAGCAAGTTACCCGCAACTTGCGTAGGCACTGCCAATATCAGCCGCTCCGCCTCCAGCTTTTCTGCTCCTCGGGGTGTGTTCATGGTGACCTGAAAACGCGGCGCGGTCGGTTCTCTTCCCGGATCCAGCGCGGTAATCGATGTGAGTTGCACATCGCAGAAAAGCCGTTCTTCCAATTTCGACGCCAGCGCGCGTACCAGTGTTTCGTTGCCGAGTTGAAAGGTCTGCAGAGTTGCTTTCTCGCGGGGAGCATTCCCCCGTTTCGCCTTGCGCTGCTTCATCACCTTAAATGCGCCGCGCACCACGCTTCCTGCCACTGTCTCGGCCTCATACAGAATCGGAAACGCCGCCCGTAAACTGATCTTTTCCGGATCGCCCGCATAAATACCCGAAACGAACGGCCCGACCAGACGGTCGAGAAGCGTTGCTGAAAATTTCCTGCGGGTGAACTCCGCAACGGACTCGTCCGGCTCCGGCGAGCGGCTTTTGCTCAATACGTCTTTCAAGATTGCTCCACGAGTGCCGCCCGCCATCAGTGAAGAGGCGAGCAATCCCGGCCCCATGGGAACGTTTTGGAGTTTTCCGTCGATCAACACGTAGCGCGGAGCCTTGGGATCAGCGAGAACGCGCAGATTGAGAATCTCGAGGTCGTTGCAGATCGAAGTGATGCAGGCGTTGCCGCTGAAACTTTGCGGTCCGCATTCGATCAGATAGCCATCTTTTTGTACGGATTGAATCACGCCGCCAGGGCGCGCAGCGGCTTCCACCACAATCGTTGAGACACCGGCCTTTTGCAACGCATAGGCGGTCGCGAGCCCGGAGATGCCCGCGCCCACCACCAGTGCCTGGACCTGGGTCGACATGAACAGGAGCCTCTATATTTACAGCGTTTTCGAAAACAACGGGCGCGCGGCGAGCTGCTGTTTTTCGAGATAGGGATCAAAGACCATAGCCAGGTTGCGGATGAAGATTCGGCCGAGCCACGCAGTGCGAATCTCCTTGTCGTTCACCACGACGAGGCCGTCTTGTTGCGGCATCTTCAACCGATCCAGCTCGGGAGCGAAGTATTCGTCAAAGTCTATTCCAAACGTCTGCGAGATTTCATCCTTGACGATCACCGTGTGGCAGAGCAACCGGCTGATGACCTCGCGGCGGATGACGTCGTCTTGCGAGAGCCGGTAGCCGCGCATGGTGGCCAGCCCGTGATCCGCGACAGCCTTTTCCCACGCCGGAATATCGCGATAATTCTGCGCATACGTGTCGTGCACCCCGCTGATCGCGGTGATTCCCATGCCGTACAAATCGGCGCCGGCCTTGGTCGTATAGCCTTGAAAGTTGCGATGCAAGGTGCGATTGCGCTGGGAAACCGCCAGCTCGTCGTTTTCCTTCGCGAAATGGTCCATGCCGATGTAGAGGTATCCGGCTTCCAGGAAATTCAGCAAGCCGCTGCGGAAAATATCGAACTTCTTCATGCCTTCCGGCAGAAATTTGACGAACGAGCCCTGCTGCTTCTTCAGCCAGGGCACATGCGCGTAGCTGAACATGGCGATGCGATCAGGCGACAAGCCGACAATTTGTTCGACGGTGTGCGCGAAGCTCTCACCAGTTTGGTAGGGCAGCCCGTAAATCAGGTCCACGTTGATGGAATCAAAACCGAGTTGGCGGGCCGTGGCAATCAAGTCCCGGGTGATCTCGTAGGGCTGAATCCGGTGTACCGCCTTCTGCACGTCTTCTTTGAAATCCTGGATGCCCATGCTCAGGCGGTTGAAGCCCATCTTTCGCACGGTTTCCATGTGCTCGCGGCTGGTCACTCGCGGATCCACTTCGATGCCGATTTCCGCGTCCGGTGCAAAGTTAAACCGCTCCCGGGTGTAGGTGAACAAGTCCTCGATCTGTTCGGGCGACAAATAAGTAGGTGTGCCGCCACCCCAATGGAATTGGGTGACCGGACGGCTCTTGGAAACGCCCCTCGCGACCCGGTCAATTTCCTTCTTCAGCACTGCCAGGTATGGCGGCGTGCCACTCTTATCTTTGCGAATCACCACATTGCACGCGCAGAACAGGCAGAGGCTCTCACAGAAGGGAAGATGCATATACAGCGAAACCGGTGTCCCTTTGCGATCCGCGGCGGCGATCGCATCCTCGTATTCGTTTACGCCAAATTCCTCGGTCCAAACTGGCGCCGTCGGATAACTCGTATAACGCGGCCCAGGGCGGTTGTACCGCGCAACGAACTCCTCACCCACCGAGAGTTCCTGGTGCATCTCGCGCAGTGTCGGATTCATGATGGACATAGCAACCTCCGGTCGTCAGGCGCGCGTTGGCGCCGCGGGCCTGGCATCGGGGAGCGCGGCTTGTTGGCCAGTGCGAATAAACAGTTGAGCATTCTCCACGGGCGTGTGCTGGAGGATCCCGTGGCCGAGATTCAAAATGTGTCCGTGCCCGCCGAGCTCTTCGACGATGCCGAGTGTGGCCGTGCGAATCTTGTCCTCCGGACCAAAGAGGATCGCGGGATCGAGATTCCCCTGCAGCGCCACCTTCGGCCCCGCCAGCTTTCGCACCGTGCTCAGCGGTACGCGCCAATCCACGCTCAGGACGTTCGCGCCAGCTTTCACCACCGACGGCAAAAGGTGATGCGACGCCTTCGTATAGTAGATGACCGGAACGGCGCTTCCGATTCCTGCGATAACTTCCTGCACCGCGGGCAACACAAATTCGGTGTAGTCCTGCAGGTCCAGTTCGCCGCACCACGTGTCGAACAGCTGCACGGCGCTTACGCCAGCCTGGATCTGGCCTTTTAGATAAGGAATGGTCGCCTGCGCGATCCGGTGCAGAAGTTCCCGGAAGACCTTCGGCTCGCGATAGAGAAAGTTCTTCACAGTCGCGAAGCCTTCTTTAGTCTTGCCTTCCACCATGTAGCAGGCCAGGGTCCACGGCGACGCGGCAAATCCCAGAACCGGTACATCCGGGCCCACCTGCCTCACGGTGCGCCTGAGGGCTTCCATGAGAAAGCCGGTCTCCTGCTCAGGATCGAAGGTGTGGAGTTTCCTGACATCGGCCTCGGTGCGTACCGGATTAGGCAGGTTTGGCCCCGCGTCCTCCAACTCCAGCTCAAGCCCCATGGCCTCGGCAGGGATCAAGATGTCGGAGAAGATGATAATTGCGTCAACTCCCAGTCGCCGAAATGGCTGCACGGATACCTCAACCGCCAAATCCGGGGTTTTGCAGACTGTTAAAAAGGAGTTTTTTGCTCGAATTTCGCGATATTCCGGCAGGTATCGGCCCGCCTGGCGCATCATCCACACCGGTACCCGGGGCACTGGCTCGCACCGGCAGGCACGCAGAAACAACTCTTTTCGGGTCAGTTCGGTGGGCCGCGAAGTCATAGGGATATGCCAGCAGAATAACAAATCCCTGTGATTGTTGACAGTGACGCACTACCGTGCGTTCACATTCCTTTGTGCGCTATACTCGAATTATCCACATATGGCGCAAACTGGGCCAGGGGCGCTACCGTACCTCCCAGATCGGCGTGGACAAGGCCGATGACTCAACCTTTTGTGATATTGACCGTTTTGGCCTATCTGGCAAGCATGGGCTTGTACCTGAGCTTCCTGTACAGCGGCAAGGAGCTCACCGGCCGCCTAGCTACCGTGCTGATGTTCTTGGGTTTAGTGGCACATTACCTGGCCTTGCTGATGCGGGCCAAAGGCACGCACACGGTTCCCTACCACGACCTGCAAGGCTCCATGTCGTTGTTTGGCTGGCTCTTGGCCGTCACTTACTTGTGTCTCGAGATCTACCACCGCCAGCGAACCGTCGGAGCGTTCGTCCTGCCCATCATTATGGCGTTTCTGGGCTCCGCCTATCTCATTGACCACTATGCGCCGCCTTCGGCCGCCCCAGGGCAAGCGGTCCAATCTTTGCCGCACGGAGTCGTGTTTGCCCTGCACGTAACCCTGAGCATTCTGGCCTACGCGGCCTTCGCGCTTTCCTGTGTCTTGAGCCTGATGTATCTCGCCGAAGAGCGCTTTCTGAAGATTCGCCGGCTGGGAGAAGTCGTTTGGCGCCTGCCACCTCTGGAACTGTTGGAACGCATGAGCCACACGAGCGTGCTGGTGGGCCTGGTGACCATTACGGTGGGCACCGCGCTTGGGTATGTAGCGATCCATCGATTGCCCCAGCAGCAAACCTATTACGACCCCAAATACCTGGTCACTGTGCTGGTGCTGGTTCTCTACGCCATCTATTTTCAGTTGGCTCGCACGGCAGCATGGCGAGGCGCGCGCGCTTCGAAGCTATGCGTTTTTAATTTTGCCCTGGTCATCCTTAGTTTCACCGTGGTGAATCTCTATCTTTCGCAGCACCACCGGTATTTTTAGGAGCGCCCGGCCGGTAACATGGAAATTGTTCTCGTTGGCCTGAATTTCCGAACAGCGCCCGTAGAGGTGAGGGAAAGGGTCTCTTTTTCTACAGAGCAGGCCCTGCGCGCCGCGGAAGAGTTGCGCTCCAAAGGCATCCTGGAAGAGACGCTGGTTCTTTCGACCTGCAATCGAAGCGAAGTCTACGGCGTGAACGCGAGTTCGAGTCGCGAATCGGCCGGCGCGCTGTCCTCTTACTTGTGCTCATTTCATGAACTACAGCCCGATCTGCTGAATCCTTCCTTGTATCACCACTACGACCACGACGTGGTGCGCCACTTGTTCCGTGTGTCCGCCGGGCTGGATTCGATGCTGCTCGGAGAGGCGGAGATTCTCGGCCAGGTGCGTGACGCCTACCTTCGCGCGCACGAGGGCCACGCCACCGGACCCGTATTGAACCGCCTCTTTCAAGCCGCTCTCGAGATCGGCAAGCGCGTCCGCGCGGAAACCGAACTGGGCACGCGTCCGATGGGAGTGGCTTCGGCTGGCATGAAGCTTGCCGAGCGCATCTTTGGCAAATTAAGCGAACGCAGCGCGCTCGTTCTCGGAGCGGGGACGATCAGTGAGCAAGTCGTCTCTCAACTGCGCGATCGCAACATCAAACACCTGTACCTTTCCAATCGCTCCCGCGAAAAGGCCGAGGAATTCGCGCGCCAGTACAACGGCACGGTAATGGAGTGGGGCGACTGGGATCGCTCCCTGAAATCGCCCGATGTGATTGTTTCGGCCGTGGGCGTTCAGGATGCCTTTCTCACCAAGCCCCTGATCGAGAAAGCCATGGCAGCACGAGGCAATCGTGGATTATTCCTCATGGATCTCGGCCTGCCCCGCAACGTCGATCCTGCCGTGGCCAGTCTGTACAACGTCTACGTCTACACCATGGAGGACTTGACCGATATCGTCGATCAGAATCGCGCCGCGCGGCAAAGCGAAGTCCCCAAGGCCGAGGCGCTCATCGAAGAACATGTCGGCAAGTTTATTTCCTGGCAGGCCAGCGTCGAATTAATCGGCGTTTTGGACACCCTGCGGGGTAGCATGAAGGAACGCCGTTCCGCCTTTTTGAAGGAAAAGCTGGAAGGGTTTAACCATTTCACGCCGCAAGACCGCGAACACATCAGCGCGCTGATGGATGAATTGATCGAGAAACTGCTGATCGTGCCGGCGGAGCGGTTGCGCGCGGAAAAAGAGTTGCGTAGAAAAATTCAGAGCGTCGAGGCGATTCGCGCGCTCTATCTGTCGGACCGGGAGAAACCGTGAAGCATCTTCGCATCGGCAGTCGTGGCAGCATTCTGGCGCGCTGGCAAGCCGAATTCGTGCGCAAGCAGCTCTTCCAGATTGCCGGAGTCGAAGCGGAGATCATCATCATCAAGACTTCCGGCGACAAGATGCAGCAGGCCCCGCTCACACAAATTGGCGGCAAAGGTATTTTCATCAAGGAGCTGGAAGAAGCTCTGCTCGAGGAAACCGTCGACCTCGCCGTCCACAGCGTCAAGGACATTCCGACGGAAACGCCGTCTCGCCTGCACTTTCCGGCCGTCTGCCGGCGCGACGATGTCCGCGATTGCCTGGTGTCGAATCACGGCACCACCCTCGCCAATCTGAAGCCCGGTGCCCGCGTCGGTACCAGCAGCCTACGCCGGCAGGCGCAATTGCGCCATCACCGGCCCGACCTCGACATTCGCGAACTTCGCGGCAACGTCGACACGCGCCTGCGCAAAGTCGAAAGCGGCGAGTATGACGCTATCGTTCTCTCGAAGGCCGGTCTCGACCGCCTTGGCTGGAGCGCCAAAATCACCGAGCCTCTCTCCACGGACATTTCCTTGCCCGCGGTCGGCCAGGGTGCCATCGCTATCGAATCACGTGTCAAAAACCAGGAAACCTCCGATATTCTCGGCAAGCTGGATGACAACGAAACGCGCACCGCCATCATCGCGGAACGAGCCCTGCTTTCTAAATTACAAGGCGGCTGCCAGGTTCCTGTGGGCGCCTGGGCGCGATTCGAACGCGCCGAATTGGTTATGGATGCTGTCGTTTGTTCGGTCGACGGCAAGGAACACGTCCGCCAGCGTGCCACCGCGCCACCCGAACAAGCCGCGCAACTCGGCGAACATCTCGCGCAAGTGCTGATCGACAGCGGCGCCCGCAACATTCTCGACGAGGTGAATCGTTCTCGTGGGTGATGCTTTCCCTCGCAACCTGCAAGGCAAGCGCGTGGTCGTGACGCGCTCCGCAGAACAGAGCAGGGAACTTGTCCGCGCGCTGCAGGACGCCGGCGCGGTACCAGTCGTGCTGCCGATGGTTGCTTTTGCCCCGCCGGACGATACCACCGCGCTGGACCAGGTGCTTCGCGCTTTAAGCCAGTTCGACTGGATCTTCCTCACCAGCCAGAATGCATTACGCGCGCTACAAGAACGCTGCCATGCGCAGCATCTCGAGTTGCCGTCAGCATTCGGCTCGGCCCGTCTCGCCGCGGTTGGGCCCGCTACTGCGGAAGCGGCGGCGAGCGCGGGAATCGAAGTGTCTTACATCGCGACAAAACACCACGGCGTTGCATTAGCGGAAGAGCTTGCCGCTGAAGTGAAAGGTAAGCGCGTCTTCTTGCCGAGAAGCGACCGCGCCAACCCTGACCTGGTGGAACTGCTAAACCGCCACGGTGCCATCGTGAGCGAAGTCGTCGCTTACAAGACTGTCGCACCCGATCAAGCTGTTCTCTCGGATGCCCGCGCGGCTTTGCGGCAGCCGGTCGATGCGATTCTGTTCTTCAGCCCTTCCGCGGTTCATCATTTGCAAGACATTCTGGGAAATGAGAAAGTTTTGGAGTTGTCCCGGCAAGCCGTTTTCGCGGCCATTGGCTCGATTACTGCATCAGCGTTGCACCGCGCCAACGTTCAGCGGGTGCTGTTAGCCGAGGACACGACCGTGAAATCAATCGTCCGTGCTTTAGAAAATCATTTTGCGATCTCTCGCTCCGGATTGTCGGCAGGAGTCAAACCAGGATGAGTTTCCCGATCCATCGCCCAAGGCGTCTGCGGCGCACCGAACTGTTCCGCAAGCTGGTGCGTGAACGCGAAATCAATACCGCCGGTTTCATCTATCCCATGTTCGTTTGCCCCGGTGCGAATTTTCAGCACGAAGTCGGCTCCATGCCCGGCGTCTTTCAGAAATCGCCGGATAAAATCATCGAAGAGTGCCGGGAGATTGAACAGCTCGGCATTTCTGGCGTGATCTTGTTCGGGTTGCCCGACCACAAGGATCCGCGCGGACTTGTTTCCCTGGCTTCCGACGGCATTGTTCAGAAAGCCATCGAAGGCATCAAGAAAGCCAACCTGAATCTGCTGGTGATGACGGACGTCTGCCTCTGCGAGTACACCGACCACGGCCACTGCGGCGTGATCGAAGATGGCGAGATCATGAACGACGCAACTCTCGAGATTCTCAGTGAGCAGGCCCTATCCCACGCGCGCGCGGGAGCCGACCTTGTCGCACCTTCCGACATGATGGACGGCCGCATCGCTGCGATCCGCAAGAAACTCGACGAACATAAATTCGAAAACTTGCCGATCATGGCGTATTCTGCCAAATATTGCTCCGGTTTTTACGGCCCATTCCGCGAAGCGGCGCAGTCCGCTCCGGTCTTTGGCGATCGGCGCAGCTACCAGATGGACCCCGCGAACGCCCACGAAGGCCTGCGGGAAGTGCGGTTCGATCTCGACGAGGGCGCGGACATCGTGATGGTCAAGCCCGCCCTGGCCTACCTGGATGTGATCCGTATGGTCCGCGACAATGTTGACGTTCCCGTGGCCGCCTACAACGTCAGTGGCGAGTATTCCATGGTCAAGGCCGCCGCCCGAAACGGCTGGATTGATGAGAAGCGCGTCGTCCTCGAGATCCTGCTAGGCATTCAGCGCGCCGGCGCGCAAATTGTCATCACCTACCACGCCAAAGACGCTGTGCGCTGGCTAAACTCGTAACCGATCAAGGGAGAATCCATGAGTGGAGCACCTACCGTCGCGAAACCGGACCGCCGCCGCTCCCGCGAAATTTTCGAAAAAGCGGAGAGAGTCCTGGTGGGTGGAGTGAACAGCCCGGTGCGGGCCTTTCGCTCGGTTGGCGGCGAACCTCTCATCATCGAGAAGGGAAGCGGTCAGCACCTTTACGACGCCGACGGAAATGTCTTGCTCGATTACGTCTGCTCCTGGGGCGCGATGCTCCTCGGCCACGCTCATCCAGCGGTGAACGCGGCGATTGCCGACCAGGCGCAACGGGGGACGAGCTTTGGCGTTACCACTGAACTTGAACTCGAACTCGCCACGCTCATCATCAAAGCCATACCTCATCTCGAGAAAGTTCGTTTTGTTTCCAGTGGTACCGAAGCCACTATGAGCGCCGTCCGTCTTGCGCGCGGCGTCACGAAGCGCGACTTCATCCTGAAATTTGAGGGCTGCTACCACGGCCACGCCGACGCCTTCCTGTCCCAGGCCGGCTCCGGACTTGCCACTTTGGGTATCGCCGAATGCCCAGGCGTGCCTCAAGCCCTCGCCGCGCTCACGCTGAATGTTCCCTACAACGACCTCAACGCCGTGGAACAGGTGTTCGCTCAGCACAAAGACAAAATCGCCGCCATTATTGTCGAACCGGTTGCGGCCAACATGGGCGTAGTTCCTCCGACAGACGGTTTCCTCCAAGGCCTGCGAGACATCACAAGAAAGAACGGAACATTGCTCATTATCGATGAGGTCATCACCGGATTCCGCCTGCGCTACGGTTCCGCGCAACAGGTGTTCGGCGTTCAGGGCGACCTCACCACTATGGGCAAAATCATCGGCGGTGGCGTTCCGGTTGCGGCCTACGCAGGCAGCGCTGAACTGATGAACAATGTTGCGCCGTTGGGTCCCGTCTACCAGGCCGGTACTCTGGCCGGCAATCCGCTTGCCATGCGCGCCGGGATTGCCACTTTGAAAGAACTCAACAAGGCCGGCCTGTATGAGCGCATCGACGACTTGGCGAAGAAACTTGTCGCCGGGTTCCGCAGGGCGCTTTCCGATTCGGGTGTTGCTGCACAGGTCAACGCTATCGGATCTCTCTCGACAATTTTCTTCGCACCTCTGCCCGTTAATAATTACGCCGATGCGAAGCGGTCGGACACCAAGCTGTATGCCCGCTTCTTCCGCGAAATGTTGCAGCGCGGCATTTTCCTGGCGCCTTCGCAATACGAGGCGGCGTTTGTTTCTGCCGCACACACGCCCGCGGATATTGATCGCACCATCAGTGCGGCTATCGATTCGCTCAAGTCTATCGCCTCTCAACCTGGTAACTAAATCCACGCGAGGTCAAACCCCGAAATGCACGAGGTAATGGAAGCACCGGAAGAACACGGGGGCCATGGCGACAACCCGCTCATGATCCCGGTCGCTGTGACTCTCTCGATCCTGGCTGTGCTTGTCGCGATCGCTACGCTGCTTGGGCACCGCGCTGCCAGCGAGGAAATTCTGCTGCAGACGAAGGCCTCGGACCAGTGGGCCTATTTCCAGGCCAAGAATATTCGCTTGCACGAAATGGAAAGTGTTGCGGATATGTTCGCTACGCTGGCCCCGGCCGACAAAGAAAAGGCGGCCGCTCTTCGCGAGAAGTACGTCCAGGAGGCGGAACGCTACGAAAAGGACAAGGACCAGATCGGCGAGCAGGCCCGCGACTTCGAAAAGGAAAGGGAAGTGGCAGGCAAGCGGGCGGATCGTTTCGACGCCGGAGAGGTAGTCCTGGAAATTGCTCTGATTATTTGTTCGTTGACCCTGCTGACAAAGAAAAGGGCATTTTGGCTGTCCGGTATCGCCCTCGGGGTGGTTGGCCTGGCGATCACCGTCTCTGGATTCTTGCTGCGTTAAACGCTCAGAAGTGGCGCAACCTGTCCGAAAGGACAGGTCATGTTCTCGAAATTTCCCGCGCTTAAAGCATTTACCTTTTTTCCCTTTTCCCGTACTTTGATTTGGAGGCTCTTGGTCTAGGGTCTCCTCAGAAAAACTCGTGTGTTGGTTTGCCGGAGGCTGCTGAACGTCCTGCAGGCGGCGCTTTGCTTCTCCGCCAGCTGCGAAGCGAACACAATCCATGCCCGAACGTAGTATCACGGAGCCGGCGCTCGTTCTCGAGGCTCAACAACTTGGGATTTTGCTCGATTCCGCCCACGAATTGATCGCAGTTCTCGGCGTCGATGGCACGGTTCGTTTTGCCAACCGGTCTTTCCAGTTCACCTTTGGCGACCCGTCGGAAACTCTGCTTGGGCAGCGCATCACGAATTTTGTCCACGCCCTCGATGTTCCAGCTCTCCGCGATAATCTGGCCGAAATCTTGCTGAAATCCGACGCCCTCAGGTCGGATCGCTGCCGTTTCCGTGGCCGTGACGGCTCCTGGCGCTGGATTCAATTCACCTGCTGGAACAAGGTCGGTGTTCCCGGCTTCGACGGCATCGTGTTTCACGGCAACGATGTCAGCGATCTCCAACGCATGGAGTCGGAGCGCCAGGTCAACTCCGAAATCGTCCATGCCCTCAATGAGACCGCTCATCTCGACCAGCTCCTTAACCGCATCCACTGCGCGCTCAAGCGGATCCTGTCCGCCTATAACTGCTTCATTGCCTTGCACGATCCCGTCAACGACACCTTCGAGTTTCCCTTTTTCGTCGACCAGTACGACACCGTGCCGCCGCCTCAGAAAGTCGGCAAAAGCTGTACGGCTTTCGTTTTTCGCACCGGGAAAGCCAAGCTGATTCCGCAATCCTATTTCGACGAACTGGCCGAGGCCGGTGAAGTCGAACTGGTGGGTTCGCCATCCCCAGCATGGCTCGGCGTGCCTCTGAAAACACCGACAGCGACCATCGGAGTGCTGGTGGTTCAGCATTATCAGAATGAATCCGCCTACGACCTGCGCGACCTCGAATTTCTCGAGTCCGTTGGCGGCCACATCGCTCTCGCGATCGAACGGCGCCGTGCCGAGGAAGACCTGCGCCGCAATGAGTCGATGTTGCGTCTGCTCTTTGAGCACAATCCTCTGCCAACCTGGCTCTACGAAATCGATTCTTTGCGATTCCTGGGTGTCAACCAGGCCGCTACGCGCCTTTATGGCTATTCCGCCAGGGAATTCGAGCGTATGAGCATCCTTGATATCTATCCCGAATCGCAGCGTGCCAAGGCGAGGGAGTATGTGCGCGGCATGCATTCGGAGATGGAAGAGCACGAATTCTGGCAGCATCAGTCCAAGGACGGTCAAATCTTTGAAGTCGAATGCATTTCACACCAACTGACCTACGCGGGGAAGCAGGTTCGCCTGGTGGTTGCACAAGACATCAGCGAGCGGCGTCTGCTGGAGAGCCAGCTGCGCCAGTCGCAAAAAATGGAAGCGGTCGGCCGCCTCGCCGGCGGCGTCGCCCACGATTTCAACAATCTGTTGATGGTCATCAAGGGGCACACGGAACTTCTGCTGAACGCGCTGCCTCCTTCCGACCAAATCGCGCGTAAAATCGAGCAAATCGACCGCTCCGCGGACCGCGCCGCCGCGCTCACCCGCCAGTTGCTGGCTTTCAGCCGCATGCAGGTGCTGCAACCGCAGGTCATCAATGTGAATTTCATCGTCGAGGAGATGGGCAAGCTGCTGCCTCGCCTGATCGGGGAAGACGTCGAATTGCTCATTCGAACGGACAAGGATCTGGGCGCGATTCGCGCCGATGCCAGCCAGATGGAGCAGGTGCTCATGAACCTCGCGGTCAATGCCCGCGATGCAATGCCCAATGGCGGAAAGCTTGTCATCGAGACTCTGAACTGCGATCTCGACCACGGTTTCACAGCCAGCCATCCCCTGATGAAGCCTGGCCCGTATGTGGTCCTGGTTGTTACCGACAGCGGTACCGGCATGGACGCCGAGACGCAAGCGCACATCTTCGAGCCTTTCTTCACCACCAAGGAAAAGGGAAAGGGCACTGGGCTCGGTCTCGCAATGGTTTACGGCATCGTAAAACAGAGCGGCGGCTTCATTTGGGTTTACAGCGAATTAGGCAAGGGCACTTCCTTCAAGATTTATTTGCCTAGGGTCGGTCAGACCGAGGAGCACATCTCCACTTCGCATCCTTCCGCCGAGGTGCCTACCGGGTCGGAAACCGTCCTCCTCGCGGAAGATGAGCAGGATGTCCGCGAGATCGCGCGCGAGTTCCTCGAATCCGGCGGCTATCGGGTGATCGAGGCTGGAGATGGCACCGCTGCCATTCAACTCGCCCACCAAAACAAGGGCAAAATCCAGCTTCTTGTCACCGACATGGTCATGCCAGGAATGACGGGCCAGGAACTCGCTGTCCGTTTGCAGGCCGATCACCCGGGCTTGAACGTCATCTTTATGTCGGGTTATAGCGAACGCGCGGCCAGCGAAATGGCGGATGCTGACCCTTCGATTCGACTACTAAGCAAACCCTTCAGCCGCGCCGCAATTCTCCGCGCCGTCAGCGAAAGCCTCCACGGTTCCTGACCGCCGTGCGCCCATTCGGCGGCCTTCGCATCCCTCGCTAACAAAGGCGTCATCCTCGCGACAGCACCAAAACCTCTCAGCCTGAGCGAAGCGATGGATCTCAACCGTTCGATTACTACAATGTCTGTTTGCGAGCGGCGTGGGAAATCGGCGTCAGCTGACGGTCGGATGGTGGCGGTGCCAGTCCGTGGCCTGCTGGAAGATTCGGCCCGATTGCAACACGGCAGCGTCGTCACCCGCGCGCGCTACAAATTGCAATCCGATCGGCAGCTTCTTTTCGGTGAATCCGCAGGGAACCGAGAGCGCCGGCAACCCGCAAAGATTGCCAATCGCTCCGAGCGGGTCTGGGAAGTTCAGTTCGGGCGCCGACAGATCCATGGGTAACGGCGTAGCTGCGATCGGTTGGCTCGCCGTGGCCAGCACGTCGTAGGAATCGAACAGATCCGTGATTTTCTTCTGCAAGACTTCTCGAATCCGCAGCGCGGTGTTGAAGTCCGACCCGGAAATGGTCTGCTGCACATACCCGCCGATGCGCCCGAGCGGGTCTGCCAGTTCGCTGACTTTACCCGAGCGGATCAACTCGCCAAACGCGGACGCCGCTTCGCTCGACAAGATTACGTTCGCCGCGTCTTCCCAGGGTCCTTCCGGCAACTTCGCATCCTTCACGGACGGGAACCGCTTCTGCAGCACCTTGTGTGTCAACTCCATGATCCTCGTGATGCTCGGATCGTACTGTTTCCAGGCGTTTGTCAGCCAGCCCACGCGCAACGTTCTTCCCTTCAGGTCACTTGCCGGCGAATAGGTGAACGCGGCCTTGTCGATGGACAGCGTGCTGCGATCCAGAAAATCGTGCCCGGCAATCGCCGCGAAAATTCGCGTGCAATCCTCCGCGCTGCGCGCCATTGGCCCGATCTTGTCCATCGAGTAGGCCAGTGCCATGGCTCCGTAGCGGCTCACGCGCCCGTAGGTCGGCCGCAGCCCACAGATGCCGCAATACGCCGACGGGCACACGATCGAGCCCCAGGTCTCCGTGCCGATTGCAAATCCCGCCAATGCCGCCGCTACGATCGCGCCCGAGCCCGACGACGACCCACACGTCCAGCAACCAGTGTTCCATGGATTCTTCGATTCGCCTTGCAACGACGCAGATGCGAACTTGTAGCCCATTCCGCCAGCCAACTCGATCATAGCGGCCTTCCCCAGCAGAATCGCGCCAGTGTTTTTCAGATGGTCGATGACCGTCGCATTGTAGTCGAACACCTGGTCGGCGTACGGCTTCGCTGCCCAGGTCGTCGGAATGCCCTTCACGGCCAGCAGGTCCTTCGCGGCATAGGGAATGCCGTGCAGCGGCCCGCGGTAATGTCCGCGGTGAATCTCCTTTTCCGCCGCGCGCGCCTGCTCCAGAGCCTCGTCCGGCAGCAACTTCGCGTAAGCGTTCAACTTCGGTCCGAGCTTCTGGCTCCGCTCCAGATAGCTCTCCGTCAGTTCCACCGGCGAGATCTTCTTCGCTTCGATCTGTTTTGCGAGCTCACTGATCGGCGCATAGAGCGTGGCTTCTTTGAGCATCTGCGCCTTCTCCTCAGGAATGCGTCGACGCGGGTGTTGCCGCCGCTTGGGACTTCTTCTCGCGTTCGACGAGCGGCTTCAGGTACAGTGCGGGCGCATCGCCGTTTTGCAAGGCGTAGCGGCGGATGTTCTCCAGGGAAGGCTGCAACTCGGAGCACATGCGCTTCAGATCCGCCTTTTGCGCATCATCAAACCGGCTGCCATATAACGCCACGATTTGCTGATAGCGAGAGTCCGCCTCGGCTTGACCCGCTTCGCTCAGCTTGAGTCCGGATGTTGCGGCTTGCGGGCTCGCTCCGCTCGTGGGGGAAGGGAAAACCGTTTGCGCGGAACCGAGCGTCG
>Ga0207761_1000152_pt1 | contig 22239 bp, 21 predicted proteins | sample LuqExpMetageno34_FD_187792 | JGI IMG/M metagenome (GOLD analysis project Ga0207761, IMG submission 187792) | Tropical forest soil microbial communities from Luquillo Experimental Forest, Puerto Rico - Sample 34 (SPAdes) | ecosystem: Environmental > Terrestrial > Soil > Tropical forest ... | reverse complement strand
GGCAAGCCACCATTGTTATTTATTGACAGCTGGCCCCCAGTGTTGCGTCGACCGGTTGAGACCACCCCCGAATGCGGACATTGCGATGCCAATTGGGAAAGAAAGTATTGGTCTGAGGGCGCTACCGCGGAAAGCTAAGTGATATCAGCGACTTATTTTTGCTTTGGTGCGGCCGAGAGGACTCGAACCTCCACGGGTTGCCCCGCTAGCACCTCAAGCTAGTGCGTCTACCAATTCCGCCACGGCCGCATTGCATGGGGAGAGACGAGAAGTCTTTGAAAAACCGCGCGTCCCGGGACGGCGGACCATGTAACAAATAGGGTCCACAGCCACAAGGGCTGCGGGCAATTGGGGGAGATCCCTAATTGGGCGGTTGCTGCAGCAGATCCTCAAGGTCCCGATGCGGTTGCCGTTGATCGTGACGGTGCCCTTAACGACCGACAGGCTACTACCGAGGATGTTCACAGCGTCCTCTTTCGCGGAGTCCAACTCGGCCTAGCCTCGGCGCCTGGTGGATCGGCATCGAGGTCATGCCCAGCACCACGGTGATATCGACGGCAACCTTGTCGAACGTAGTTAAGGATACCACTTTCCTGGTTTGCGTGACCCGCTTTTCGAGCGCGCTTCAGGTCACCATGGTATGGTGAACGAGTGGTTAACTTGCGCAACGAATTGACATCCGGGCTTACCGCGCCGAAAGGCCTGCCGCCGGTCGAGTGGCGCGTAAGCGATGCGCCGGCCACCTATGACGAAACGCTCGTGTCCATGACTGCACGTGCTGCAGCTATCGCCACCGGCCAGGCGGGCGAAATGGTCTGGCTGCTCGAGCATCCGCCGCTCTACACCGCCGGCACCAGCACGAAACCGCAGGACCTACTCGATGCACGCTTCCCGGTGTTCGAGGCTGGCCGTGGCGGGCAACTGACCTATCACGGGCCCGGCCAGCGCGTTGTTTATGTGATGCTTGACCTAAAGCGGCGTGGGCCGGACGTGCGCCGCTTCGTGACCACGCTGGAAGAATGGGTTATCCGCACGCTCGCCGCTTTCAATGTACGCGGCGAGCGGCGCGAAGATCGCATCGGCGTCTGGGTACGCCGGCCCGACAAAAGCCAGACTCATGAGGACAAGATCGCCGCCATTGGTATCCGCGTGAAGCAATGGGTGACGCTGCATGGCATGGCGCTCAATGTCGATCCCGACCTTTCGCATTTCTTCGGTATCGTACCCTGTGGGGTGCGCGAGCAAACTTACGGCGTCACCAGTCTCATTGATCTCGGCATCCCGGTGTCGATGGCAGAAGTCGACATAGTGCTGCGACGGGAATTCGAGACGCTGTTCGGCGCCACTGTCGATCAGTACAGCATCGAGAATACATCGCCGGGCGCACGTTTGCCCAGCTCGGCGTCGGTGCCGACGCGCTGATCGAGCGCGTCCACGCGCGAGAAGCGCGGGCCCCTCCGGCATGCTTCGATCATGTCGGCGACGATACCCAGCTCCCCGGCAAACACCGCCTCGACCGAGCCATCACGGCAATTGCGCACCCAGCCTTCCAGGCCGCGCTTGAGCGCCTCGCGCTCGACGAAGGCGCGGAATCCAACGCCCTGCACGCGGCCGCGCACGATCACGTGGCGGATAACAGTCATGCCAACTCTCCGACGCCGAGCACGCGCGCGCCGATGAGGCGCGAAGTGCGCCAGGGCTCGACCGAGTGAACGTACGCTTCCGGCAATTCCCAGGCGCGGGCGGCGGCGGCGATCATCTCGACGTGACCCGGTTTCGGCCGTCCGGTTGCGCGCCGGCGCAGCAGATAGATCATCGCCGATACGAGCTGCACGCCGCTACGCACCGGCAGATAGCGCACATCGTACAGGCCAGCGTACGGCAGCTCGCGGGCATGTAGCGCGGTGATGTCGCGCGGTGTGAGCCGCCACAGTACACCATGCACGCTTCCGCCGGCTTCCGGCTTCACCGAGCCCCAGCCATCGATGCCGAGGAAGAATGCATAGCCATCGAGCCACGCTGGCCCGACTGCGCGCGCGTCGAGCCAGCGAAGCTGCACGGCGGCGCGATGCATATTGGAGCCGTAAGCGAAATAGAGGGTCATGCCGACAACAAGCGTCAGGCAAACTCCAAGATCACCGCATCGACCGCCAAGCTGTCGCCGGGCTTGGCGTTGATCTTCTTCACGATGCCATCAATCTCGGCGCGCAGCACGTTTTCCATCTTCATAGCTTCCACCACCGCTACGGTCTCGCCGGCCTTCACCTCTTGGCCTTCATTGACCGCGATCGACACCACCAGCCCCGGCATCGGGCACAGCACATGCTTGCCGCTGTCGGCCGCCTGCTTCACCCGCATCAACCGTGCGTAGGCAGCTTCCCGCTCGGTGTAGACATAGGCGTTTGTCTCGACGCCGCGATAGGCCAGCGCGAACCCGTTCGGGATTGTGCGCACCTGCACTGCGACCACATGACCGTCGATAGTGCCGGACCAGATCGGATCACCCGGCCTCCAGTCCGCTACCAAACGCTGCGCGCCATAGTCGCCTTGCTCCCGGAAACGCACCTCGATCGCACGGTTGTCGCGCTTCACTTCGAGTTTGCGTTCATGCTTGCCAAGCCACACCGCGCGCTGGCTCTCACGTGTAACGCTCTTTCCGTTCATTTGGCCGGAAATCTGCCGCTTGCGTTCGCCCAGCACGTGGTCGATGGCGGCAGCGACGGCGGCAATAACGTCAGCACGCTCGCCATCCGGCGTATGCGGGTGAAAGCCTTCGGGAAACTCCTCGGCAATGAAGCCGGTGGACAACTTGCCGGCGCGCCAGCGCGGATGTGCCATCAGCGCCGCGAGGAAGGGGATATTATGGCGGATGCCGTCAATGACGAAGGCATCGAGCGCCTCCGCTTGCGCCTCGATTGCCTGCTCGCGTTTCGGAGCATGGGTCACCAGCTTGGCGATCATCGGATCATAGTAGAGCGAAATCTCTCCGCCTTCGTAGACGCCGGTATCGTTGCGTACCGTCACGCCGTCGCGGACCTGTTCCTTCGGCGGCCGGTAGCGTGTCAGCCGGCCGGTCGAAGGTAGGAAATTGCGGTACGGGTCTTCGGCATAGACGCGGGTCTCCACCGCCCAGCCCTTGAGTTTTACGTCGCTTTGCTTGAGCGAAAGTTTCTCGCCGGCAGCGCTGCGGATCATCTGCTCGACCAGATCGATGCCCGTGACCAGCTCGGTAACCGGATGCTCGACCTGCAACCGCGTGTTCATCTCCAGGAAATAGAAGCTACGGTCCTGCGCCGCGACGAATTCCACCGTGCCAGCACTATCGTAGCCGACGGTTCTCGCTAGCGCGACCGCCTGCTCGCCCATCTTCTTGCGGGTCGCCGCGTCGAGTAGTGGGCTCGGTGCCTCCTCGACCACTTTCTGATTACGGCGCTGGATCGAGCATTCGCGCTCGCCGAGATAGATCACGTTGCCGTGCTTGTCGCCCAGGATTTGGATCTCAACATGGCGCGGATCGATGATGAACTTCTCTATGAACACCCGGTCGTCGCCGAACGATGACTTTGCCTCCGAGCGGGCGCGCACGAAGCCTTCTGCAACCTCGGCCTTGGAATAGGCAATGCGCATACCCTTGCCGCCGCCGCCAGCAGAAGCCTTGATCATCACCGGGTAGCCAATCTGTTCGGCGATCGTGATTGCTTCGTTGTCGTCCTCGATCACGCCGAGATGGCCAGGTACCGTCGAGACCTTGGCCGCGGCGGCTGCCTTCTTGGACTCGATTTTGTCGCCCATCGCCGCGATCGCCTTCGAGTTTGGCCCGATGAAGACAATGCCGGCGGCGGCAAGCGCTTTCGGGAAGGCCTCTCGTTCGGACAGGAAGCCGTAGCCGGGATGCACGGCCTCGGCCCTGCTCGTTTTGCAGGCGGTCACGATCTTGTCGATCAGCAGGTAGCTTTTGGCCGCCTCGGGCGGTCCGATCGCGATGGCGGTATCCGCCATCGCGACGTGCAATGCGTCCTTATCAGCCTCAGAATAGACGGCGACCGTCTCGATGCCCATGCGACGCGCGGTTTTGATAATCCGGCAGGCAATTTCGCCGCGATTGGCAATGAGGATACGCTTGAACATGCGGCCCTGAGAAACTGGAGTCCCCTCGCCGGACTAGAGGCGGAGACGGCTGCGGATAACCGGCGCCTGTTACAATACTGTCTTGCTGCGAGCGTATCCAGCTGACATTCAAAGCCGACACACCAGGGAGGACTTCAATGTCCTGCAGGTCAAATATCCTGCTCGCCGCAGCCTGTGCCGCCTTTAGCCTGCAACTGGCGAGCGCCCAGACGCAAGGCCAGCGCAATCTCATTCTGTTCGTACCTGACGGCCTGCGCGCCGCATTAGTGTCGCCGGAAATGGCGCCAGCTATGGCGGAGGTACGCGACAAGGGCGTCAATTTCACCAACCCACATTCGCTGTTCCCGACCTTCACCATGCCGAATTCGTCCGGCCTCGCCACCGGACACTTCCTTGGCGATACCGGCGCCTTCAGCAACACCATCTTCACCGGCTATCCAGTGCCGTCGGCCGTCGGCAGCTCGACCCCGTTCATCGAAAGCGATCCGATCCTGGGAGACATCGACGAGCATTTCGCCGGCAATTTTGTCGACGAGGACACCATCCTGTTCGCCGCGCGCGCGGTGGGATTCAGCACCGCCGCGATCGGCAAGCTTGGGCCAACATTGATGTTCGATCATACCGAGCGCAGCGGCGAGCAAACTGTCATCGTCGATGACTCGACCGGCAGCGCGGCCGGCATCCCGCTGTCGCAGAGGATGAAGGACGCGCTCACGGCCGCGAACCTGCCACTCGCCGCCCCCTCGCGCGGCGCCAACGGCAACGCCGGCGATTTCAAGACGCCGGGCACCGTCGTCGCCAATGTTGAGCAACAGGCTTATTTCGCCGATGTCGCCGCCAGGGTCGTACTGCCGATGTTCAAGGCGCGCAACAAGCCGTTCCTGCTGGTGTTCTGGTCGCGCGATCCCGACGGCACACAGCATAATCATGGCGACAGCCTGCTGAACGTCACCCCCGGCATCAATGGCCCGACCTCGCTCGCAGCGGTCAAGAATGCCGACGACAATCTAGCGACGCTGCGCCGCGCGCTCGACGAGCTCGGCCTCGGGGCGACCACCGATATCGTGATCGCCGCCGATCACGGCTTCTCCACCATCTCCAAGGAGAGCAAAACCAGCCCGGCCGCTCAGTCCAAATATGCCGACGTGCCGGAAGGCCTGTTGCCGCCCGGCTTTGTCGCGATCGATCTCGCCGAGGTGCTGGCACTGCCGCTGCATGATCCCGACAACAAGAACGCCGCAGTCGCCGCCGGCGGCTACCCAAAGCGCGGCAACGGGCTGATCGGGCCCGATCCTGCCAATCCCACCGTCGCGGTCGCCTCCAATGGCGGCTCCGACCTTGTCTACGTTCCGGGCAAGGACCACGCGGTCGTCGCCAAGATCGTCGAGGCGCTGCTGACACAGGACTACGTCAGTGGCCTGTTCGTCGACGAAGAGCTTGGAAGCTTCCCCGGCACGCTGCCAATGTCGGCGATCAACCTGAAAGGCACGGCGCGCACGCCGCGGCCCTCGATCGTCATCAATTTCCGTTCCTACGCCACCGGCTGCGAGAAGCCGGTGCTGTGCACGGTCTCGGTGGCCGATACCGGCCTACAGGAGGGCCAGGGTATGCACGGCAGCTTTAGCCGTGCCGACACCATGAACTTCATGGCGGCGATCGGCCCGAGCTTCAAAGTCGGCTTCATCAGCGAGACACCGGTGAGCAATGCCGACATGGGCAAAACCATGGCCCAGGTGCTCGGGCTCAAAATCCCGTTCCATGGCATGCTGCTGGGCCGTGTCGCCGAAGAGGCGTTGCTTGGCGGTGTAAGCCCTGCGGTCGAGAACTTCGTCGAGCGCGCCGAGCCAGGCATTCACGGGCTCGCCACCATCCTGGTGGGGCAGCGTGTCGGCGGGACACGCTATTTCGACGCCGCCGGGTTCCCCGGTCGCACCATAGGCCTGGATGAGGGGAATGCCGCGAGTCGCTGAGTAATGCAGACCCGCCGGGTGCGAAAAGTTTTCCAACCCGCGCGGCGGCGCGCAGGCTTTGTTCTCCGTCGAACACCGCCCCTAGCGCGCCGATGCTCTTTGTCGCTGGGCCTATTCCGCCCCGACGTGGAGTCTTATACTAAGCGCCTGAACGTCCCGTAATATTGAATTGAGGAGGTTAGTTATGACATTAGCGATCGGCGATACCGCCCCGGATTTCGAGGTAGAAACCACCGAAGGAAAAATCCGCTTCCACGAATGGCTTGGCAATTCCTGGGGCATGCTGTTCTCGCACCCGAAGGATTTCACGCCGGTATGCACTACCGAACTCGGCACTATGGCGCGCATGAAGCCGGAGTTCGACAAGCGCAACACCAAGATCATCGGTCTGTCGGTGGATCCGGTCGACAACCACAAGAAATGGGCGGAAGACATCAAGGACGTGGTCGGCTTTGCACCGAACTATCCGATGATCGGCGATACCGACCTGAAGGTGTCCAAGGCCTATGGCATGCTGCCGGCCGCGACATCGGGTGGTGCTGCGGGCCGCACCGCGGCCGACAATCAGACGGTGCGCAACGTCTTCATCATTGGGCCGGACAAGAAGATCAAGCTGATCCTGGTCTATCCGATGACCACCGGGCGCAATTTCGACGAGGTGCTGCGGGTGCTCGACTCGTTGCAGATGACCGCCAAGCATAGGGTGGCGACGCCAGCTAACTGGAAACAGGGCGAGGACGTGATCATCGCCGGCTCAGTGAGCGACGACGAAGCCAAGAAGATCTGGCCGCAAGGTTTCAAGGCGCCGCGGCCTTACATCCGTATCGTGCCGCAACCGAAGTGACATACGCGGCCTAGACACGTTATATTTGTAAAACGAGGGCGCGGGTCGCGATCCGCGCCCTTAGCATTTTTGGTGCTGGAGCATTTGCGATGAACGATATTAACGAGTCGGCTTTGACTCAACCGGCTTTCGCGCATTTCCTTGGCATTAAGATCACGCACGTATCGCGCGACCGCGTCACCGCCGAACTCGCCGTGCGCGAGGCGTTCAACAACCGCCACGACATCATGCACGGCGGGGCCATCATGGCGTTGGCCGATAATCTCGGCGGCACCGCCACCACTGCCAATCTCAAGCCAGGACAGACCACAGCCACGATCGAGAGCAAGACCAATTTCTTCGCCGGCATTCCGGTCGGGGACGTGGCTTATGCCGAATGCACGCCCTTGCATCGCGGCCGCAGCACCATGGTCTGGCAGACGCGCATCACCCGCGGCGACGGCAAACTCTGCGCGCTGGTGATGCAGACGCAGGCGGTGCTCCATGCCAAGAAATAATCAAACCTTGGCGGGCTTGGCGGCGCCACGGTTGACCAGCACGACACCGGCCGCGCAGACTAGCATGCCGAGGATCGACAGCGCGTCGAGCCGCTCGCCGAACAGGATGAAGGCGAGTAGCGCAGTCACCGCCGGCACCAGGTAGAACAGGCTCGCAAAGCCGGTCGCCGCCGACCGGCGGATCAACCAATACATCAGCCCGACCGCGCCGATCGACAGCACGATCACCAGCCAACTCATGGCGAAGATAAGTTCGCCGCTCCAGTTGATGACGCGCGTCTCGAAGCCGAAGGCGCCGAACCAGAACAGCGTACCGGCGCCTATATATTGCACCAGGTTGCCGGCACGCCAGTCGATACCGCCGCAGTAGCGTTTCTGATAGAGCGTGCCGAGCGTAATTCCGATTAGCGAAACGAAGCTCGCCAGCCAGCCAATGACCGAGCCCGCGGCCACCATCTCGTGATTGTGCAATACCAGCACAACGCCCCCAAGGCCGAGTGCGAGGCCCACCCACTGCGTGGACGTCACCGGTTCGCCCATGAAGCGGTTGGCAATGGTAGAGGTGAGGATCGGCTGCAGGCCGGGGATCAGCGCCGAGATGCCGGCTGGGACGCCCTGGCTGATCGCGGTGAACACACCGCCAAGATAGAGCCCATGCACCATGGCGCCGGCCATCAGGCTGTGGCCGACCTCGGCCCCGCTTGGCCAGCGCGTGTTTGCAACGAGCGCGATGACGCCGATGATCGCCACCACAAACAGCATGCGCACGGCGAGAAAGGTGAGCGGCTCGATATAGGGCAAGCCGAACCGCGCCCCGATGAAGCCAGTGCTCCATAGCAGCACGAACAGCGCCGGTGCGCCCGCGATCGCCAATCGGCTCATGAGGGTCTCGGCATTGGTGTGGGGCCGGTAGAGAAAGGTGGGAAACCAAGGCAGCCGGTCATAGCACTTCCGGTGCTGTCATTGTTTCCCTCTGTTGTCCGTGCCATATGCTACGATTAGAAAATTCTGGGGATACGCCGCTCATGAAGTTGATCGCGGTTTATGTTGTGCTGCTGCTGATTGGCGAAGGCATCGCCTATGCCGTCGGCCGCACCGTGGAATACTGGTCGGCGAGCATGAGCCTCCCGGTGTTCCTGGCCTGCTTTTTCGTAGTATTCTGGGGTGCCTGGCGCCTGGCGATCAAGCTGACTTGACCGGTGCCTAAGTCCTGATGGTGACCGAGGCTCGCGTGGGGGCGCCGTAGCCGCTAGCCGAAGATCGCGTAGATGCCGAAGCCGGCCGTGGCGCTGAGCACGGCTTCGACGGCGTGGAACTGCGTGTCGCTCAACACGCCGCTCACATAAGGAAATAGCGTGTGGCCGAGCGGCACCATGATCGCTGCCACCAATGCAACGCAAAGAATCCTCGCAATGACGCTCTGATCGATCATCTCCTCCCCCCTCCTTTTTTTGCATGGTGCCACGACCGGGCAGGTCTGGGCAAATCACGTCTGGAAGCCCGGATCGATCGGCACCCCGTAGCCGTTGGCGAGTCGGTTGGTCTCGTTGGCCATGCCGGTGACCGCCATCAACTCACCAAACATGGGCTCGGTCATGCCGGCCTTGCGCGCTGCCGCCGTGTGACTGGCGATGCAATAGGCACAGCCATTGGTGACCGACACAGCCAGATAGATCATCTCCTTGGTGAGCGGATCGAGCGCGCCCGGCGCCATCACCTCCTTGATGCTCTCCCAAGTGCGCTTGAGGGTCGCCGGATCGCGCGCCAGATATTTCCAGAAATTGTTCACGTCCGGCACGCTTCGGATTTGCTTGATGTCATCGTAGACCGCGCGCACCTCCGGCGAGGCGTCGGCGTAGTCAATCAGCGGCGGCGTCGGCATGGGCGAACTCCTTTGTTTCTCACCCATATTATTACTGCGAACGCGCCTTGAAGCCGCTCCGACCCAACGGCAAAGCTGAATTTACGCCTACGATATACCGGTGCATCTACCCCGCGACGCGCCGCAAACAACAGTTCGTTCCAATTCAAATGTCTCGTTCTTCCTCCTCGGCCAGTAGCCTGACAAGCTGTTGACGCACTATAACGCTTTTCGTGATAGCCAGCTGTTTGCGATAGTACCGCAAGTTTTCTCGATGAATGAAACGTTCCATCGTCGCCTTCAGACCGGAAGACTCATGCAAAGACGTCCGTCTTACACTCTCGGTTCGCAGCAAAGCCTCGAAAGACATCAATTGCCCGCACTCTGTGATCGGCGTAGAGGAATCTTGCATTACATTCTCCTAGATGATTTACAAATCGAGGCGTTGCCAAATCACTCCAACAAAACACGAAACCTCACAATATTTTGCTTCAGCCACGCAAACATGGAAATATCTTTGCGACAACATTGCTCTACCACTCACCACTTTGTGAAGTCTCTCAGGTCGCGAACAACAAATGAAAAATTTGCAAAGGTAAGTCAGCCTTACCTAAAATTTAATTCGTCGGGCATGGTCTTGTGATATAAAATTATATCTCATTTTTTAGAGATGACGCATCGCTCTGCGCCATCCAGAACCAAATGACACCATTAAGTCATTAAGGCACTTAATTTTCGACCAGTTCGACAAATACAACGCTCGAGTTACCGGGATCAAACGAATTCTCTGATTAAATCCCGGCAACTACGCGATTTCGCAACGTTCGCGTTTCGCACCGATAAAGCAGCACAGCGAGGAGAACGACCATGAAAGGTGCCATTGCGCAATCTGAAAATCATGAAATGCAGTTCGAGCCGAATGTTGCCGACCAGATTTTGAAGCGCGTGCGCAAACTGCATTGGGTGGGATTGGAAAAGGATGCCCGAAGACTGAAAATGGCGTTAGCTGATCTCATTCCTGCAGACAGCGTGCCTGCCGCTCACCGCGATACAGACTAGTGCGCCTTAGCGCATGTGTGTCGGCGGCCCCGTTGTAGATCGCCGATACACGATCGCGTAGCGCCGTCGTTAGGCCTAACGAATGGGATGGAACCTGGTTTGAGTTCAATTCTCTCGGCAGCGACTGATTTTTGCTGCTGCTGGTATGCAGCCGATGTACAAGACCCCTGACCAGATTGCCCGCTCACTGCGAGCCTTCCGGAATTTCCACCGGCTAGGCTTGGTGCGTTATGTCCATATCTTACCGGGACGGATTTCCTGTGAGGCCGCACGCTCGCAACACGGCGTCGAGTATCTGGGAAATGCCGTACCTCCTCTGCCGCTGGCACGATGCACGCACAATCATTGCGAATGCAAATACATGCCCGTGGGCAGCGACAAGTTGCGTCAACTCTACGGCACCGAGCAGCGTATGCAAAAACCCGGTCGCGAAAATAGCGATCGGGTCCTGTAGGGAAGAACTGCAAATAATCGCCATGGATTAGATAACAAACAACGCCCCGCCAATGTGCGTGGCTTTGTTTGTTTCTCTGGCTGGCTCATCAAGTCCAGTCTTCTTTGAATCCTGAATACCCTTGAAAAGAACGGGCGTGTGTCCTGACCATTGGATTTGGCCAGCGACCTGGGCCACTCCAGTTTAATCGGCGTTAAACTCAGCCCGCGCTCAGTCCTCTATGTCCTCAAGCGGCCTCATTTGACGTAATGGTCCCGTCGCAAGACTGATATTCCGCCTGGAATTCGCACGGCTAGAGATGGGCGACGATTGTATAGCCTCCCGCGACCGCTCAAAAAGGATCGTACCGAGATTACCGCCCCATTCGCAGAGTTCGTGCTCTTCGCAATTTGCTGCAATTGCTAATCCAATCGAGGCAAGATGTGCGCGACGATAGCAATACACCGCGAGCATAGCTCTGGCTGTCGGCGCTACTGTTGCAACAAGTTCTTGTAGACCCTGCGGGCTAGCGCGATACATTTCGCCCAGCATTTGTTCAGGGACAGGGCATTGTGCATCCTCGAACGGTGCGCGGTATGCAGGCAGCATCGTGAGGCTCCTTATACCGGGTATATTGCCAGACCATCCAACGCAAAGCGTTAATGCGAAGTTAACACATGGGTGGCGATAGGTCCGCGAGGTCCGGTTTCGTCATAAGCATCGCCTCCTCCTCGGCGCCCGCGATAGGGTCTTCTTCTCCACCGAATGCAAAACGACGCGCAATCGGAAGATTGCGAAATTCCTTTGATTTCGATCAAGCGCCTGATGCCGTTTCAACTAATCGTAACTATAAGGCGGTTTTCCATACGGGGTCGAACCTTGATCACCGCACTGAGACGTACTCTAACGCCAGCCCCTCTGACCCGTTTCACATGCGGTGATTGCGAAAAGCAGTCGCAATGCGGTCAGCCGCTATGACAATTGCGAACACAGAAAGAGGCAGATCATCCGCGATGGCCGTAGCCTCCCGAGAGCAGAGCGCGACTATCTGTATCCGGCAATCCGGTTGCGCTGAGTTTCAGCTCGTGGGAAGCCACCAGTCTCCAAGGATTTTTTAGAGTTCCTCGCGGTGCAAATCGGGGACAACCGCAATTTTGCCATAGTAGAACGAAAGATCCGACACCTTCAGGCATTCTTTGACTTGAGAAGAACAAAGGACATAACCATGCCTAGTTCCTCTCGCATGCCAAGGCGATTTCCGGTCGGCACGAAGTATGTACTCGAGAGTCGCGGGCCATTCGTTTGGCGTTACATCGAGTTCCCGAACGGTCGCAAGATACAACTCTCAATCCGAAAAGCCGTATCTTGCACCTGCGCCGACGAGCGACAGATCCGTGTCGCGTCAGACCGCAACACTGAGGTAGCCGATGCTCTAGCACTTCGTGATCGCATTTACGCTTAATCGACAAATACAACTTTATGGTGCGCATCCAGAATGGCCGACGGTGCGCCGTTGCCAAAATTGGTCACACGAAATCGATCGCACCAAAGTGTCGTGCTTTCTTGGCGGTAGTTCGACACGCTTGTGTCTTAGCATCCCCAGTGCGCGCGCGACGCGCTTGCGCGTCGCGTTAGGCATAATCCAGTCGTCGATAGTGCCGCGCTCGGCGCCCATCCTTGGTGCGGGCATAAGTACACAGCCTAGTCGCGACGACTACTTCCTCACGTACTTCTGCACGCGCCAGTTCAGCGTATCGGCCACGAAAATCTCGTCGCGCGGGCTCACCGCGATATAGTGGGCCTCGCCATATTTGCCGAGCGCCTTGCCCTGGCCTGCGCCCTCCATCTTCCCCACAACGTTGCCGTTGAGATCGATCTTCATGATTTCGCCAGTGTGACCGTGCGCCAGCCAGATTTGCTGGTCGGTGCCCATGAACAGCCCGCACGGTGTGCCGGGATGCGGTGACTCGCGGATGTAATTGCCGTCGGCGTCGAACACCTGGATGCGCGCGTTGTTGCGGTCGGCGATGTGGAGAAGGCCTTGCGCGTCGAACACCAGCGAATGCGGCAGGTTGAACTCGCCCGGTCCCTTCCCCTTCTTGCCCCAGGTTTTGATGAAGTTACCGTCCTTGTCGAACTTATGGACGCAAGACTCGCCCTTTCCGTGCCCTTGCAGCACGAAGATGTCGCCAGTCGGCCCGACCACCGCCTCGTTCGGCTCGTTGAACAGCCGCAGGTGCCCATACGGATGCCACTCGCCGGTCTGGCCTTTCACGCCCAGCACCATTTCCAGCCGCCCGGACGGCTTGAACTTGTAGACGAGGTTCGCCGCGACATCGGTCGCCCAGATGTTGTCCTGCGCGTCGATGCGCAGACCGTGCGGTCGGTCGAACAGCCCGCCTCCGAACCCGTGGATGAAGTTGCCGTCGGGATCGAATTCCATCAGCGGCATCGGCCCGCGATGGATGACAAAGATGTTGCCCTTGGAATTGAACGCGACGCCGGACGTGCCGCCAAAATTCGTGTCGGGCGGCAGCTTGAAGGATTCGGGAACCGCGATGTAGTCGAGCGGTGGAGGTGCCATTTGCGCCCTGCCCAGAGTTGAAATGAACAAAGTTGCCAGCACAAGAGGGAGGATTGGAGAGTATTACACTGGCAAATTGTCGTGTTTCCGCGCCGGCAGCTCGACATGCTTGTGCCGCAGCATGGCCAGCGCCCGCCCAATACGCCGGCGCGTCGAGTGCGGCATGATCACGTCGTCGATATAGCCTCGCTCGGCGGCGACGAACGGCGACAGGAAGCGGTCCTCGTATTCCTTGGTGCGCGCCGCAATCTTCGCCGGATCCGCCATATCGGCGCGGAAGATGATTTCGACCGCACCTTTGGCGCCCATAACGGCGATCTGCGCAGTCGGCCATGCATAGTTGAGGTCGCCGCCGACGTGCTTCGACGCCATTACATCATAGGCGCCGCCAAAGGCCTTGCGCGTGATCACTGTCACCAGCGGCACCGTGCACTGGCTGTAGGCGAATAACAGTTTGGCGCCGTGCTTGATCAGGCCGCCGTATTCCTGGTCAGTGCCGGGCAGGAAGCCGGGCACGTCAACGAACGTGACAATTGGAATCTGGAATGCGTCGCAGAAGCGCACAAAACGCGCACCCTTTCTTGAGGCGTCCGAGTCGAGCACGCCCGCCAGCACCATTGGCTGGTTAGCGACGAAGCCAACTGTGCGGCCGGCGATGCGGCCGAATCCGGTAACGATATTTTTTGCGTGCGCCGCGCCGATCTCGAAGAAGTCGCCCTCATCGATAACTTTGAGGATCAATTCCTTGATGTCGTAAGGCTTGTTGGGATTATCGGGGATCATCGTGTCGAGCGATTCATCGATGCGGTCCGCTTCGTCCTGCGTCGGCCATTCTGGGACGCCGTCCTCATTATTGGCCGGCAAGAAGTCGATCAGCCGACGCATTTGCAAGAGGCACTCGACGTCGTTCTCGAACGCGCCGTCGGCGACCCCCGACTTGGTGGTGTGCACCGAGGCGCCGCCTAGCTCCTCGGCTGTGACCACCTCGTTGGTCACCGTCTTCACCACGTCCGGCCCGGTGACGAACATGTAGCTGGTGTCACGCACCATGAAAATGAAATCGGTCATCGCCGGCGAATAGACGTCGCCGCCCGCGCAGGGCCCCATGATCACACTGATCTGCGGGATCACGCCACTGGCGATCACGTTGCGCTTGAACACCTCGCCATAGCCACCGAGCGCCGCCACTCCCTCCTGGATGCGTGCGCCGCCGGCGTCGAACAGGCCAATAATCGGCGCGCGCGCGCGCAGCGCCATGTCCTGGACCTTGATGATCTTCTGCGCGTGCGTCTCGCTGAGCGAGCCGCCAAACACGGTGAAGTCCTTGGAGAACAGATAGACGGTGCGGCCGTTGACGGTGCCCCAGCCGGTGACCACGCCGTCGCCGGGGATCTTGGTCTTCTCCATGCCGAATTCGTTGGAGCGGTGCTCGACGAACATGTCGAACTCCTCGAACGAGCCCTTGTCGAGCAGGAGCTCGATGCGCTCGCGCGCGGTCAGTTTGCCGCGCTTGTGCTGGGCCTCGATGCGGCTCTTGCCGCCGCCTAGACGGGCCTCTTCCCGCCGCTTTTCGAGTTTGTCGAGGATGTCCTTCATGACCCGCCCCGCCCCTGCGCTAACTGGCTGCGAGAAGGCATACCACGGCCCTAAAAGCTTGGCACCGCCGCTAAAGCCTGCTTAGAAGCCCCCATGACCGCGCAGCCAACCGCCGCTCAGCTCATCGAACAGGGCCTCTACCACCACCGCCAGGGCGAGCTGTCGCTGGCGATGGATCGCTATACCCAGGTCCTGCGCAACGACCCGCACAATGCTGATGCGCTCTATTACATCGCGGTGGTGGCCTGCCACGAAGGCCAGTTCCAGCAGGGCATCGAACTCGCCCGCCGCTCGCTGTCGTTCGGCGGCAGCCAAGCTCGCGCGCACAATCTGATCGGCCAGGCGCTGCACCGCATGGGCAAGATCAAGGACGCGCTGACTAGCTTCGACGACGCGCTGGCCTGCGACCCGAAATTCGCCGACGCCTATGGCAACCGCGCCAACATGCTGAGCGAACTCGGCCGGCCGGCCGAGGCGCTGTCGAGCTTCGATCGCGCGCTCGAGCTCAACCCGAACTCGGCCATCGACTGGCTCAACCGCGGCGCGACCCAGCACAGCCTCGGCCGTATCGAGGAGGCGATCGCGAGCTACGACCGCGCCATTGCGCTCGATCCGGAATTGCCCGTGACCCATGTCAATCGCGCCGGACTGCTGGGCGAGTGCGGCCGCTGGCCGGAGGCGCTCGAGGGTTTCGACCGGGCTATCGCGCTGGCAAAGGAATTTCCGCAGGCGCATCTCGGCCGGGCTTTGGTGTTGCAGCAGCTCGGCCGGCTGGATGAGGCACTGGCCAGTTGCGATCGCGCGATCGCGCTTCGGTCGGATCGGCCCCAGCCGCATAAGCGCCGCGCCGCGATCTTGCAGGCGATGGGGCGCGAGGACGAAGCGAAAGCCAGCCTCGCCATGGCGACGGAGACGGAAGCAGCGAAGCCTAAGGCTGACGCTGCGACCTAGCGGCGCTCTCTCTTCACCTCTCCCTTAGGAAGAGGTCGGATCGCGAAGCAATCCCGGTGAGGGTTTATAGACCATGGATAGTCAATATTCACCCCAAGCCTCTACCCCCGGGGAAAGAGCGCTTTAAGTCTGCCGCGCCGTTCTTGTTCACTGGGTGAGTTTTAGCACTGCGGCCGCCGCGTCGAATTCCGCCCGGCGATAGGCGCGGCGCGCGAGCGCCAGTTCATCGCGGCCCCATTGCGCCATCTGCCAGTCCTCGTCGACATGCGCGGCGGCCCAGGCGGCCTCGGCCTCGATTGCGCCGCGCGCCAGCGCCAGCGCCAGCAGCGCGGAACCGGTGAGCGTGGCAATCGACGACACCGCGCCGAGCTGCCACGGCTCGGCGGGAATCGCGGCGCGCGCGGCGGCGATCGCCTCGCGCGGCTGTGCCACATGCATGATGCCTTGCGCCAGAACGAAGCGTGCGCCGAGCGCCGCACGCGCCCAATCGAGCAGCGGATCCCAAGCCTGCTCTTGCCGCTCGACCAGCCCCTCCGGCGCGTCGGCGCGATAGCAGGTGAGATCGGAGCCGAGATAACGCGCGATCTCCTCGGCAACCGCTGCCGCCTGCTCCGCGACGGCGTCGATCACCGCATTGGCGAGCCGTGTGAGAGGCATCGTCGCCGGATCAACCACTTCGGGCTGCGCCTCCCATTCCTGCGCGATTTTTTCGGCAAGCGCACGCGTCGGCGCCGCCAGTGCACGACGCGCCGGCGTGCGCACCGGCTTGCCGTCGAGCAGCACCGGGAACCCGGCCGCGCCACTCTCGCCCACCTGCGCGCCCCGATAGAAGCGCTTGCTCAGCCGCGGCCGCGTGCCCCGTCGCGCCGACACCACCGGGTCGAGCGGTTGATCGATGAAGGTGTCTTCGAATATATCGCGCATCAAATTGGCGTTATTGTGCATTGCAACAAAGAGGAGCGATGGCTAATAGCTATGCGGCGCCAGGCGCAAAAAACAGCCTGTCTGTTCGCATAAATATTAATCCTAGACTGCAATACTGACACCCCTGAGGCCATCCTGTTGCCGCTTTCAGAGAGCGAAAACGTCAATGCACACTAGTAGTTGATACATCAGACGCATGACGGAAGGATAAGTAGCCTTGTGGAGTCCTAATCCATATTATCCGGCTCCGGATTCGGGCCGGACAAGATAACACGGCCGATCCTTAAGGGATTGCAGGCTATCGAGGGCAGTGACGCGACCTCGTTGACGTCGTTGCGTATGGGGCGCGTTTTGAGGAGTCAATGAAGAATACCGACATCGCTGCGCCGGACTATTTCCACAAGGTGGTCGATTGCCAATGGGCCTGTCCGGCTCACACACCCGTTCCCGAATACATCCGGTTGATCGCGGCAGGGCGCTATTCCGACGCCTACATGATCAATTGGCAGTCGAACGTGTTCCCCGGCATCCTCGGGCGCACCTGCGACCGGCCCTGCGAGCCCGCCTGCCGCCGCGTACGGGTGGAAAACGAGCCGGTTGCAATCTGTCGCCTAAAGCGCGTGGCCGCCGATTTTAAGGACGATATCAAGGCGCGCCTGCCGAAGCCGGCCGCGCGCAAGAACGGCAAGCGCGTCGCCTGCGTCGGCGCCGGCCCCGCCTCGCTCACGGTGGCGCGCGATCTCGCTCCTCTCGGCTACCAGGTCACTGTGTTCGACGGCGATAACAAAGCCGGCGGCATGATCCGCACACAGATCCCGAAATTCCGGCTGCCTGACACCGTGATCGACGAGGAGACCAATTACATCCTCGATCTCGGCGTCGACTTCCAGGGTGGCAAGAGCATCGAGAGCATGAAGGCACTGCTGACTGAAGGCTGGGACGCAGTGTTTGTCGGCACCGGCGCGCCGCGTGGCCGCGACCTCGACATTCCCGGCCGCAAGGAAGCCGCCGCCAACATTCATATCGGCATCGACTGGTTGTCCTCCGTCTCATTCGGCCACATTAACAAGATCGGCAAGTGTGTGGTCGTGCTCGGCGGCGGAAACACCGCTATGGATTGCTGCCGCTCCGCGCGCCGGCTCGGCGGCGAGGACGTGCAGGTGGTGGTGCGCTCGGGCTTCGAGGAGATGAAGGCGTCGCCTTGGGAAAAGGAAGACGCCATGCACGAGGGCATCCCGATCCACAATTACCTGGTGCCCAAACAGTTTAACCACGAGAACGGCAAGCTGACCGGCATCACCTTCGAGAAGGTGAAGGCCGAATACGACGACAAAGGCCGCCGCAAGCTCACACCCGCCGGCGAGCCGGACCACCACTTCCCCTGCGACGAGGTGCTAGTGGCGGTGGGCCAGGAGAACGCCTTCCCCTGGATCGAACGCGATGCCGGCATCGAGTTCGACCAGTGGAACATGCCCAAGGTCGACCCCAATACTATGGCATCGACCCACCCGAAGGTGTTCTTTGGCGGCGACGCCGCCTTCGGACCAAAGAACATCATCTGGGCGGTGGCGCACGGCCACGAGGCCGCGGTCTCGATCGACAAGATGCTCGATGGCGAAGATATCAACGACCGCCCGGTGCCAGCGGTCGAACTAATGAGCCAGAAGATGGGCATCCACGAATGGAGTTATAAGAACGAGGTGGTGCCCGATCACCGCTATAAGGTGCCGCTGCGCGACAAGGTCGTGGCGCTGAAGGACATCAAGGCCGAGGTCGAACTTGGCTTCGACGACCAGCTAGCGCTAAAGGAAGCCGGCCGTTGTCTGAACTGCGACGTACAGACGGTGTTCTCCTCGCAGCTTTGCATCGAATGCGACGCCTGCGTCGACATCTGTCCGATGGACTGCATCACCTTCACGATCAACGGCGAGGAAGCGAGCCTGCGCAAACGGCTCAATGCCCCCGCTAACAACCTCGCGCAGGCACTCTACGTCCAGGACGGGCTTAAAACCGGCCGCGTCATGGTCAAAGACGAAGACGTCTGCTTGCACTGCGGTCTCTGCGCCGAACGCTGTCCGACCGGCGCCTGGGATATGCAGAAATTCTTTCTTGAAATGACCCACGCAGGGACTTCATGCCGACCGCCAGCCCGATCAGCCGCGTAAACGACTTCGTCGTCCGCTTCGCTAACGTCAACGGCTCAGGCTCCGCCAGCGCCAACGAGATGTTCGCGCGCGCGGTGATGCGCATGGGCGTCCCGGCAGCGCCGCGCAACATCTTCCCATCCAACATCCAGGGCCTGCCGACCTGGTACGAGGTGCGCGTGTCGGAAGCCCGCCATCTGGGTGCGCGCGGCGGTACCGACCTGATGGTGGCGATGAACCCACAGACCTTCGACAAGGATATCGCGGCGATCGAGCCGGGCGGCTATCTGTTCTACGATTCCACCAAGCAGCTACCGGCCTCCAAGTTCCGCGAGGACATCACCGTTATCGGCATGCCGCTGACCGCAATTTGCAATCGCGAATATAGCGACCCGCGCCAGCGCCAGCTGTTCAAGAACATCATTTATATCGGCGCACTGACTGCCCTGCTGGACATGGACGTCAAGGTCGTCGAGCAGTTGATTGGCGAGCAGTACAAGGGCAAGGACAAGCTGATTGCGCCCAACATCAAGGCGCTGCATATCGGCCGCGATTACGCCACGCTTAACCTCGATTGCCCGATCGGGCTACGCCTGAAGAAGAGCGACAAGGTCGGCAACCGCATTTTTATCGACGGCAATTCGGCGGCAGCACTCGGTGCCGTGTACGGCGGCGCCACCGTCTGCGCCTGGTATCCGATCACGCCCTCCTCTTCGCTGGCCGATGCCTTTACCCGCCACTGCGCCAAGATGCGGGTCGATCCCAAGACCGGCGAGGCCAAATACGCCATCGTCCAGGCCGAGGATGAACTCGCCTCGATCGGCATCGTGATTGGTGCCGGCTGGAACGGCGCGCGCGCGTTTACCGCCACCTCCGGCCCCGGCATCTCGCTGATGCAGGAGTTCATCGGGCTCGCCTATTTCGCGGAAATCCCTGCCGTGCTGTTCAACGTGCAACGCGCCGGCCCATCGACCGGCATGCCAACACGCACGCAGCAATGCGACATAATCTCCTGCGCCTATGCCTCGCATGGCGACACTAAGCACGTGCTGCTGTTCCCGGAGGACCCGACCGAAAGCTTCGAGTTCGGCGCGGCCGCATTCGATCTCGCTGACCGGCTACAAACGCCGATCTTCGTGATGCTCGATCTCGATATCGGCATGAACAGCCACCTGTGCACTCCATTCCACTGGGACGATTCCCGCAAATACGACCGCGGCAAGGTGATGACCGCCGCAGAATTGGAGGCCGGCAAGGATTTCGGCCGCTATCTCGACGTCGACGGCGACGGCATCCCCTATCGTACCTACCCCGGCACCCACCCGACCAAAGGAGCGTTCTTCACCCGCGGCACCTCGCGCGACCGTTACGCGCGCTACACCGAGGAAGGCGCGCCCTACGTTGACAACATGCAGCGGCTGATCCGCAAGTTTGATACCGCCAAGGATCTGGTACCGCGCCCGCTGCAGGCCAATTCGGCCAAGTCCACCAAATACGGCGTGATCTATTACGGCTCGACCGCACCGGCGATGGACGAAGCAATCCACATGATCGAGGCGCAAGGGCACGCGCTGGACCGCATGCGGGTGCGCGCCTTCCCGTTTCATTCGAGCGTCAACAACTTCGTCGCCGGCCATGATTTCGTGTTCGTGGTCGAGCAAAATCGCGACGCGCAGCTGCGCTCGCTGATCGTGAACGAATGCGGCATCGACCCTGTGCGTCTGGTGCCGATCCTGCACTATGACGGCACCCCCATCACCGCGCGCTTCATCGCCAAGGCGATCGGCGATCATTTCGACGCGCTGAAGGTTAAGCCGATGAAGGTGAGCTCATGACCTATCTCGCTAAACCTACATTCCACCATCCGGCTTTGCCGAAGAACGCGCTCGGGTATACCCATCGCGATTACGAAGGTTCAGTGTCGACGCTGTGCGCCGGCTGCGGGCACGACTCGATCACCGGCGCGATCATCCAGGCCTGTTTCGAGCTATCGATCGAGCCGCACCGCGTCGCCAAGATTTCCGGCATCGGCTGCTCGTCGAAGACGCCGACCTATTTCCTCGGTAATTCGCACGGCTTCAATTCGGTGCATGGCCGCATGCCGTCAGTGCTGACCGGCGCCAATCTCGCCAACCGAGACCTGATCTATCTCGGCGTTTCCGGCGACGGGGACAGCGCGTCGATCGGCTTTGGCCAGTTCGCACACTGCCTGCGCCGTGGCGTCAACATGGTCTATATCGTGGAGAACAACGGCGTGTACGGCCTCACCAAAGGCCAGTTCTCCGCCACCGCCGACCGCGGTTCGAAGTCGAAGCGTGGCTTCGTCAACACCGACAATTCCGTCGATCTTGTCGCCATGGCCCTCCAGCTTGGCGCGTCATTTGTCGCCCGCTCCTTCTCCGGCGATAAGCAGCAGTTGGTGCCGATCATCAAGGCGGCAATCGCCCACAAGGGCGCCGCCTTTGTGGACGTGATCTCGCCATGCGTGGCGTTCAATAACCATGCGGGCTCGACCAAGAGCTTTGACTTCGTGCGCGAACACAACGAGGCGGTGAACCGCCTCGATTTCATGCCGAGCCGCATGCCGATCGAGGTTAAATACGGGCCCGGCACGGTCGAAGTGGTGGAACAGCACGACGGCTCCAAGCTCGCCCTGCGCAAGCTCGCCGCCGATTATGATCTGCACGACCGCGGGGCTGCGCTCGGTTTCCTGCAGCACCACGCTGCAAAGGGCCAGATTGTCACCGGGCTGCTCTATGTGGAGCCCGAGGCGGAAGATCTGCACGCGCATCTGCGCACGATCGCGGCGCCGCTCAACACGCTTAACGAGGCCGAGCTCTGCCCCGGAAAGGCCGCGCTAGACGCAATTAACGCAAGCTTGCGGTAGGTTTCGTTGGAGTTCCGTCGCCTCGGCCGATCCGACATCAAAATCGCCCCGCTGATGCTGGGCGGCAATGTGTTCGGCTGGAACGTCGACGTGCGAGCCTCACTCAAAATTCTCGATGCTTTCGTCGATGCCGGGTTCAACGCCATCGACACCGCCGACAGCTACTCGCGCTGGGTCAGCGGCCACACCGGCGGCGAGTCCGAGACAGTCATTGGTCAATGGCTCAACCAAGGCGGCAAACGCGACAGGGTTGTGATCGCGACCAAAGTCGGTTCCGACATGGGCGAAGGCAGGAGCGTGCGCAAGGACTACATTCTGCGCGCCGCAGAGGCCTCGTTGAAGCGGCTGCAGGTCGAGCGCA
>Ga0207761_1000151_pt1 | contig 22243 bp, 16 predicted proteins | sample LuqExpMetageno34_FD_187792 | JGI IMG/M metagenome (GOLD analysis project Ga0207761, IMG submission 187792) | Tropical forest soil microbial communities from Luquillo Experimental Forest, Puerto Rico - Sample 34 (SPAdes) | ecosystem: Environmental > Terrestrial > Soil > Tropical forest ... | reverse complement strand
GACCATGCGCACGGTTCAAGTTTCCCAGGGCAGCGCTAACCATCAACGAAGTCCGACGCAACTTTCACCGGTGCCCGGCAAGTACAGCAAAGTTCAGTCAAACGATTCATGGCCGGGCTTTCGCCCGGGTACATCCGGAAACTCAAGCGGCTCAACCTGCCGCTTCCGCTAAGGCCTCTCAACCCGGACAGGGCTGGATAAACGGCGTGCCGTTTTGCGCTCCCTGTGCCAGCGACTGAGCGGGGGGAGAGTTCATCGCCTGAGCCAACAAGACCAGTGGCGGTATGGGTGTAACCACTACCGGGGAACCCATCCCGACCTCACCAATCATCACCGTGGGGTAGCCGAGAACGATGACGCCTCCATGAACGGTGGGATCGCCGATGCGGGCGGCCATCATGTTGCCGATGAGAACCGTGGGCGAGCCCATGGCGATTGAGTCGGGCGGGCCAACGCAGGTGGCCATATCACTGACTCGAGCCGCGGGAAGCATGCCGATGAGGACGGTTGGTTCGCAGGGAGGCAGGATGGGACCTCCGACGTGGGGCACGACGCCCGTCACCATGGGGCAGGTGTGCATGTCGGTCAAGCGTGCTGCTGGAGGCATGAGTGCTCCTTAAAGCTTGGTGAACTTGCTGCCGTCGTCGGCGGTGTCGGGATCCTTCGGGTCAACCGGAGCATCAGGCGGATCGGGCGATTGCGGGCTGGCGCCGGGTCCGCTGCCCGCACTGCCTCCGCTGTTAATCAGAACCATGGTGCCCTGGATGCTGACGCCGGCAGGTCCGATGTCGACGAAGCCGCCAGGGCCCTTCAACGAGAGTTGCATGCCAGCTTCGAGGATGAGAGTCATGCCAGCCTTGATGTGAACGGTCTGGGCGGTTTCGCTGGCCCAGTTCTCGCCGAAGCTCTCATTCAAGGTCTTGCCGACCTGGATGGATTGACCTTTGACAATCTGAATCTTCTGGTCTCCGCTGATCTTCAACGAGACGTCGCCGCCGACCTGTTCTTTCTGGCTGCCGTCGACTTCCAGGGACTGGTCGCCGGTGGTCTTCTCCATCTTTTTGCCGGCGACCTGGAGCGACATGTCGCCCTCGATCTTCTCGAAGTGCTTGCCCTTGACGTGCCCGTGCTTGTCGGCTTCGACGAGTTCCTGCTGGTTGTTATGCACGATGAGGTGGCGGTCGTTCTTAACGTATTCGCGAGAGTCGTTTTCAACGCGGAGATCCATGTCCTTTTCAGCGTTGATGAAGATCTGCTCGCTGCTCTTCTTGTCCTCGAAGCGAATCTCGTTGTAGTTGTCCGCGCCGCCGCCCTTGGAACTACGGGACTTCATGGTGCTTACGGTCTGGTGGTCGGGGAGAGTATAGGGGACAGTTTCGTCGGCGTTATAGACGCGTCCGGTGATGAGGGGACGGTCGGGATCGCCCTCGAGGAAGTCGACTACGACTTCCTGGCCCATGCGGGGGATCCACATGCCGCCCCAGGTCTTGCCAGCCCAGGGTTGAGAGACCCGAATCCAACAGGAGCTCTTCTCGTCTTTCTTGCCCTGGCGGTCCCAGTAAAAGTGCACCTTGATGCGACCGTATTTATCGACCCAGATTTCCTCGCCTGATTTGCCGACGACGAGGGCGGTCTGTGGGCCCTGGACGAACGGCTTGGGGGTGATGCGGGCGGGCCGGAAGGGTACGCTTGCCTGGATACAGGTGAAGTGATTGGAGTAGTGCTCGCCTGTCCCGTGATCGGCGAAGCTGTAAGAGCTGCCGACCGATGCGACGTGTTGGACTTCGGTCAGCACGTAAGAACCGTTCACGTCCTTGCGATAGTGGTCAGCAAGAGTGAACTTGTAACCGGAGTTGAAAGCGCGACAGACGCTCGACCCGGTCGCCACCAAGTGCCCGGCTTCTTCTTCCTGCATGCGGACGCCGGCGAGGGCCTTGCCTTGCGACTTGTTGATGTACTCACCGGGGTAATCGTAGATCTCGTACTTGCTGTTTCCGCCTACGCTGACCAGGGTTGGCTCATCGGCGAGAAGATTTGTGGCCGGAGTCTCGAAGTTGTAGTCGTTGAGGGCGTACTTGCCGGTGCGTAATTCCTGCTCCATTTGCCAACCGGTAATGACGTCCTCCGCGGTGATGGTGCCGGCGGCGAGTCCGTAATGGACAGTCGGGTGCTTGGGGCAGGGCTGATGGACGCTGCCGGAATCGGCAAGAACCATTGTGTGCTTGCCATTCTGGTGTTCGAAAAAGTAGAAGATGCCGTACTGCTCCATGAGCCGCGAGACAAAATTGAAATCGGTTTCGCGATACTGGACGCAGTATTCGCGGGGGTCATAAGTGGAGGCAAGCGACAGTTTGTAGTCGTTGAAGCCCCGACTCTTGAAGACTTCTTCAATGATCTTGGGGATGGTCTTATCCTGAAAGATGCGGCAGTCGGCGACGCGAGTGAGGAACCAAAGCCAGGGTACGACCTCCATCTGATAGTGGGTGAAGCGCTCGTCGGAGCCGCTTTGCGCAAAGCGGCTGACGAAGCCGTTGAAGTAGCGCGGGGTGTTGTCTGCCTGGGTGACTCGAATCGTGACCTGCTGACCGATGATGTTCTTAAAGGAGATGGAGTCCTTGTCCGAAGCCAGGTCCAAATGAAAGGTGAAGAGGCGGGAAATGCCTTCGCGTCCGGTGAAGCCCTGCAGGAGGAGGACATCCTTGCCGAGGGGGGTATCAATGGCAATCAGCCGATCTTGTTGTGTGTAGGGCATACTTTCACTCCGGGCGCGATTGGGACACGGTCCGGTCCCCGGCACAGCCACGGTTGTGTCAATGCGTCATCTATGAATACACGAACTGCCCATCCTCGCCGATGTTGACGTGTATTGCAGCTAACCGTTCGCCTTCTGCCATGCGGCCCAGAATCTGCCGCGAGATATCGGGCAAGAGCGAGTTGGTCAGTATGTTGTCCACATTGCGGGCGCCGCTCTCGACTTCTGTGCAGCGGCGCGCAACCTCTTCAACCAGATTGCTGTCATAGGTCAGGGCGATCTTATGATTCTCCTGGATTCGCCGCTGAATCTTGTTCAGCTTGAGCACAATGATCTTCTTCAGCGCCTCATCGCGTACAGGATAGTACGGAACTACAACCATGCGTCCCAAAAATGCGGGCTTGAAGATTTTGTTCAATTCCGGCTTCAGAGCCTGAACCAGACCCTGCGGACTGGGGGCCGTTTCCGGATCGGCACAAAGCTTCATCATCTGGTCGGTGCAGGCATTGGTGGTGAGGATAATGATGTTGTTCTTGAAGTCGATCTGGCGGCCCTCGCCATCTTCCATCATGCCCTTGTCGAAGACCTGATAAAAGAGCTCAAGAACGTCGGGGTGAGCCTTCTCAACCTCGTCCAGGAGTACGACCGAGTAGGGCCGTCGCCTGACGGCTTCGGTCAAGACGCCCCCTTCACCGTAGCCGACGTATCCGGGAGGCGAACCCTTCAGGGTAGAGACGGTATGCGCTTCCTGGAACTCCGACATGTTAATGGTGACCAAGTTTTGTTCACCGCCGTAAAGCATGTCGGACAAGGCCAGGGCGGTTTCGGTCTTGCCGACACCGCTTGGCCCCACCAGCATAAAGACACCAACCGGCTTGTTGGGGTCGTCGAGACTGGCGCGGGAAGTCTGAATCCGCTGGCTAATTACATCCAGGGCGTAGGACTGCCCAATGACGCGATTGCCGAGGACTTGCTGGAGCGAGAGGATGGTGGCGATCTCATCCTTCATCATCTTCCCAACGGGAATACCCGTCCACGCGGAGATGACCTCGCCGACGATTTGCGCGTCGACACAGACGCGAATCAGACCCGCCTCGCCCTGCAAGGCCGAGAGCTCTTTTTCAAGACCCGAGAGTTGAGCGCGTAACTCGGCAGGGGTGGTTGCGGGGGCTGTTTCCGCGGGAACTGCAGGTTGCCCGGTGGCGATTGGAGCGGAAGTCGAACCAGAGGTCTCCGCGGGAGTCGGGGGTGCTTGTGCGGCAGCTTCGGAGGAAACGGCGGCAGGGGCGCCAGCGGGAGGGGCACCGCCCTCCAGCTTGGTGCGGATGTCGCGAATGTGGGCGACAAGATCACGCTCTTTGTCCCAACGTTCGCGAAGGGTAGCGAGCTGCGTCTCGAAGTGGGATTTCTTTTCGGCTATCTCCGCGAGCCTGTCTCCGTGGTCGGCGCCGACGGCGGCCTCGCGCTGCAGGATACGCTGCTGCACTTCCAGATCATCGATCTGGCGGATGGCATCTTCAATGGCAGGCGGAGTGGTGTTCTGGCCCAGCGCAAGCCGGGCGCAGGCTGTATCGAGAACGCTGACAGCCTTGTCGGGAAGCTGCCTGCCCGCCAAATAACGGTGCGAGAGGTGCACACTGGCGGCAACGGCCTCATCGAGGATGCGCACCTGGTGGTGTTTCTCGAGCGTGGCCACGATGCCGCGCATCATGACCATGCACTGCGGTTCGTCCGGCTCTTCCACCTTCACGACCTGGAAGCGCCGGGCCAGGGCGGCGTCCTTCTCGAAGTACTTCTTGTACTCGGACCACGTGGTGGCCGCGATGGTGCGCAACTCGCCGCGGGCCAGGGCCGGCTTCAACAAGTTGGCGGCATCGCCCTGGCCGGCTTGTCCGCCAGCCCCGATCATGGTGTGGGCTTCGTCGATGAACAGAACGATGGGCGTGGGAGAGGACTTCACCTCTTCGATCAGGCCCTTCAAGCGGTTTTCGAATTCACCTTTTATGCCGGCTCCGGCTTGTAACAAGGCGAGATCGAGAGTGCGGATGGTGACGTTCTTCAAAATTGGCGGGACATCGCCCTGGGCAACGTGAAGAGCGAACCCCTCGACCACCGCAGTCTTACCGACACCGGCCTCACCCGTCAGAATGGGGTTGTTTTGACGGCGGCGGGTCAGGATATCGACAATCTGACGAATCTCGAAGTCCCGTCCCAGTACGGGGTCGACCCTGCCCAGGCGGGCATTCTCGGTGAGGTTAACGGTGTATTGATCGAGGTTGGGAGTCTTTCCACCCTTCGCGCGGCCCGGCGCTGTCTCGCCCGGTGCAGGAGCGGCGGCAACGATCTCCTCCTCTTGCGAACCAGATACGATCGACAAGAAGTCCTTGCGGAGAGCCTCGGCTTCGATCTTCTGGAACTCACGACTGGTGTCGCGCATCAGGCGAGTCAATTCGTCATCGGCCAACAGAGCCAGGATGGTGAAGCCGGTGCGAATCTGGCCGGCGTTAAAGTCGATGGAGCCTATGGTCCAGGCCTCGGTCAACATTTTCAGCAGGGTGGGACTCAGGGTGGGAGTTCGGGCGTTGCCTGACTTCAATTTGTCGAGACTGCGGGTGAGCTCGGCAGCGAGTCGGGACCGATCGACGCCGAAGTGCTGCGTGATGCGTCCGAAATCGCTGTCTGTAACGTCCAGCAGTTTCATCAAGTAGTGTTCAATTTCGATGTCGTAGTGGGTGCGAGAAAGGCACAAGCCGGCGGCTGCCTCAAGCGCCGAGCGCGCCGTGTCATTCAATTTGCCAATCAGAGACTTCAGATTAGGGCGCATGGAGATTCCTTTTAGAGCCGAAGTATGGTGTCACCGGGGTCCCGGTCCAACGGTTTCGACTTCAGCCAAGTGACCCAACCCAGCCTAGGTCCTTCTTCGCCGACAGAGTCGAATTCACAGAGCGGTACTTCATTGCGATTGAGCAGGAGCTGGGCTTCAAATTCAAATTCCCCGTTGGAGAAGAATTTGGTAATCGACTTGAGGGGTTCGTAGGCGCTGCCATCGGGAAGGAAGTCGCAATAGCGCTGGAGGGGCATGGGCCCGAGCTTGATTCGCACGCTGGACTGTTGGTCCCAAATCTCATCGCCGACAACCGCGCCTGCTCCGAGCAGTTCGGAATCGGTCGTGACTTCCCGCATGGAGCACTGAGTGGCTTGGTCGAGGCGATACCAGGCGCCGGTGAACTGTTCGACCTCGACCGAAACCTCGAAGTAGTCGCTCAGAATGGACTCCAGAGCGGCCGCCGAGCGCGATTGTTCAGCCAGCAGAGCGACGTAATGAAGGAAGGCGTCGTCGGGAACGGCCTGGCGGTCCTGCAACCCGGGTGTGCCCAATCCAACCAGATCAAGCAAGTGGTGAGTAAACCGATCCTCCTCCCCAAGCCGGAAGGTGACCGGGAAATGGTACTTTTCCCAGGCCCGGTAGAACAAAGAGATCAGGCGGTGATTAAAGATGTCGAGAAATGATGGGAGCGTCCTATCCTTAGCCCTAAACTGTTCGAGGATGAGTTCGGTATAACAGTATGGCAACACCCCCATCGGCCCCGTCAGACCCATGAAATTCACCATCATGGTGGCAGGGGCGTCCTCGGCGATGTCGATCGTCTGAATCTGGCTGGCAGGGAATGCCAGTTGATTGTTGACGCAGAAACGCACCGCTTCGTCGGCGGGGTTGGAGAACCTGCCGACCGCCTGATGGTTTTCCCGTAGTCGCTTCAGCAACGTGACGGCCTGAAAAAACTCAAAGGAGCAGGCGTCTTCGCGCAGGATTTCTCCCATCGGTGAGCGGCTCAGATCAGGATTTTCCGACCGGCCCGAGGTGGCCATTCGCGCAGAACCCCCTTCCTTTGAGGAGTCGTAACTACCAATTGGGTGAAGCTATTCAGGGTTGCACTGAGTCCGATAAATCGCTCCAGGACACTGGCGAACAAATAGACTCCACTTCCGACAAACTGGCTTTCATCCAGGTCCAACTCGACGCGGGTGCCGCGGGCGAAGGAGATGCCGTTTTCGGAGGACACGCGGGCAAAATGCGGACTACTTTTCACCCGCAGTAGGCTATCAATGAGATTCTGGGCGTGGGCGGTCCGGCCAGTGTCGTAAAGCCGCAGGATTTGCTTGAGCGCCTCGTTCCCGTTCTCCACCAACGACAGGTGATTGAGAGATAGATGGGAGATCAAACGCCACAGGGCAGCCTTACCCGAGGGAGGCCGAATGGTCGAAGTGGGCTTGCGAAGTGCCACAATGCGCTTGAGGGGAGAGGCGCCGTCCAACTCAAAATCGCTGTCGTCGCCGCCGAAGGGGAGGCGAGAGGGCAGATCGCGGTTGGTGCAGGTGGTTTGGATCGACAGGATATTCGCGTCGGGATTTGCCGGCCGAAGCGAAAGGTCGATCAGCGAGAGAAACATGTCGGTGCCCTCGTCGTTAGGGCGAAGGGAGGGACGCCTCCTGGCCAGCCAGAAACACTGCTGGGATCCGACGTGGGCGGAGTGGCGAAGGGAGTAGAAGGGCTCGCAGGTCGTGACCTGTTGGGTGTCGGTGTTGATGCAGGCAACTTCATCGACCGAGAAGACCTCCGTAGCATGCAATCTGCGCACGTCGGGCACGATGGGATACTCGTACTTGCGCAAATTGAGTTGAACCGGTTCCGCCACCTGCTGGAACAAATTGACTACGGGAGAACAGCCCAGATGGAAGGTTCGCTGGGTCAGTTCGAGTTCCAGTCTTTGACGCCGATCCTCGGTTTCAACTTCGGAGATCAGGAAAATGAACTCCACGGATTGCCGGGGGCCAGAGGCCCAAACTGGCGCAAGGCCGGCTAGATCGACAAAGAAGAATTTTTCGGGAAATGCGAAATACTCCATCAGGAGGTGATGCCCAACAAATGAGCGGCGCGAGTAAGACATCATCCCTTCGTCCTCTGCGAAGCCGACCGGTTGCAGAGCACTGGCAGGTAGAGTGACGGGAGCGACTTTGGATCCCGGTGCCGTGTCACGGACCAGGATGCGAGTTACCCGGCTGCAAAGGAGTTCATAGACAGTGTTGATAAATCCGCTTTCGCCGTCGAGATAGAAACGAAGCTTGTCGATTTTGAGTTCCTGAAAAGTCACTCCTGGAGCGCACTTGACCTCGACGCGGATGGCGCCCGAGGAGTCGCTGGCCTTGACCGGAGGCTGCAACCGGCTGGGCGGCTTCCATTCTGCTGCAGAAACCGAAACCGGCCACAGGGTAGTGTCATAGCAGGTTCGAAAGGTGCAAGGGGTGCCACCCACGGGGCGGGAATGGAGCGTCGAGTGGCGAGCAATCGGGAGTCCGCTAGCCAGTTTGCCCTTCTCGGAATCCAGTTGGAACTCGACGATGGACATCGAAGGAATGGGTCGCACCAGTTGGGGATAGACGACGGTCAGCAATGCCTCGCTGATTTCGGGGAATTCGTCGTCGATCTTCAGGTGCACTCGAGCCGAGAGGAAGGCAAAAGCCTCCAGCAAGCGCTCAACGTGGGGATCCTCGCAGCGGGTCGGTTCCAGGACGAGACGGGAGGCAACCTTGGGATGCTTCTCGGCAAACTGAACCGCCATCTTGCGAAGGTAGTCCAACTCACGTTCGTAATAGAGAAGCAGCTCATCGCGCATCGGCGTCTCCCGTCAACCGGCAAAAGCCGCTTCTCAACTCAATGAAGGTATCGAAAGAAATTGGCTCGGGCGCCGGTTCAATCAGGAGCATGGCGTCGATTCGCAGTCTGACTTGTTTGAGGCTGCTGAAGGCATCGTCCAACGGAACAACACGTACGTTGCCCAGTCTTGGCTCGAACAGTTTGATGGCGGTGAGAATTTCGCGCAGCAGCCGGGCCTGGTCGGAAGTTGAGGCGACCGAATAATTCGAGAAGTCCGGAAGTCCGTAGATGTACAACGAGCGTCCAACCTCGCTGAGGGACTCCTCGGGATTCTGCACCACGCAACGGGTGTTCATGAGCCACTCCAGATCGCGGCGGACTGCGTTCTTCAGGATGCGCACGGACTGCGCGCGGCTAAGGGGTGCTTCAGCCGAATTGCCGGGCTCCCGGTCGATCAGGCGATCCAGAACCGACAACGTGACCGTGGCATCGCTTGAAGTCCGTGACATGTGAGTTATTCCGCGCCTAGCGCGCGAGCCGGGTCGAGCCGGCAAATGCGCTCGAAAAGTTTCTGGCTTTCGGAAGCGTTGTCCTGCATCTTCTTGCTGAACTTCCTAACGGTACTCAAGGCGGCAGCGACCGTCTCCCGGTCTTCCCAGTCATCCAGCTTATGGTTTTCGATGGCGGCAGCGACATCGTCAATGAGAGGTTGCGCGATGGTCTCGTTCCCGGCTTCAACGCAGAGCAGGACCAGTTGCAGAGTCCGCTGAAAGCGCCCCCTGCCGGACCGTTGCCGGGCGATTTCCGCCTGCATGATCTGGACACCCTTTTGGATGTTGCCCGCCTTGACGGCCTCTTGGGCCAGGGCAAAGGGATCCACAGCACGGCCCATCCAGGACGGATTCGTAAGAGATTCGGCGATGGGCGACTCGTTCGTCCCCGGCTCGACATCCGAAGAAGCGGGGGCGGGCGGAGCATCCATCAATTCACGCAGCCAAGCCTGGGTCTCGGCATTAGCGGCGGGCGTATCGTCGAGCAAATTTGCTTGCAGGAGCTGGGGAACGTCGTTCAATAAACTGCGTAACTCGGATCGAATGGCGTTGGCCACCGGCTCGTATTCTGGTCCCAAGGCCGCGCAGGCCGCAACCACCAGGCGCTGTAAATCCAACCACGCCCGACTACAAGGCAGGGACATTGCGTTTTCAGCGGTTTCCAGCAACTCATTCCATTTCTTGGCGAGGGCGAGTTTCTTAACGTGCTGCCGAAGTTCAGTCGGTGGGGCCACCAGGAGGCTGACATCGGACAAACCGGGGGATGCTCGCAGCTCTCCCCAGCGAAATCCGCGCATCATGAGGTAGGGAGCGGGGCTGTGGGGTTCCAGCTTGCGGAGTTGTGCGGCGGCAAGCGCAATCTTCGCGATCGCGTCTTTGCGTCCGGGGGACTCGGAATCGGCCAGTGGGATGACAATTGACGGAACGACTACGTTATTGCCTGCCACTCCATAGCTCGAGGGTTCAAGTCCGGCTTCAGTGTCCGCAACCGGAACCGCCTCCACCGGATCGGGCTCGGTCTCTCGCTTCTTTTGCAGGAGAGCGTGGACGGTGTGGCGAATTTCCTCGAGTGTGACCTTCAATCGATTAAAGGACGGGGCATCATGCCCCAATTTCTCGTCGCAGATTGCGTCAAGGGCCTTGACATCGCCCAGGCAGGCGTCGAGGTTTTTTTCTGCCTGCACATAAAAGGCCTTGGGAGTTTCTGCGAACGCCTTATCGAATTCTTCCGCGGAGAGCTTGCCTTCGGAGATCAACTTCTCACGAGTCTGTCTTGCCTTGTCGGTCTGCGCCTGCTCCTCGTAGCCAACCGTCCGGGACTCCTGATGCTTCAATAAATCGTAACCGGCCACAGTCAGGGGAGTGCCTTTCAAAGGAAGCTCAAGCGAGTTAGCCAGCCACTCCAAAAGAATGGTGCGGGCTTCAACATCACCGTCTTCGATCGCGGGGTAGAGAGTATCCCAGAAATTGGCGGTCAGGCCGATGCATACTTGCAGACCCTGATGAAGGCCCGAGAATCCCTCGAGGTGAAGCAGGGCCTCGGTGAGCCACGCGGTCAACTGCAGGTCTTTGCTCCGGGTGGCCAGGTTCTCCTGAGTTATCTTACTAACCAGAGCGAAGTCAGCAATCTTGCGCTCGGCTTGCCAGTCGCCCTGAGGAAGGTTGTCGTCCTGACGCCGCGCCTCTCTGATTTCGCCATAAAGTTCGCGGCGAAGGTCAGAGCCGCTAGGGTTTTCGCCGGCAATGGGAGTGAGCAGATCTTCACGAAGTGGCATGAGAAAGTCCCAAGTCAGTTTGTTGTGGAGCCAGCCTCGCCCTGAGAGCCGGAAAACTCCAGGGAATGTACCTCGAGGAACGGGACCTCTTCGCCGTCGACGAGCCAGATCCGTTGGCCCGAGGGGTACTCCGTTCCCGCATCGTCAGCCGCCCATGCCGTAATTCGCCCCAGCCACACGGCCTCATCGGGATGCTTCCAGGAAAATGGATAGAGCGCCGGGATGAGCACTTCCCCAAGATCCGTACCCCGAAATGATGGGCCGGTGTTCACCATGGCGGGTCTCCACAGAGTATCGCGCAGTCTCTTGGGAGGCTCCATATGAACGGAAGCGACGTGTTCAAAGGGAATCCAAAGATAGGCCCCGGCGGCGAAAACTTCCAGCCGAGGGCCAACGTCGGGATCGCCGTCGCAGAGCGACAGAAACGGCCGGCCATTCAGCGTTCCGGCGCCTGAAAGAGGTGGAGTATCCCGGGGGAATTCTTCCTTTTCGAAAAGCGCGTGCCGGGTTTTCTCGGCGTGCAAAGCAGAGTAATAGAGGACGGCGCCCATTTCTGCATGGGAGCCGCCCTCAGAAAGAACGGTCAGTTGTTTCTCAGCGCGGGCATAATCACCCGAAAAACATAGGAGTTCGAAAAGGAAAGTGCGCTGCCGGGCATCCATTGGATGGTCGCGCAGGTATGCCGTAAGGTCCCTCTCCGCGTCGCGCACTCTGCCTGCATCGAAAAGCTGCTTCGGCGTCATTGCGAATCCAATCCTGAGTTCTCACAACCGAATTACCAAGGTTTCAGCTTCATCACGTCGAAGCCCTTTTCGACCCAGCCCTTCAGCTTCCCACCTTCTTCGGGGTTGTAGCTGACCTTTATCTTCTCAAACGCAAACGAAACCGATTCGGTCGGGTTCTCATTGGATCCGGAGTTCTGAATTGAGGTGATCAGCACGTGCTCCATATGGATCTTGTAGTAGTCATCCTGCTGGTCGCCCATGGGTTTGTCATAAACGAGATCGACGACCTTGAGGATGTTGCCGGTGACACAGTCGTCGAACAACAGTGGTGAAACCTTGTCTACAACCTTCATGACCGTAAGGTTTTGCACGTCGGCCCGACCAACGCGCGATTCAGCGCCGGCTGCTCCGGGGCCAATAACATGCGCCATGCTGGAGCCGAAGCTGAACGACAGCACGTCAATGTAGTCCTTTTTGCTCGTGCTGGCGCCCGGTCTGCCATCGATTTTGAGATACGCATTTACCGCCATTGCAACTTCTCCTTTCTCGAACAAGCTTCGAATTACAAACGACCCGAAAACTCCGTCCCAGACTTGCGTCGCGGGACGAACGGCTAGAAACAACCCGCCGCGCCGTTCTACTTCGCGGGAGCGGGAAGGTCGGCGACCAACCGGAGAGAAACCGTCAGCTCGTCCAACTGGAAGTGCGGCCTTAGAAAGGCCACGGCCCGGTAACAGCCTGGCTTGCCGGGTATTTCCGCAACGTCAATTCGAGCTTCGCGCAAAGGCCGCTGCGCCTTGGTGGCCGGCGACGCCGAGTCGTCAGGCGTGACGTACTTGGTGATCCAGCGGTTCAGAAAGACCTCAGCTTCTTCGCGCGACATAAAGCTTCCGATTTTGTCGCGCATCATGGCTTTGAGATAGTGCGCAAAACGGGAAACGGCCATGATGTAGGGCAGTTGCGCTGAGAGCCGGGCATTGGCGTTGGCACTATCAGTGTCGAACAACTTGGGTTTCTGGCAGCTTTGTACACTGAAAAAGGCGGCATAGTCCGTGCCTTTGCAATGAACCAGAGGAGCGAAGCCCAAGTCGGCCAGTTCCTTTTCCCGGCGATCCGTAATAGGAACCTCCGTGGGACACTTCAGAGCCAAGTCGCCTTCATCGGTATAGAAGTTGTGGGTAGGCAAGCCTTCCAGCAAGCCACCACCTTCGACACCTCGCATGGCGACGCACATGCCATACATCGAGAAGGAATTCGTCATACGAGTGCCGAGGGAGTATGCCGCGTTAGTCCACAGGTACTTCGAGTGGTCGGTGCCGTCGACGTGCTCCTCGAAATTGAATTCATCAATCGGCTTGGTTTCCTTGCCATAGGGCAGACGCCCAAGGGTCCGCGGCAGGCAGAGCGCCACATAACGGGAGTCCTCGCTTTGGCGGAAGGACTTCCACTTGGCATATTCGGTGCTGTCGAAGATCTTTGCCAGGTCGCGAGGTGCATCCAACGAGGTAAAGCTCTCCAGATTGAACAAGTCGGGAGCGGCCGCGCTGACGAAGGGGGCGTGCGCCTGAGCGGCCACATGGGAAATGCCTTCCAGCAGAGCCAGGTCCTCGGGATGCTTGCCGAACTCGTAGTCGCCGATGAGAGCGCCAAAGGGAGCGCCACCGAAGACGCCGTATTCCTCTTCGTAGATCTTCTTGAAGAGCATGCTTTGATCGAACTCCGGCGCTTTCTCGATATCGCGCAGGAGCTCCTTCTTCGAAGCGTTCATGACACGAATCTTGAGGCCCACGCCGGTCTCGCTGTGGTCCATCAGGTACTTCAAGCCGCGCCAGGAGCCCTCGAGCTTCTGGAAGGACGGATGATGCAGAATCTCGTTCAGCTGAATGGACAGGAGGTGATCAATCTGAGCAATGCGTGCGTTGATCATCATCTCCGCGTCCTTGGCTACAGTCATGGAGCCGTCAAGGACCTGAGCGATAAATTCCTTAACCAGGTTCTTGCCACGGTCGCGGGCTTGAGGGTCGGCGCCGAGTCGTCCCTGCTCGACAATCTGGTCAAGCAGCCCTAATTCCTGAGTCTGCGCCTGTGCTTCTACCGCCTTGTTCGCTGGCGCTGGGTTAGCCATTTGGCTTTTCCTCCTTGCTGCCGATCTCGCCCTTCAGTTTGTTCAATTTCTCGGTATCACCGACCGCATTCAGTAGCAGCTCTTCGAGCTTGTCGTTGCCCTGCAGGGCACCGCGCAGGTCGGCCAGGCGGGTACGAAGATCGAGTAATTCCTTCAGCGGCTTTACCTGTTTGGCAACATTTCCGGGCTCAAAATCGTCCATCTTCTTGAACTTCAGCTCGACCTTCAGTTGCGGCGCATCGGGCTCGTCGCTGAGCTTGTTTTCCACCGCGAAGGAGAGTCGCGGCTTCATGCCCTCGAGCACGGTGTCAAAATTGTCGGGATTTACCTCGACGAACTTGCGATCCTTCAGTTTGGGTAGCGGTTCCGCCGGATTGCCGGTGAAATCGCCCAAAACGCCTACCACAAACGGCAGCTCTTTGAGTTCGATAGCGTCACCGATTTCCACGTCGTAGGTGATCTGGACCCTGGGTGGACGTACACGATCCAGCGTATGCTGCGCGCTCTGCCTGGCCATAGGTTGTCCTCATTCTCTGGGGCTGTTCTCAACACCCGCGCGACGACGGGGCGCTTCGAGTCTTGGGGAGGGACTGCATAAAAGAGGCGACCCCAAAACGGGAACAGCGCCTACTCCCGGGTTTAGACACCTCTCCGCCCTACAAAAAGGTGGTGGCTCTAAGTAGCACGGTTTTTTTGCGAATGTCAAGGACATTAAGATAAGCGATTTGGTCAACCGCGGATTTCAGGGTCCCCAAACGGGAAGCCTCTACACATGAACGACTCAACGAGAATTGGGTGGAATTCATAATGCGAAAAGTACCTCCGAAAGGCTGGAAACGCAGAGGTGTAGTATCCTGCGAGCGCTTTCAGAATTCGCCAATGTCGTGGAGCGCGTCCGCAAGTTAGGCAGTAGATTGGAAATGTTGCTCAAGAAAGAGGCTCCCCTTGCTCCGCGTACTGTCAATCCGTGATGCTGCCCGATTACGTGAATTCCTTGGCGAAGCGGGATACACCGAGGACAACCTGCGGGGCGCGATGGGGATGAAAGATCTTCCATCCAGCCGGCTGCGGAATTACGCCCGTTTGCTAGACCAGACCAGCGAGCCAAACTGTATCCACACACTGGTTCGCTGGTTTTGGATTGGCATCTCCCAGGATGAAGTTGAGGCCGGCAGACATCTGCCCCAGTGGTTCGTTCCCTTGGCAATGGAATGTGGACTTCTATACAAGGATGGGAACGACTTATGCCCCGAGGCGATGCTGTTTCCGGAGACCCAGTACATCTATGCGGCAGACCATACCAAGAAAATCGACAGGGCAGATTCAGAACTCGTCCTGTGGCCAAATCCTACGAGCAGGCTGCTCTCGCGTTTCACTGTTCGCCGGCCTTCGCGGGCTACGCTTGACTTGGGAACGGGTACGGGCATTCAGGCTCTCCTGGCGGCCGAACATAGCGAGGTCGTAATTGCTACTGACCTGAATCCCCGCGCGGTCGCTTTTGCCGCGTTCAACACCCGGTTGAACGGCATCGAGAATGTCAATTGCTTGCAGGGGGACGGATTCGATCCGGTAGCCGAGCGCAAGTTTGACCTCATCGTTTCCAATCCCCCTTTCTTCATTACTCCGTCTGCTCAATATTTGTTCTGTGACAATCCGATGGATCTGGACCAGTTGTGCCGCCGTCTGGCGCGGGAGGCTCCGGCCTATCTGAATGAGGGTGGCTACTTTGAGATGATGTGCGAGTGGGCTGAGGTGGAAGGCCAACCGTGGCAAGAGAGGCTTGCCGAGTGGTTCGAGGGGACCGGGTGCGACGTGTGGGGGTTGAAGGGATATGCAGAGGACCCCGCAGACTACGCGCACGAACGCGTTCGGGCGATTAACCCATCGCCGGAGATGGATTCCGAGCTCTATCACAGTTACATGGCGTACTACCGGGAACGGCGAGTGAAGAAGATTCATGGCGGTTTGGTAGCGATGCGTCGGCGGACGGGCAAAAACTGGGTATTTCTCGAAGAGGCGCCGCACACACCCAAGGATGCGTTTGGTGACCTGGTATTACAGACGTTTGCCATGCGGGACTTTCTTGAGGCGCACCGGTTGGATGAGCAGTTGCTCGGCATAAAGCCGAAGCTTGCTGCGGATGTTCGGCTGGAACAAGTGTTTCAGCAAACCGAAGGAGGGTGGAAGCGGGAATCGCTCAATCTCAGGGAGAAGAAGGGTATAAATCCAGTCATCGCCCTGGAGCCGTCCGTCGCCGAGTTCCTCAGCGGGTGCGATGGGCAACGGACGTTGGGAGAGGTCATCGCCGCATTTACGCCCAGGGTCAGCGCCCCGCCCGAACTAGTGCAGAAGGAGTGCGTCGATGCGGTGCGGAAACTCATGGAGCGCGGGTTTCTTGAGGGCTGAGGGCCAGCCGAGGCTGTTAGCATTTGGTGTTCCGCCCGGCCGGGACCTGCGGAATTACTGGCAAATTACTCGGAGATACGCGTATATTACGGATTCGTAAGGCATTCCTGAGTTTGGTGGTCACCCCTATGGGGCTGACTCAGGGTCCGCATGACGGGGAGATGAAACATTCAGCATGAAGAAGCTGATCGGTACCGTCCGCATCACTCCGAATCCCGGCGACGAGAAGACCCTGCCTCATTTTGACGTGGTCTTTCAGCCATATTCCGGAAAACTGGACGCCCTTACGGTCCAGGTCAATACTCACGACGAACTGGTGGAGTTCCTCATCTCCATCAGGATTAGCGAGGACGAGGCCGCCCGTTGGGCGGGCAGGGCAAAATCCAGCGTCGTCCTGATTCCCAGCATCGAAAGAACGGAAGAGCTGCTTAGGGATAGTGGGCTGTTGAGGTAAAGATCCACCGGCCGCCGGTCCATGACGCCATAGGCGCGGTCGCTTGTTTCGTTCGCATATCCTGACTGTCGCTTACACTGCAGAGACGCCGAACACAAAGCCGCGACCAACGTCGTGCAGCTTCTTAGTCGTTTACCCCACCTGAAGTAGCGATGAACCTGTGCCGGAGCACGTCACTCTAGGTCGATCCGAGGTAGAACGGCATCATCAGTTGGGCTCTTGCCGCCTGAATTCTGGTCTTCAGCCGATCAATGTCGCGGTTAGCCTGGGCACTTATTTCACTGCAGCGCTTGAACCGGATGGCGTCCGCTCCGTAAAGATAGGTATCGATATCTCCAGTTTTTACGGCTGCGTAGACCGACGTCCAAAAGGAGGGGGTCCACGGGCCAAGAGTGTGGCGAATATAAAACTTAAAGTCCTTCTTTGGGGCCGTGGGTTCGGGAACCACGAGGGTGGTGATCTCACGAGCTTGGCTGAGTTTCGCGTCGATCAACCATTCAAGCACCGCGTCTGATGACATTGCGCCGTGACCAGCTTCCGCTATTAATGACCCGATCTCCACCGAGAGATTGGCGATGAAATTGGCGGCGTCGACCAGCTTGAGAAAACGATCTAGATCTTCTTTGTTCGCATCTTGTTCCTCAATCAGCCGCTTTGCGTCTTCCGCTACCTGCGTTGCGAGGTATTCGGATGTGGCGATTAGTTTCTTCAATACCAGAGGGTGCCACGGAATGTATATCTTCTCGCCGATACGAAGCGAATTCTCACTTCCAGGTGACGAAAATCGTGATCGGTTAGGCAAGAATGCAATAACAGGCGCGGGATTTCTATAACCTCTCGATTTCGCGATCTTGGTGAGATTATCCCCCGCTTTCACGACATAGACGTCTGCAAAAAACATCTCCACCTCCCCGCGAGCTATAGGATCCAAGTCAGCCCTTGAACCGACAACACGAAACCTCCCTGGTGAGATACTGCCGTGCGGGTTGCGCCCAGTTCGCGCGTGATAATTCGCCGCAGTTTAGGCGAACATGTGCGGAGCGTCATTGATCGTGTCCACTGGTGCCCACGACGCACGAACCACGGCATCTAGTTACAAGTTCGCAGAGTCGCCTCCCTAATCCGTTCAAACCAAAGCGGAAGACAGACCGCCTGGCAACTCACGAATGTTCTTTCCTTAACAACTGCGTGACCGCTCGGAGTCCCATCACTTGGACGACATCTTGTCCTTTCACCGACACCAGCGGCATCAGGCCGCGCTCCAGAATGCACTCCGCGGTATCTTCGGTCAGGAGTGCTTCCGCGCAGGGCTTCAACTCGGACTCGCCGTCGCGTTCGTAAACGTGCAGTGGCAAACCGACAATCTCGTTGTGAATCCCGGGGCGCATGTCCCATCCGCTGTCGCTGAACGATTGCGCCAACAGCAGTGCGCAGGCGAATGACGGATTACCCCACAGATAATCCTCGTGTGCGGGCGGCTGGGCCATCTCCTCAAAATCGAAGGACCCAATTGAATCAGTCTCTTTTCCATACGGTAGACGCAACAGAAAGCGGGGAAGCGCCAAGCCTAGCCACGGCGCCTCGGGAAGAGCGCGCAACGCCGCCCACGCGAGCACGCTTTCAGGATCCGGCGGCAGCGTCCATTGACGTGGATGGGGAGCCTCTGACAGCGACTCGCACCCGAGCAGACGAGGGCTTGCAGCGGCTAGAAACGGCGCTCCCGCAGACTGCGCCACTTTTGCCAATTTTCCCAGCAACTCGGCGTCTGCGCGTGTCGGTCCAAACTCAAAGTTACCGACGATGACTGCCCACGGATCGGCGCCCGGTGTTGCAACGCTCTTTTCGACCAGCAACTGATAAGCTCCGGTTCCGGTCAAGTTGTGCGATGCATTGAGATCCGCTTCCAATTCCTCCCTGGAGACATCAACGAGGTACAACTTCAGTTGCGCACCCGTTTCGATTCTCCGGACGAGAAAGTAAACCGCTCTCCAGGCAGCCTCCAGCCTTTGGAAGGCAGGGACGTGCAGTAAGGCCCGCATCTGTACGGACAATGCGCGATCCAGCATAGCCAGCGTTTCGGCCTGACGCGGATCGGTGGCAGCCACCAAGTGCGGTGCGACAACGCGGCGCACAAACCCATCCAACTCATTTGCAGTGCGAGAGGGTTGAGATATCTTTTCGCGCCCTTGTTCGGTGCGCTCGACGGTGGCATCCAACAGGCTGCCCGTCGCGATGTTTGAAACAACCGATGAAACCGACGGCCCCTGGACCGTGGCTGCCTCGCGAGTTCTAGCCGCCGGATCCGACGCCTGCAGACCGAACTCTCTTGCCACTGCCGGAAATGTCTCGGGGTCGGCGACACGCGCGCGCAGATCACGAAGCTTTGAAAAGATAGACGCGTTTTCAATCAGGCGATCAGGGTGAAAATCTTCAAGTTCCGAGAACCGCAACTGGAGCGACCTGTCGGCATCGATTTCCAAGTTGACCTCGACTCCAAAGTTGGCCATCACGCGGTCGAAGTTGTCGCGGTCGATATTTACCGGTCGGCGATCAGCAATTCCTAAGTTGGGTCGAGTGCGGCGAGAGTGCCCGCCGAAGTCTCCGAGAATCGCGATGCAGAACGGCGCTTCTCGCGAGCCGCTCGAATGGGTTGGATCGCCACCGGCGGTGAGATTGATTTCGCCAAAACGGAAAGGCTGCACCATATGTGCCTCCATTCGCACCGAATCGGCGTAACGCGTCGCTGCGAACCACTTTCAACCGGCGGCGCAAATGGGGCCCGATTCGCTGGCAACCAAAATATGAACCTCGGTGGCGCAAAAGTCCACAGCCGTTTATCAGTTCAGGGTGTCCAAGCCCGAGCCTTGGGTCAGAGGAGCGAATCCGGCCGTTAGACCGCGGCAGGTGCTGACCGCCTCGCCCGTTGCCGCAATCTGGTGAAGCCCAAGGTGAAGTCCAAGACAGACAGTCGGTTAGGCCAATCCATATTGCTTGCCACCTGACCTACTTCGTAGCACAATGAGCATCAGGCGACAACTCGACCGGGACAAATCGCTTCGTCTGGCCGCGGACCGGATTTACGTGCTCCGCGACCGATTTCAAACCCGCAAAGGGACGAAGGCCCAAACGGGATCGCTTTAATCTGGGTTCTTGACACGGTGTTTGCGCCGGCACGGTGGTCTGAACTATGGCGGTCGTTGGAAAGCCATCAAAAATCGGCAAGTACGATGTGGTCGAGATCCTTGGCGAAGGCGGTATGGGCGCCGTCTACAAGGCCGTCGACCCGCGGATCGGCCGCACCGTTGCCATCAAAGTCATTAAGGGTGACTTCGCCCAAGAGCCCGAGCTGCGCCGCCGCTTCGACACCGAAGCCCGGGCAGTAGGTAACCTCCAGCATCCGAACATCGTTACCGTTTTTGATTTTGGAGAAGAAAACGGCAGTCCGTACCTTGTCATGCAGTATCTGGACGGGACGCCCCTGGACAAGGTCATAGCGCAGCGGCTTAACCTGCCCTTCATTCAGAAACTCGACATCATTATCGGCGTGCTGAAGGCGCTTGACTACGCGCACGAGCACGGGGTTATTCACCGCGACGTCAAACCGGCGAATGTCCACCTGCTGAAGGACGGCAGCGTCAAATTGCTGGATTTTGGAATCGCTCGTGAAGGCGGTCTGAGCCAGACGAAGACGGGCCAGATCATGGGCACGATGTTTTACATGCCTCCCGAGCAGATGAACGGCGAGGTAGTTGATCGCAGAGGGGACATCTTCTCGACGGCCATCATGCTGTTCGAGTTGCTCACCTACAGTCTGCCGTTCGAAGCCCGCGATCAGACGGCGATCATTATCCAGCGACTCAAAGGGGACCCGCCGCCTCCTCTATCAAAATATTTTGAAAATTATCCGCTGGAGCTGGACGAAATCATAGCCCGGGCCATGATGCGAGACCGCGAAGAGCGTTATAGCCGGGCGGAAGATTTTGCGTTTGACCTGATGCGCGTCCAGGAGCGGCTGAAGCGCGACATGGCCAGCCACTACGTAGACCAGGCCCGCGCGCTCATTGCCAAATCCGACCTGGCAAAGGCACGAGAAATACTTTCGCAGGTTCTGAAGATCGACACCCAGAACTCGACCGCAAAACAACTGTTTTACGAAGTGCAGCAGTCGCTGCAAAAGGCCCAGAAGGTCGAGAGAGTCCAGCAGCTTCGAGTACAGGCGAAGGATGCGCTTTCGGCCAAACACCTTGATCAGGCTGCCGAGCTCGTAGACCAAGCCATCAGAATGGATCAAAGCGACCCTGATTTGATGGAGTTGCGCGAACTCGTACAGGAGGCGAAGGCGCGGGCTCAACAGGTCAAGAAGCTGTTGAATCTGGCCACTGTTGCACAGCAGTCTGAGCAGTTTGAGGTTGCCCAGAAAGCCGTTACTGATGCTCTTGCTCTCGACCCTGCAGACACCGACGCCAAATTGATGCAGGCCACAATTTCGCGCCAATTGGTGGAGCACGAAAAGCAACATCGCGTGCAACAGTTGCTACAGGCTGCCCGACGAGAAGTTTCCGCCCGGCAGTACGAAGCGGCACGCGACAATATCAGCAAAGCCAAGGCCATCGACCCGACGCATCCTGAAATCCCGGGACTGGAAAAGATGGTCGGTGCTGGTCTGGACCAGGAAAAACGCCGGGTTGAGTTGCAGCAAGTCTGCAGTGAGATTGAGCGGCGTCTGGTGGACAACAACCTCACCGCTGCCCGCGATTTAGCGGCCAGTGCTTTGCGTAGGTTTCCGGGCGAAGAGAGGCTGATTCGACTCAGAGCGGCGGCAGACGAGGCCTATGAACAACAGGAACGGCGGCGTTACATCGATCAGACTATCGCTTCCGCGTCGCGACTGGTCGACGATGGACAGGCGTCGAGCGCCCTCAAACTCCTGCAAGATGCTGACCGCCTCTATCCGAAGGAACCCCGGTTACTGGAGTACATAAAGATCGTTCGCGAAGCAGCGGATCGCGAAGCGGCTGAGCACGAGAAGAAAGGTCTCCTGCTTTTGGCGCGTGCCGCCGTTCGACGCAAGAGCTTTGCAGAAGCCATCGAGGCCCTGGAGCGCGGACTGGTGCAGTTCCCCGCCGACGCCGAGATCCGTGAACTGCTGGAGGCAACACGCCAAGAGAGTGAGCGGTTCAACCAGAAGAAACGGGTAGAGGAAGTCAGCCGGGAAGCGGAGCGGCTCCTGCAAACGGGAGCTCACACCGATGCGATCGGCTTGCTGGAGCGCAGTGTCGTGCAAGTGCCTGACCCTGACCTGGCACGATTGTTGGATTACGCCCGGCAGGAAGCCGCCAAATATCGGGCTGATGTGCAGCGCGCCAACGAACAAGCCACCCAGTTGCTGAACGAAGGTCGCCATAGTGAGGCATTACAGTTCCTGGAAACACAATCTCCTGCTTTCGGAAAGAACGCGGGTTTCCAGGTTCTACTCGATGAGGCCCGCAGACAAGCGGAAGAGGCGGCGCAGACGAAGCGCAGGGTCGTCAGCCAGGTGGAAGAAGCCCACGCGTTGATCCGGTCCGGAGACCTTTACGGAGCAGAGGCGGTTCTTCGCACCTGCCAGGCGGAGGCTCCCTCCGAGTCAGACGTCCTGGCTCTGGCTATCCGGATCGATGAAGAGAAGAAGGCGCTGGAGCGGAAGCAACAGGACGAAGCTAAGCGGAGTCGCGAACCGCAACCGCGCGAAGCGACGGCTACGAGCAAGCCAACTGCCAAGAGCGGAGACGAAACAAAGATCTACCGCATAGAACCGGA
>Ga0207761_1000150_pt1 | contig 22433 bp, 22 predicted proteins | sample LuqExpMetageno34_FD_187792 | JGI IMG/M metagenome (GOLD analysis project Ga0207761, IMG submission 187792) | Tropical forest soil microbial communities from Luquillo Experimental Forest, Puerto Rico - Sample 34 (SPAdes) | ecosystem: Environmental > Terrestrial > Soil > Tropical forest ... | reverse complement strand
CACGCGGCCAGGACGCATCACCAGTGACAACTGCGACGTCGCAGCCCACAATCCTCAGCCTTCTGACAGACGGGCGGTACCTCTGCCGACACGAAGATCAGAAGCTTCGTGAATCGGGTACACCGTTACGAGCTCACGCCGCCAATGACGCGCAACCTGAGCAGCAAGCGAGGGACAAATAAGCCGCCCGAGTCTGCCCTGGTGGCGCCCGGGCACGATGATCATTTCTGCGTCACGCGACTCTGCCAGACTGAGGAGCTGGACGGCTGGTCGCCCCAAGCGGACTTCAAACTCCCACTGAACGCCCAATGGGTCAAGCACACAAACACACTGAGCTTCCGCAAGGTCTTGCTGGATATCTAATGTCTGCTCAACCATGCCCATAGGGTCAAGGTCGGAATCAATTGATAGGCCGAATTGACCATAACTACGTGTAAACACCACCACCACGGACTTACCAGTCCGTCGGGCGACTTTGCCAGCCTCAAGAACGGCGAGTCGGCCCAGGTCAAACCCATCGGTTGCCACAACGACTAGTCCTGGCATTACTCCCCCAACGGCTCCACCCTGCTGGAACTCAGCTGCCCAATATGATCACCAGTGCACAAGATTGCAATGCCGAACACGAAACGAAATATTGGGCCGCAGAACACACCAACCGTGCTCCAGGACTGGGTCCTACAGCGATCGCTAGCATTCAACAACCGGAGGGTGTACGGACCTCTAGGGAGTCACTTCGTATAACTGTAGAAGCCTCGTCCAGATTTTCTACCGAGAAGCCCGGCATCGACCATCCGGGCGAGCAACGGTGGCGGAGCATACAGCGGCTCCTTGAATTCTTCGTAGAGTGATTTGGCCACCGCAACTGTGGTATCGAGTCCGATCAGGTCAGCCAACGCCAACGGGCCCATGGGATGTGCGCAGCCCTTCACCATACCAACATCGATATCTTCCGCTGTTGCAAATCCCGATTCCAGCATCCGCACAGCCGAAAGAACGTACGGGATCAACAGAGCGTTGACAATGAATCCGGCGCGATCTTGTGATCGGATGACATGTTTCTTCAGTTGAGTGCTCGCGAATGCTTGAGCTACCTCGATGGCATCTTCGCCCGTGAGAAGAGATGTCACCAGTTCAACCAGAGGCAAGATCGGAACCGGATTGAAGAAATGAATACCGATCACGCGTTGTGGCCGCTGAGTCGCCATCGCCAATTTCATAATTGGTATCGATGACGTGTTAGAGGCCAGAACCGCATCATCAAATTCGACGATCTTGTCAATCGCCTCGAAAACTGCAACTTTATCCGACTCGGCTTCGATCACAGCTTCTACAACCATTTGTCGGTCCCAGAGCGAATCCAGGTCAAGAGTGAAATCTATTTGGTCAAACGCTCGCTGCCCTTGGACTCCATCCAACTTTCCCGATTCAATCGCGCGACTTAGCGAGGCATTAATGCGCCCTCGTCCGCGGTCGATTGCAGCCTGATCTTGCTCGACCACGCGAACGTCGATGCCTGCGCGTGCCGCCGCTTCGGCTATTCCGGATCCCATCAAGCCACATCCAACTATGCCCAGACGCTCGACTGACATGTCTATTCCTTCTTCGATTGTGAGCCACCGTTGGGAACAGCAGGCCTCGCATTGGACAAGGCACTTTGATGTCAAACCAAATGCTACAGCGATCTCCCTCACCCGTCAATGCAGGCGTGTCGGTCGGACTGACTTGCACAATGGCCGGGTGTCGGCCGGCAATAGCGTGTTTAGTCGCTCCGGTACCAGCTGATGATCATTTCGAAAAATCGCCTGCTCGATACCTAAGCTTGGCAAGCAGAGCAAATAGGTTTCGGGACTCTGATTCGGACAGCTCGAGTGTTTCAAATACCGATGCGTTCAACGCGCTCGTTGCGTCTCGCACCACCGTCTTGCCTCGGCTAGTAATCGCTGCGAGTATGCCTCGGCCGTCCTGGGGGTTCATCTTTCGCCGTACGAAGCGATCTTCTTCAAGCCGGTCTATTGCGTTCGTTACGCTTGCCGGATGTACCTGGAGTCGCTCCCCGATCTTGCCGAGCGGCAATTCACCACGGCGTGAAAACAGCAAGAGCATAAGCACCTCGTAGCGAGCAAAGGTCAGCTGAAAAGGCTTCACTACGGCTTCGGCTCTGCTGGCCACGATCTGTTCGGCGCGGATGAGCGAAGTGACAACGCCCATGCCTTCGGCAGCGCCGACCCAGCCATGTGCACGCCATTGCCGCATCCCTTCTTCGATGGGGTCGAAGCGAAGCAGATGTCCTTTGGGCATGCAGGCATGGTATCTACCAGGACGTTTCTGCCGTCAGATGGCCTTCTCGCTGGCCACATGGTGAGACTTTTCCACGCTCGACACCACCTCCTCGTTGGAGGCCCCGGGGCCGAGCACGGCGGCGACGCCCCCGTCGAGCAGCACCGGCACGTCCGCCGGCGGGACGATGCCACCGATCACGACCGGCGTGTCGAGGCCGGCGTCGCGCAGCGCGGCCACCACGGCCGGAGCGAGCGTGAGGTGAGCCCCGTTGTGCATCGACACGCCGACGACGTCGGCATCCTCTTGCAGCGTCATGGCGGCGATGCTCTCCGGAGACTGCCGCAGTCCGGCGTAGATCACCTCGCAGCCGGCGTCGCGCAGGATGCGCGCCACCACGCGCAGACCGCGGTCGTGGCCGTCCAGGCCCACCTTGGCCACGAGGACGCGCAGCGGCCGCGCCGGGTTCGACTGGGCAGTCACCTCAGGCGACGTGGCGCTCGACGTAGACCCCGAAGACCGACTCGAGGGCGCGCATCGCCTCCCCGACCGTCACCATGTGGTGCGCCGCGTCGATGAGGGCCGGCATGAGGTTCACCGTGGGGTCGGCGGCGTCGGCGGCGATCCGGGCCAGGCAGCGCCGCACGGCCTCGTCGTCGCGCGCCTGCTTCACCGCGGCGAGGCGCGCCAGCTGTTGGGTCTCGACGGAAGGATCGATCACGAGGGTGGAGGGAGCGACCCCGTCCTCCTCGACGTACCCGTTCACCCCGACCTGGATCCACTCGTCCCGCGCGATCTTCGTCTGGAAGGCATACGCGGCGTCGGCGATCTCGGCGACGAACCAGCCGTCCTCGATGCAGCCGAGCACGCCCTCGAGGATGGACCCGGAGCCCACCTCGGCCAGGTGGGCGAACACGTCCTCGGCCTGGCGCTCGACCTCGTCGGTCAGCTCTTCCACGAACCACGACCCGCCGAGGGGATCGGCCACGTGCACCACGCCGGACTCCTCGGCGATGACATGCTGAGTGCGCAGCGCCAGGCGCGCCGCGTGCTCGGTAGGCAGCGCCAGCGCCTCGTCGAAGGCGTCGGTGTGCAGGCTCTGGGTGCCGCCGAGGACCCCGGCCAGGGCCTCGATGGCCACGCGGACGAGGTTGACCTCGGGCTGTTGGGCCGTCAGCGACACGCCGGCGGTCTGGGTGTGGAAGCGCAGCTGGGTCGAACGGCCGTCGGTGGCGCCGTAGCGGTCGCGCAGGTGGCGCGCCCAGATGCGCCGGGCGGCGCGGTATTTGGCGATCTCCTCGAAGAAGTCGCTGTGCGCGTTGAAGAAGAAGCTCAGCCGTGGCGCGAACTCGTCGACGGCGAGGCCCGCCGCCATGGCCGCCTCGACGTAGGCGAAGCCGTTGGCGAGCGTGAAGGCGAGCTCCTGGACGGCGGACGAGCCCGCCTCGCGGATGTGGTAGCCCGAGATGGAGATCGGGTGCCAGCGCGGCAGCTCCGCGGTGGCGAAGCGCACAACGTCGGTGACCAGGCGCACGGAGGGGCGCGGCGGGAAGACGTACTCCTTCTGGGCCTGGTACTCCTTCAAGATGTCGTTCTGGATGGTGCCCGACAGCTTGGAACGGTGCACGCCGGTCTTGTCGGCCACCCCGACGTACATGGCGAGGACCGGCGCCGCGGGCGAGTTGATCGTCATGGACGTCGAGACGGCGCCCACGTCGATGCCCGAGAAGAGCGTCTCTATGTCGGCCAGCGTGTCGACTGCCACGCCGGCGCGCCCCACCTCGCCCTTGGCCCACGGGTCGTCGGAGTCGCGCCCGAGCAGGGTCGGCATGTCGAAGGCGGTGGACAGCCCGTCACCGCCGGCGCGCAGGAGCTCCTTGAAGCGCGCGTTGGTGTCCTCGGCCGTCCCGAAGCCGGCGAACTGGCGCATCGTCCAGAGCCGGGAGCGGTACATGGAGGCGTAGGGCCCCCGCGTGTAGGGGTACTGGCCGGGCAGCTCGGCATCGTCGGGGCCGTAGACGGGCTCGAGCGGTATCCCCGACATCGTCTCGAAGCGCGCCTGCCGGCGCGGGGACGAGTCGAACGCGTCCTGCCAGGTGCGCCGGTCAGCCATACACGACTAATCGAGACTCCACACCGCGCCAAGAGGCAGTTGTTGCACTGCTCTGTCGGTCGATCTGAGCAGGCCGGTCGATCTCGATCCTGAGCTTTGGCCGCTCAGTCGATCGAGATCGATGAGAACTCATGATTGCAGGACTCGGATCGCCAGCACATGCTCGATGGGTACACCCTCACATCGATCTAATGAAACATATCCCGAGGCAGAGAGCGGTCGAAACCAAAGGTCCCCCTCGTCTAGTTCGAGGAGCATGCCGTCACGGTCGCTTCCATCCGCAAAGGTGAGTGTTGTCGGCGCGTGTTCTTTACATAGAAGAGCTACGACTTCAGGAAAGATCGAAGCTTCGCTGCCGAACCAGACCGATTGACCCAAATGACACGGCATTGCCTGCAGTCCTTTGAAAAGGCCGATGTGAAACCGGGAAACGCAGAGTCGCTTTGGGGGGGATGGGGGGGGATTCCACAAGTCCAGGTCTCGCATCGGCAACCCATGTATACCAACGGATTATTATGATGTCAAATCATTTTGCTTCTCTCTCTGACTAGTTGGAAGGACTGCAGCTGTCGCGGACCCCTGGAAGGACGGACGCAGTCGACAGCGCATCGTTCACCGAAGAATTCTTGGCGACTGACCGATGAGTGCGCGCATCTCCCCGGACGCTCCGCGGAAAGGACCGACCCTCTCGTACCTGCCGGCGCTCGACGGGATTAGGGGCGTGTCAATGCTCAACATCATGGGCATCCACGCCGGGGTCTGGCTCACTGGCGGCGGGTTCTATGTGCTCGACAGCTTCTTCGCCCTTTCGGGCTTCCTCATCACCTCACTGCTGATCGTTGAGTGGCGGCGGACGGCCACCATCAAGCTCGGGGCCTTCTGGGCCCGCCGGGCCCGCCGGCTCCTCCCCGGGCTCTTGGTCATGCTCATCGGAGTGGCCGTCCTCTATGGCGTCTTCGTTCCCGCGGGGACGTACCCCTCACTCAGAGGCGACGCTCTCTCGACCCTCTTCTACTTCGCAAACTGGCACTTCATCGCGTCGGGGTCCAACTACTTCCACATGACGGGACTCACCTCTCCGCTGATCCACACCTGGTCGCTGGCAGTGGAAGAGCAGTTCTACCTGGTGTGGCCTCTCGCGGTCCTGGCCGTGTGGAAGATCTGGAAGTCGCTGCGGGCGCTGCTGATCGTGTGCGTCATGGGAACGCTCGCCTCAGCCCTCGAGATGGCGCTCTTGTGGAGCCCCCAAGACGTCAATCGCCTCTACTTCGGGACCGACACAAGGGCGCAGTCTGTCCTGGTCGGGGCGACGCTGGCCGTAGGCCTCGCGATCTGGGCCGAGCGCCGCAGGGCGGGCCAGGAACACGACTGGGAGGCCCGGACGCCCCGGGCTCGCCACGTCCTGACGGTCATCGGCATGATCGGGATCGCCGGCAGCGTCGCCTTGTACATGAAGGTGAACGCCTTCGAGGCCTTCGCGTATCGCGGCGGGTTTCTTCTCGCCGCGCTCTTCGCGGCGTGCGTCCTGCTCAGCGTGGCGTGCGCCCAGACCTCGCCGGTAGCCAGGGCGCTGTCGCTGCAACCTCTCACCTTCGTCGGCCGCATCTCCTACGGGATGTACCTGTGGCACTTCCCGCTCTTCACCTTCATCAACCACCAAAGGACCGGGCTCAGTGGGTGGGCCCTGCTCGGCGAGCGCCTCGTCCCCACCATGGGCGTGGCGACCTTGTCCTACTTCTTGATCGAGCGCCCGATACGCCGGGGAACGTTCCTCACCACGTTCCGGGCGCGTCTCGTCACGGTACCCGCGGTTGCCGTCGTTGCAGGTGCGATCCTCATGGCGACTCTGCCAGCGACCGACGTCGTCGCGAACGGGGCCACCATCACGGGCCAGGTGCCGGCAACGCCGATCACAACGGCAATCCCTCCGGCATATCAGGCTGCGCCAACCCGTGTCCTTCTCGTTGGTGATTCCCAGGCGCTCACGCTCGGGTTGGGCCTCCAGACCGCGTTGGCCGCAGATCCCACCAACGACCACCTGACCTTGCTCAACGAAGGAATCCTCGGCTGCGGCGTCGCCGACGGGACGACGGGTCTCGAAAAGGGTTCAACGTTCATCGTCGGCGCACCGTGTACGCCGGATCCGCAGAGTGCTGACTGTCCACCAGGCGGCGTCTTCGGCCCTCGGCAGAACGTCCCGTGTCAGGCGTGGACAGCGGCGTGGGCGGACTGGGTCCGGCAGTTGAAACCCAACGTGGTGGTGTTCCTCGCCGGGGGCGGCGAGACCCACGACCGTCTGTATGACGGAGTCATGACCAACATCCTCAACCCGGCCTTCGCCTCCTACGTCAAGAGCCAACTGGAGAAGGCGGTGCAGATCGCGACCGCCTCCGGCGCGCTCATGGTCTTCATGACGAAGCCGTGCCAGAGCACGGGCGAGCAGCCCGACGGGGCACCGTGGCCCGAAGACAGCTCGGCCCGGCAGTCCGTGTACAACTCACTGCTCCGCTCGGTGGCCGACGCGCACCCCGGACAGATCTACATGCAGGACCTCAACTCCACGGTATGCCCAGGTGGCAAGTATGACGAGTATCTGAAGGGTGTACAGGTCCGACAGCCGGACGGCGTCCACTTCGACACGCAGCCTGGAGCTGGTGGCGACTTTCTGGCACCGGCGATCCTCCCGTACTGGGTGACGCTCGGCCACCTGCAAGAAGCGCGCACGGGCGGCGGAAGCCTCCCCTCTGGATCACTCCCACGTTTCTTCGCCCCACAGTGATCCCGCGAGCATTTTAAAGCCAATTCAGTCATTGAATGCAGATTTGGCTGACCCGATTGAGGGCTACCACTGCGAGATCGCCATTCAGGCCTGAGATCGACGAATCCCAGATCTCCAGGATCACGGCGTCGAGCGCAACAGCAACGATAACGCCTGAGATACGTGCTTCGTGCGTGAGCGTGAGATCGGCCACGAATCCCACATGTTCCACAAGCTGCTCGCGCAGTATCGGTTCGTTGGATACCTTGATGACCGTCGTTGGATCCAATTGTTGCCACCTCTCATGCGCGCCGGTTCCGAATAGCCACTCATCGGTCGTGGAACACAGTGGAAACCGATCTCACCGTAGTTGGGCCTATCTTTTGCTGTGCCGCATCAAGTTCTGTCCTACAGACCGAGTTTTGCTCAATAGGTGTGAACATCAGCGCTACGGGCGGACACGATCCGGCGGTCTTGTAAGGATTATCACGATTAGCTCGGCGCATCGTCGCCGAGAGCGAGACGGGCGATTTTCTTCGCCGCCTCATATGTCGATCCACCAACCACCGACGCCAAGGAGAGGTACATGTCCCAAAGCGTCAGATCGTATTTTGCAACCAGAAGGCCTCGGCGCAATGCCCAGAGTGCGTCTTCGTTTCGATCGGCCTCCCGGCACAAACGAGCCGCGTCTTTCGCCCGATCGATCACGACCACCTCGACATCAGAAATCCAGAATTCCGAGAAGGCCCAGATGTATGTATCCGCTGCCACCCCTTCGAAGGGCCGACCGCGGATGAGTCGGAGTGCATCGAGCTTGGCCTCCAGTTCGAAAGAGCCCGCCTGATCATTGAACAGGTCCCAATCGGTAATCACGGTGTTTGCGAGGCGATAACCGCCGCTGCTCGCAGCCGGAAATGCCTCTGGTCCGAGCGCTTTACGCAGCATGGAGAGATAGGTACGGAGCGTCTTGACTGACTGCTCCTTGTCCGCATGGTCGGGACGCAACGCCGCTCGAAGGGTCTCACCCGTGACTGGTCGGTCCCTGTGCAGTGCCAGATAGCCGAGCAGCTCGGTCAAGATGGGGCGCTCCGGGGCACCACGCCAGCCCTGCACCTCGACCGGGCCAAGGATGCGCACCTCGATCTGATCCGACGCTTCATCTCTCCTCGAAGCCGGTTCGATGCCTTCGCTCGCCGCGTGTTTCGATGGAGGCGGGGGTGTAGCAGTCACATCCTGCGGAGGGCGCCCCCACGCTGGCGCCTCGTCGGTCAGAGGGTCGTAGATGTCGAGCTCGAGCGCCTCGGCTCGAAACGACTCGATGGCCCGGTCGGCAAGACTCGTGCGACGCCTGCCGACTTCGAGTTCTTTGCCACGCGGCCGCAGGAGGACCTCTGGCGGACCGAACTGGTCCTGTGGACTTCGCAGCCCGTTGGCGATCCAGGTCCAGGTCTGTGCTCGACTGTCCGCACCGGTGTAAATCGTGGGACCGTCATAGAGATGATCATTTGATCTGCGCTGTGGCTGTACCGCCGATTCGGTCTCAATCCTCAACTCGGGTCTGATGGCCTCGCTGAACATGGGGTAACGAGCCCTGGCGATACCGCCAAATGCCCTGTGGTCGTTCGTCTTAATAACACGCTCGGCCGCGCTGATGTGATTGGTGCCCCGGTAGATTGCAGGGCCGTACCGCCTGCCACCCCCCCGCGGGCGGTCCCTACGCCAGTGGCCCCCGATCCGCACGTGGACGGGGGCCGCTGTGCGGTTCGCGAGGTATAGGCGCGGAACGACCCCGTGGCGCGGAAATACCACGGGGCCGTTCATGAGGTCCCAAATGGCCATGCACCGTGGGCACGGAACCTCGTCAAACACGCCGGGACAGTCTCCCCACTGAGGGCGGTGTTTGGCGAGACGCAAACCTAGACGTACCTGCGCGCGGTCCTATGAACGGGATATTTCAATATCAAAACAATTTGGGAGAACCTGTTTCACCTAGGCACAAATAGAACTTGTTTTCTGTTGAAACACTGCGCGGGGTTGTCATACATTGCGAACGCAACAAGCGCACCCCGTCATACCCTGCACAGGTTCTCCGCGGGTGTGCGTCGAACGGGCCCCGGTTACACCTATCCAAGCACTCTGGGGCTCGTTCGCGAGCGGCTCTGTCCTCCCCCCAAATCCGAAGGTCCGGGGCCGCTTCGCGTCACCTCCCCACCTGTCGTGCAATTCCACTCGGACTTTGTGGTCGAACCGCGAACCTCGACCGAATCGTTCGCGAGGGAGGAGTAGGCGATCTTGGGGTCGTTGCCAAGTACTGGGGGCGGGGGGAGACGCAGAGCGGCCACATGGGACGGAAATTTACGGGGTCCGCTCGCGGCAAGATCCCGGCCTGCGTCATAAGCCATCAGTACGGGACCTCTTCAAACACGCTGTCGCCCAGCCAGCGGAGGCGCGTCGCACCGCGAAGTAACGGACGCGTTCGATAATTCGACGTTCTCCTATGAATATCGCGGCGATTCGCGAGAACCCGTTTCACTTCAACGGAACGCGTTTCATGTTGATTTGACCTTCAACAAGTCATACAGTGCTTACGCAACCCACGCGGTGTTCGGCCACAAGTTCTCCGCGGGGTGCGACGGGCGGTCCCCTGCACACTGATCAAGCACTAAAGGGGTCTGTTCGCGAGCGGCCCTGTACTTCCTTCCCCAAGGTCCCAGGGTCGCTCCGCGTCTCGTGCGGGGTCCTTGACCGGAAAGCTCGTTGGCCCACAAGGCAACCCGAAGGACTCGTCGAAGCGTTGAAAGGTATTCGTTGTGCTAGCACCAATTTTCGAAGTACCGCGAGAGGTCGATCCGTACAATCATGTCGATTGGTTTGGGAGGCTCACCGGCCTGCCCGTATGGTGCCTGTACACCCCAAGTGTCTCGGGAGCCGCGGCGGAGTATCTTCTCGACTCCGATCACCTCGAGATCCAGAGCACCGAGCGCGTTTCGCAGGTCATCCGCGACCCGCTTACCGAAATAGTCCTTCACGGGCCGCCCCGGGCGGCTCGGTGGTCACGATGAACGCACCCCGACAAGACAGAACCTCAGCGAGTAGCGAATCGCAATGGGAATGCCGCGTCGCGGCTGGGCAGGCCTAACGAGATCCGTGTGATTCCACCGCTCCAGCGGGCTTGTGACCATGCACTTCCACGGCGACAATGGAGTCCAGCAATGGATCGTTTTCGGTGGTCTTCTGCGCACGGAGGCGCCGGTTGCGAACGAAGGATAGTGCGACGATGAGCTTTGAGACGGTGTGGTCGCCGTCTTTGTATCGGCTTCGCGAGGGGCTGGGCGTTTGGAAACACCGAGGCAAGGTGGCGGCCGTCGGGGTCGGCCATTCCCCCACGATGCGGCGATGGGACTGGGAGCCCGAGTCGAGTGTCGGCGCATGGTCGCTCTTGGCGCTTCGCCGCGCCATCGATGATGCCGGCCTGTCGCCCGATCAGATCGACGGTCTCGTCGTGGTGCCCGAGACCGCATCCGTGTCGGCCTGGCCGGCGGCCCGTGAAATTCCCTCCGCGATGCTGGAGCGGTTCAAACCCACCGATGAGCCACTCGACGGACTGACCAAGCTCAGTCCGCAGTGGATATTGCAAAACGCGCCCGAGTTGAGCGGGTCAAGTTCGTGACAGTGGCGCCACAGTGCATGTCAATGGCTCTCGCCGCCGCCGTAGAGGCGGTGGGCGAAGGATTGACGCACACCTGCGTCGTCGTGAAGGGTTGGCACAACCTTGAAGGGCGCTACAACCACGGTGGGCCGAACTCCCTTCCCACCGTGTCTGGCTCAAGGAAATGGATTGGTGGGATGGCCGGACCAGCGTGCTATCGGACTGCCATGCAGTTCCAGCGGTACCTGGAAAAGTACAAGAAGTCTCACGAGATGATGGCGCCGTTTGTGGTCAATTCTCGCCGCAATGGCCTGCTCTTTCCCGAAGGGTACTTCGCCCAGCACCGGCCGGAGCCATTGACTCCAGAGGAGTACAACGACGCGCGGTGGATTGCGAAGCCGGCGAACCTGCTCGACAACGACATGCCAGTGCACACCTCAGCCGCGTACGTGATCACGACGGCAGAACGCGCCGGAGACTTGCGCCAAAAGCCAGTCTACGTGCTCGGGCACGCCGGAGCGGGAGAGCTGACGGGCCGCTCGTATTCGTCCGTAAACGTGCGCTCGACGATCGAGACCCTGGAGGAAGTGGAGGAGACCGCCGCTTCGAACGGTCGAAAGATTCTCGAAGCAGCCGGAATCAGAGCGAACGATCTCTCGTTTGAAAACATGTACGACGGATTCACCCTGTTCCATGTCTTCCACATCGAAGGCCTGGGTTTTGCGGGCATCAAGCGGGGGGAGGCGCTGGACCTGTTCCAGACCGACATCAGTGGCCGAGCGCGGGATCGCGCACCAGGCACTCGGAGTCGCCGATCTCGGTCTGATCTGGGCCCGGATCACGCCTTTCGGAGACGACGGGCCCTGGGCCGACTATCAGGCCAGTGACCTTGTCCACCTGGCTCTAGGCGGCGTCATGATGAATTGCGGCTACGACCCCGATCCTTTCGGTCACTACGAGACGCCACCAATCGCACCCCAGATGTGGCAGTCGTACCAGATCGCCGGCGAGATGACCGCCATGTCCATACTCGGCGCTTTGGACTACCGGCTGTCGACCGGGTGAGCCCGAGGTAGTGGCCGCCACGACGACGTGGGGAATCTGCCGGACCTGAAGGCTAATTGGGCGTTGCGCTCCATACGAGGAAGTTCCCCCAAGACGGTGAAAATCCTCCCGATAGACCGATGCCGTTCGCCCTCTCCGACATCCGGGTGATTGACCTGTCATGGATGCTGGCCAGTGCTGGTGCCGGACGCTTTCTCGCCGCCATGGGCGCCGAGGTCATAAAGGTCGAGCACGAGAGCCACCACGACGGCATGCGCGCCGGAGTCATCGTTCCACCGGCTGGTGGCAGGGCGGAGCGGGACCGTGCCACCGGCCCGATCAGCGTAGAGAAGAGCGGGAATCCGAACAGCAACTTGACATCCTCGTACAGGAGGCGACCAGGGATCGGGACGGGTTCGCCCTCATGGACGAGCTCCAACGCCGGGGGGTCCCGGCGGGCGTGTGCCAAACAGCCGAAGACCGTTACGAATCGGATCCGCAGCTCAAGCATCTCGAGTGGATGGTGGAGCTCGACCAAACCGAGATCGGACGGTGGCCCGTCAGAGAACACCCGGTGAAGTTCTCCGAGTCACCGGCCTATATGGGCGGCCGCTTTAATCGCTCGGGACCGAATTACGGGGAGGATAACGAGTACGTCCTCACCGAGATCCTGCACCTGAGCCACGCTGAAATCGAGCGACTCAGGGAGTCTGGGGCCATATGAGGTTCACCGGGTTCGAAAACTCGGCGTCTTTGATCGACTGAGACACTGGTAAATTTTGATTTCCAGTTCGATTCACGTCGGCTACGAATTGTGCGGGAACTCCGTCAATATAAGGGGAATGAGGTCCGATGCCCTTGCTTGAAGTAGAGGATCTGCGAATTATCGACTGCGACACCCACTTGAACGAGGCACCCGACTTGTGGACGAGCAGGGCTCCAGCGAAGTACAAGGAGCGCGTGCCGCATATCGAGACAGTCAACGGCCAACCCACATGGATCGTCGACGGCGCAGAGCTCGGTTTCGCTCGTGCGGCGGGCGTCGTGAACCGGGACGGGCAGCGGGTGGCCAACTGGGAATCCAAAGGCAAGGGTTTGGACTGGATTCATCCAGCCGCCTACGACAACACGGAACGTATCAAGCTGATGGACGAGTCGGGAGTGTACGCACAGGTGCTCTTCCCCAACGTGATCGGCCTCGGCGGACAAACCGTGAACCGGATCATCAAGGACCCCGAGCTGCGGCGGGCGTGTGTGGAGATCTACAACGACGCCCATGTCGAGCGCTTCGAGGAGTCGGACGGCCGCCTCATCGGGATGGCCCTCATGCCGGCCTGGGATGTTGCCGCCTGCGTGAAGGAAGCCCAGCGTGTTGCCGCGCTCGGCTTGCGAGGGATCAACATGACGGTTGACCCGTCGGATCTCGGCTCGCCCGACCTCGGTAGCCGCGTATGGGATCCCCTGTGGGAGGTGTGCGCTGACCGTGGCCTGCCCGTGCACTTTCATATCGGATCGAGCAACTCGAACATGGACTTTCATCTCCACGGCTACTGGCCTTCGATCCATCCCCACGTCCAGCCGGCCATCGGCACCACGATGCTGTTCATCAACAGCGCGAAGTTGCTTATCAACGCAACCCTTTCGGGGATGTTCGATCGCTTTCCGACCTTGCAGATGGTGCTCGCAGAAAGCGGAATCGGCTACATCCCGTTCATGCTCGACGCCATGGACTGGGAATTGCTGGAGAACGCGCCGGAGCAGTACGCAGAAATGACGAAGAAGCCGTCCGAGTACTTCCGGTCAAACTTCTATGCGACATTCTGGTTCGAGAGCAACCAGGGCGACCTGCAGCATCTGGTCGACAAAATCGGGGATGACCGCATCCTCTTCGAAACCGATTTCCCCCACCCGACGTGCCTGTACCCCGCGCCCCTCGACGCGATGGCAGATCGAATGAACTCGCTTCGTCCCGAGTCACGCCGTCGGATCATGGGGGAAAACGCTGCCAAGCTTTATCGTCTGTAGAGTTTCAGGCCGCAAGCGACCTAAGACGTGGGTCCCGCGTTTGCTGTCAGAGCCTGAGGGGTTAGGCCGAATCGGGGCCTGTTGCGAAAGAACGGGCCTGATTGGTGGCATCGGGAGCCCCTAGACCGCGGTGTTGATCCAGACGGCCTTGATGTTGAGGTACTCGTCGAGTGCGTGGATACTCAATTCCTCCCAGCCACTCATCTTCACGCCGCCAAGTGGCATGGACGGATCATTCTGCCCGTATAGGTTCACCCAGACCATCCCTGTCCTGATGGCATGGGCGAGGCGGTGCGCCTTGCCGACGTCACGGGTCCATACACCACCACGAAAACCGAACACGGTCAGGTTGGCTCGACGCGCGCTGCGCGCTCGTGGATGTTCGTCAAACCGGAGCCGGCCTAGTGGCCTCATGTTCGGCCGACCCTCGGGCTAAGTTGCGTCGAATGACACCGCACGCAAGCGCGCCTGAACTATGGACCAGCCTGCGCCCGTTGCCTCGCCTTGCCGGACCGGCATCCCAGAAAGCAGAAGACGAAGGCTGGGACGGGATAACGTTCGGTGACACGCAGAACCTGTTGGGCGAACCCTTTGTCGCACTCGGGACGGCAATCGGGGCCACGACGGTCATCCGGCTGAGCACGGGTGTGACCAATCCATATACCCGGCACCCGGCAGTCACGGCGTCAGCCATCATGTGCGCCAACATCGAATCCGGCGGTCGTGTCGAGCTTGGGATCGGCCGGGGTGACTCGGCTCTGGCTCACATCGGCATGGCACCGGTCTCGGTGGCCAAGTTGCGAGATTTCCTCGAAATCGAGCGGATGTACCTGAGCGGCATGCCTGTACCGGTGAGCCGCTTAACTGGGAACTCAACGGGTGCAATTGGTTCCTCCCTGCCCCTCGGGGTCGCACCAGCCGAGAGCCGTATGTTGTGGCTATCAGAGCTCAAGAAGCTGGGTGTCGAACTACCTCACGAACCCGTTCCGATATGGGTTGCGGCTACTGGGCCGAGCGTGATCCGGACCGCGGCCGAACTCGGCGACCGTGTCACACTTGCCTTGGGGGCCGAGCCAAGTCGAGTTCGTTGGGCAGTGGACCTCGTGCGAGCCGTGAATGCGTCAGTTCCGATCGCGGCCTATGTCACGGTGATCGTCGATGACGACCTGGAGCGGGCATTCGAGTTGGGTAAAGGTGGGATCGCTACCAGGGCACGATTCCTTGCCATGCACGGTCGAGCGCATGAATCAGTGGGTGCCAATGACGCACAGATGTTGTCAGAAGTGCCACGCGCGTACGACATGGACCTACACGGCCGAGCAGGTCCGCAGGCCGAGGTCATCACGAGGGAATTTGCCGAAAGGTTTGCGATCTTCGGTCCGGCCGGGGCGTGCGTGGACCGGCTTATCGAATTGGCCGAGCTCGGTATCGATCGGTTCCACATTCGGGGCGTGAGCAGCGGTGAAGACCCACTTGCGGCAGAAGAGATCAACCAGAGATTCGTTCGAGAAGTGATGCCCCACTTCTCGAACTGAATGAAGGTGGGCGAGCGCCCTTGTTTGATCGGGAGCTCCTACAGCTGAGCTCAGGTGAGTTCAGAACCCACCGGACAAAGGAAGAAGGCGGGTGAAACCTCTTGACCAGGTCCCCGTGAGCTGGTCCACCGTTGTGTGAGTCCGAGGTCCGCGATGTGGGGATGGATGACAGCACGACGAAGAAGAGACAGCGCCAGACGTCCCAGCGTTTACGACGTGCTGGCGGGGCCGAGTTGGGCCGTGGCACGATGCACCGATTCAGCGCCTTGCGGGTTGGATGGCGTTCATGAAGGCTACTGCGTCGATGTTTATCGTTGTCTGCACCATTGAGGGTTGACCGCGGCTTGCCGCCACCACCCCGCCGAACGAGTTGACGGCGTTCTCGTTTTGGGGTTCCCACCTACCAACATCGAGTCGACAGCCAGGCGTGGCCACATTCTGATCGAAGATTTCGGCGCCGTGACCTTGCGGAAGTATGCATCCATCGGAACTCGGCGACGGCCCAGAAGGGCGAGGCGCCAATCAGTCTGACTTGTAGCAGTCGTGATGACCGACTGGACCACGCCGTCGATGGAATCGATGACTGTCGCGCTTGCCTCGCTGACGCTGCCGCCAAACCGTGCATCCAAACATCGATACTCCGTTTACACCAGTCCGACCGAGAGACCTGCCAACGCACCCCAATGAGGTCCCAGTGACGCCTGCGAAATCAGGTCGAATCATCGATCGATCTTCACCCACTATCCAACCCATTATGTGGGCGATACACCATCGATTGAGGCCGATTCTGTGGACAACTCCTAGAAGTAGTACCAGGTCACGGACGTGAGCGTACCGGATGGACGCCAGAAACTCGGACTCTTAATCCGCAGGTTCGGGGTTCAAATCCCCGGGGGCGCACTCCGAATCCTGCTCAGTCGAGGCTTGGTCGCTGCAGACCGGGTCCCCCTGACGCCGGATGATGACGGTTATCGGTTCCGCTGCATGACCACTGAGCAGTGTGTGTCTTACGCCGAATGTCTGCCTCAGGCTGGACAAGCTCAGGACCGCCGTGGTGGGGGTGGTCTACATCGCCCTTGCTCGACGGCAATACCCCGAATGCTGGAACCGAGGCGTTACTCGCTTGCCCCACTCACGTCGTCGTCGCCGCTGTTGCTCCGTGACGACTGAAAGCGCTCGAGCCAGCCCCCGACCCTGCGGCCCAGCTCCTGTACGCCGCCAGCAGCTGTCTCCAAGAGCTGCGAGAAGCGCTCGCGATAGTGCGCCACCGCTTCTTCGAACTCAGCCGACGGAGGGGACTCCTCGCCGCGCCGCGGGTAGTCGCCCGCTCTCACCCGGTCGTACGCTCCGCTCTGCACCCAGAGCATCAGCTCCTTTACGCGCCGGACCGCAACAGGGTGGGTGAGGTTGAGCTCGGACCAGAAGCGGGCGTGGCGTGAGAACAGATCGTCTTCGGATTCGTAGTCGTTGGCCTGAGCGAGGAAGGCGTCGAAGCTCATGCCCGGGACCGAGCCTCCTGCGAGCTGCATCAGGACTCGGCACGGCTGCTGCGGATCGCCCATGACCAACGCCGCGGCGCGGTCGGCCGACAGCTCCGCCGCCCGGGCCCATTCCAACAGCGCGAGGTACATCGCCCGCACGGGCAGCCCGAGCAGCAGCGACCGCGGTAGAGCCCCAAGCAGGAACTGGCGTAGCAGGAGTAGGGTCGTCGTGTAGTTGTAGTGCTCGGAGAGCACGTGCGCTGTCTCGTGCGCCAGGACGGTCTCGACCTCCTTCATGTCCATGGCGCGCAGCAGCGACGAGTTGACCACGACGATGGGAGTCTTGGCGCCAATCGTCATCGCGTTGATCTCGGGGTCGCTGAAGACGTAGAGGTCGGGGATCTGTTCCAGATCCAGCACGTGAGCGGAGCGGACGTAGGTGCTCCAGATTTCGGGGAGCTGGTTCTGCCCAAGCCGGATGGCATTGCCCATCACGATCTGGCGCAAGCGCCGCTCGTGGCCAAGATCCGTTAGCCGCTTGACTACCGTATCGAGCATCGGCACCGAATGGAGCGCCGAAGTCGCCGCTTTGTCGGCCGGGTGCTCGTACGCCCTCGAGCTGATTTGAGTGAAGCTTGGGGCTGGTTCGATCGCCATAGCAAATGCCTTCAGTCGCCGATTGTGCGATCGTCGCTGTCGATAGTCGGCACCGGCGAGTTTCTAGCACTCACGTCGGCTGGATTGTCGCCATCGCGGCCCGAACAACAAGCCTCCCCTAACGCCGCTCGGGAATGCAGGACCGACGGTCTGTCCCTCTGTCGACCGAACTCGCGCAGCCGAATGAGCCCGTCCAGGTAATCCTGACGCGCCCCTACTCGCCATCAACCGGACACTGTCCTGGCCACCCGTCTTGGTCCAATCAGCTCAACGTCGAATCCTTCGAGGGTGTGTTCATGTCATCGATCGACGCGATGCCAAACACCGTAGAGGAGCCCATAAGCTGCTCTTCCGCACCTGCCGCCGCGATGGTGTTATCCCCGAGGATGCGGATGCTCGAGCCGATGCGTACGTCTGGACGGTGAGTGCGACAGACGTAATAGTTGGTTCGCAGACCGTCCTGTTCTCCAATCATCAAATACTTTGACGCGGGGGCCCTGCACCCGTTCATGTTCGGTCCGCTTGTGACAGCGGGACTCGAAGCGGACCAAGCCGATTCTGCCTGATCAAGAGCTTCCTCCAAGTCGGCATCGTCGAGCTGAACGAGCTCTTTGCAGTTGGGGCAAACGGTGTAGTGCGTGACGCCGACTGGAATGAGCGGGATGAAGAACAATGAGAACCACCTCGAGACTCTGAACAAACTGAGAGGACTCATCTCGCAGTTTCCGCAGCGAAGCCGCACTGGCCCCATCGCTTTCCTGAGTCCCCGTATCCCAAAGATAATGATGAACATTCGCCCCCCTCGGATGCATGACGTCCGTTCGGCTCGAGTTCCAACCGAGGCGTGGTCAACGCTGGGCCTGTCGAAGCGAACCCTGGGTGGCCCTGCCCAAAATCGACTGTCGCTCGGATGTAAATCACGAGTCTCGTCCGACTGGGACATTCTGTCGCCATTTGGCGACACTCGCCGCAGCGCATGCAGGAGAACCCGACTAACCCAGAACACCGGAGAGACTGAGCACGTCTCCGGACCATTGGTTCTGAAATACTCTTGCATGGTTTCGCCGACGCCTTGGGAAGACCCAGCTCCCAGTCTTCCAAGCTCGCGATCACCACAGAAGAGGCCGCTCGATCTCGATATGTCGGCGATCTTTCCTGCGCCGGTCGCCCCTTGGTTCCGTCGCGCCTGGGGCTTTCTGTTCGACCTGCTTCTGATGTCCCTCTTATTGCTCGCATGGGTGATTCCATAGATCGTCATCAGCCTGTTGAACCTCAGTGGCTGGCTCGCCGACACCATTTACAGGATCGGCGTGTTCTCCGCCATTGCTTTGATAATCGCGTATCCCATCTATTTCATCGGCAAGCGCGGACAGACGCCAGGAATGAAACTGCTCAAAACCCGGCTGTACCGCCTGGAGGCTTATGGCGAGCTTCGTCAACCCACATACAAAGTCTCGGCGGGCCGCTGGGCGATCGTTTTGGTTTTGAATCTGTTATCTGGAGTTCTCTTCGGGATTCCGATCCTGCTCGACTATCTGTGGGCCTCGTGGAATAAGCAGGGCCAGTGCCTACACGACTTGGCGGCTGGCACGGTAGCGGTGGATGAGCGAGTGAGGGCCGGCGGGAAGGCCGCAGCTCTCCGCGAGTCCGCGATAGGCCAAGTCCAAGGTGCCAGAGGCGTGGAACCAATGATGGATATGGCGCAGCGGCTACCTCTTCCGGGGTGGTATCCCGATCCGTCTCTGCAGGAGCACCTGCGCTGGTGGGACGGCACCCAGTGGACTGGAGATACCTCGGCCTGAAGGCGACCCGAGTTGTTGGTGGTGCGTCGGCCTGCCCCGACCATCTCGATGGACTGACGATGCTGCGAGCGAAATAAAACGCCGAGTTGAGAAAGTTGGGCCTCCACGCGTGCCGGTCGAGCGGATACGCCTGATTCACCCGACTGGAGCGAGCGGGCGGGTTGATGCGCTTCGACGCCGGGAACAATGTTGCCGGCCCCGTCGTACCATGCTCGCATGAGACGGCGTTGGTTCTCCGGGCGCGCGGTGCTCCTGCACTTCGAGGTGCTGATCGTCGTGGCCGCCTGCGCAGCGGCGACGGTGTGGCAGGCGAGCCGGGCGCTCGGCGGCAACGGTCTCAGCTGGTTCTACACCTTCGAATGGCCGGTCTTGGCCGGGATCGCCGCCGCCGCGTGGTGGCACCTCATCCACGAGGATCCCGAAACGCGGGCCGCCCGGCTGCGAAAGCGCGAAGAGGTCGACCCGGCGGAGCGCCAGGCCGAGTGGTGACGCGACGGGCGGTGGGCCGACGGTCCCGGAACGGGTCTCCTGGCTAGCCTGACCAGGATGGATGCCGGGGGGTCGGTGCAGACGCCTGAACAGGTCCCCGACCCGACGCGGCCCGCCGCTCGGCGTCCCAAGGGGAAGGACCCAGTGTTCAAGTGGGTGGCCGCGGTCGCCGGAGCCGCGCTCATCGGTTTCGTGGTGTTCGTGGTGGTGCGCGGGCCGTCGCATCCCACCGGACCGGGCACCGCCGCGCTCGAGTCGCCGGCCTCGCCGACGCTCAAGCCGGGAACGACCGCGCCCGCATTCTCGCTCCCGTCGCTCGGGGGGAGCGACGCGGTCTCGCTTGCCTCGTTCCGCGGCAGGCCGGTGATCGTCAACTTCTTCGCGTCGTGGTGCCCCGACTGCCGCGCCGAGCTCGATGCGATGGCGACGGTGGCCCGCCGCAGCGCTGGTCATGTCGCCGTGATCGGCGTGGACTCCAACGAGAGCTCCGACGCGGCCGCCACGCAGCTGCTCACGGCGGCGCACGCGACCTATCCGGTCGGGCTCGACAACAGTGCCACGGTGGCGACCCGGTACCTTATCAATGCGTTGCCCGTGAGCTATTTCGTCGACGCCCAAGGGCGCGTGGTCGGCGCCGCACTCGGCCCGCAAAGCGTGAGCTCGCTCGAACGCTGGGTGGCGCGGCTCGAGGAGGGGCGGTGACTCGGTGAGCGGGTCCGTCGAGACCGGCGGCGGCAAACCCGACGCGCCACCGGGGACAGGACCCGACGCGGGCAGGGCGCCGGAACCTCCTGCGATCGACCGGGCAGCGGCGCTGGCGGAAGGTGCGCCGGGCATCCCGACCCAGTTCATCTGGTGGGTGCTCGGGGTGATCCTGGTGGTGAGCCTGGGCGGCCTCCTCGCGGAGCACCTCTTCTCCTCCAGTGGCCTGAACCCGACGCCTGCGACGACCACCACGGCGCCCAACCCCGTCCACACGGCGCCCGCCGGCACGCCGGCGCCGCCTGCCCCCGACCGGTCCGTCGACGCCCCGCTGGCGTCGTTCATGGGTCTGACCGCGCCTGGCCCGCGCCGGGCCACCCCCTTCGTCCTGACCGACCAGCACGGACAACCGGTCTCCGTGCCGGCGCAGCAGGCCCGGGTCGTCGTGCTCACGTTCTTCAATGCGCCGTGCAACGACATCTGCCCCGTGCTGGCGTCAGAGATTCAACAGGCGGATGCCGACCTGGGGGCGCGGTCGGGCGACGTCGAATTCGTCACCGTGAACACCGACCCGTCTGCCCTCGCCGCGTCGGCCGAGACACCGGCCGTCGAGGGGACCGGACTGGGCGCGCTGCCCAACTGGCACATGGTCACAGGCCCGCTGACCTCGCTCAACCCGCTGTGGAAGGCGTACGGCGTGTCCATCTCCCTCGACACGAAGACTGGACTCGAGGCGCACAACGACGTAATGGACTTCCTCGACCCCGAGGGTGTTGTGCGCTACCGAGCGACGCCGTTCGCCGACGAGAGCTCCACCGGGACCTTCACCCTCGCCGCATCCAGTGAGGCCCGCTGGGCCCAAGGCATGGCCAACTACGCCGGAAGGCTGGTCGTGCCGTGACCGTGACGGACGCCGCCCCGGTCACGAAGAAGGAGCCCGTCTGGCAGCGGCACCGCCGCCTGGCCATCGTCGCCGCGGTCCTCGTCATCGCCGTGATCACCGTGCTCACCGACTTGCCGACCCCGACCTCGAGGTCGAGCGACATTGCCGCGGAACGCAGCGTGATGAGCGAAGTGAACTCCGATCTCCAACCCTGTGCCTATGCCGTCCGCCAGGCGATCGGGATCTGGGCCCTCCAGGCCCATCACCAACTGAGCGCCGCTGAGCGCGCGCCCACGCCCGGGCTCCTGAGCGAGGACCAGTCGGCGTGCTCGTTCACCAACCAAGGCGTCTACGACCTGTCCAACATCCAGGTGCCCGGGACCCCGGCCGGCAAGCAGCTGGGCCAGCTGCTTGCCACCGCCATGCTGTGGACCACGTCGGACTCCCTACGGGCGATCGAAGACGTGCAGACGCTGATGAACCAGCCCAACGACGGCGGGGCGGTGCGCGACCTCTCGCGGGAGGAGGCCCAACTCGCTGCGGACCGGCGCAACGCCCTGGCCCACGAGAAGGCCGCCGACCGCGACCTCGACATCCTCCTGCAGCCGGTGAGCCTGCCCGCGGTTCCACCGAAGGCGACCCCGTCGAGGACTGCCCCCGCGGGCTGAGCTCAGGGCAGCGGGGTGGCGTCGCCCCGCTTGGGGGGAAACGGCGCCGTGCCGCGGCGGCGCTCAGCGCGAGCGAGCGTGTGCAACTCGGTGTCGGGGTCCTCCTCCGATTGGAGCCAGGTGAGCGCGTTCCAGAAGATCACCGGGATGAAGGCGGCCGCCGCCACGAACCAGAGCACCACCGAGCCGATCTGCTGATCGGCTGCCGCGCTGAGCCCGCCGGCCGCGTGATGGAAGTTGTGGTAGAAGCCGCCGTTCGACAGGCCGGTGACGTAGGCCAGGATCCAGAACGCCCACATGGAGAAGGCCGCCAGCACCACCCGGCGGAGGTGACCGGAGCGCGGCTC
>Ga0207761_1000148_pt1 | contig 22463 bp, 17 predicted proteins | sample LuqExpMetageno34_FD_187792 | JGI IMG/M metagenome (GOLD analysis project Ga0207761, IMG submission 187792) | Tropical forest soil microbial communities from Luquillo Experimental Forest, Puerto Rico - Sample 34 (SPAdes) | ecosystem: Environmental > Terrestrial > Soil > Tropical forest ... | reverse complement strand
AAGCCGATGCCGGTGTGCATCGTCATCGGCGGCGACCCGCTAACCTTCCTGATGGCCTGCACGGAAGTGCCGTTCGGCACCTGTGAATTTGAGATTGCCGGCGCCTATCGCGGACGGCCGCAGAAAGTGGTGCTTGGCAAGCACACCGGTCTGCCTTACCCCGCCAATGCGGAAATCGTGATCGAGGGCTTTGTGCAGCCCGGTAACAGTATGCCGGAGGGGCCATTCGGGGAGTGGACCGGCTATTACGGCTCGAAGATGCGTAGCGAGCCGGTGCTCGACGTAAAGGCGATCTATCACCGTAATGATCCGATCCTACTTGGCTGTCCACCACAGCGGCCTCCGGAAGAGCAGGCGCGCTACCGCGCCGTGATGCGCTCGGCGCTACTCAAGCAGGAGCTAAATAAGACCGGACTGCCGGACGTGGTCGCCACCTGGTGTCACGAAGCAGGCGGTTCGCGCCAGCTCACCGCCGTGTCGATCAAGCAGCGCTATCCCGGCCACGCGCGCCAGGCGGGCCACCTAGCGGCGATGTGTCGTTCGGTCGCCTATGCCGGCAAATATGTGATTGTGGTGGATGACGACATCGATGTCTCCAACCTCGAACAGCTGATGTGGGCGGTGTGCTCGCGCTCGGATCCGGCGACTTCGATCGATTTCATCCGCAATGCCTGGTCGACACCGCTCGATCCTTCGATTCCGCCTGAGCGCAAGGCGATGGGCGATTTCACCAACAGTCGTGCGATCATTGACGCCTGCCGGCCGTTCCACTGGAAGGACCGGTATCCGATCGTGAACATGCCGCTGCCGGAGACGGCGCGCCAAACTAAGGAGATGTTCGCCTGGATGCTGGACGGAAGTCGCGGTCGCGAGAAGACCAAGCCGCGCTGATTTCACCCCCCGCCGGATTTGCGATAGTGATGGCAGCGACGGCCACTTGGCCGTCGCCGGAGGCATTGGGCGGTCATGACACGCGATCTCAGTCACCGCATCGGCGCTTTCCTGGACGCGCATCACGTGCTGTCACTCGCCACGTTGGGCCCAAGCGGGCCGCATGCCACCAACCTGTTCTATGCCCGTGATGGGCTGGAGCTCGTCTGGCTATCCGACCCCGATACCCAGCATTCCCGCAATATCGTGGCCGCGCCGCAGGTTGCCGCCACGGTGGCGCCGGATTATTCAGATTTCGCGGTGATCCGCGGCGTGCAGATCATGGGCGTGGCTCGCCGGATCGAGGCCGTGGACGATCGCGGCCGGCTGCTGGCGCTACTGGAGGCGCGCTACGCCTTCCTCGGCGAGTTAGCGGAGGTACCGCAGAAACTGCGCGACGCCTATGCCCGCACCGCGGTCTATCGCCTACAACCTTCGCGAATGGTCTGGATCGACAACACCCAGGGCTTTGGCCATAAGGAGACGCTTGACCTGTTGCCATAGCGCACAGGCCCGACATGTGGGTTCCAGATTTCGGGGAAGACCATATGCTGCGCGATAGACGGCAGGGGCGGAGGAAACGGCAAATGCGACGTCTGATCGTTGGGCTGACCGGTGCGACCGGCGCCATTCTCGGGGTGCGGCTGCTTGAGGCGCTCAAGCAGAGCGAAGTGGAGACCCATCTGGTTGTCAGTAATTGGGCGCGTCGTACGATCGAGCACGAGACCTCATACACTTTCAAACAGGTGTGCGCGCTGGCCAGCGTCTACCACAACGCGGCCAACATGGCGGCGGAAATTTCCTCTGGCTCATTTATTACCGAGGGCATGGTGGTGATCCCGTGCTCGATGCGCACGCTCGGCAATATCGCGCATGGCACCGGCGAAAACCTAGTACATCGCGCTGCCGATGTTGTGCTCAAGGAGCGCCGCAAACTGGTGTTGGTAACACGCGAGTCGCCGCTTTCCGAGCTGCATCTTGAGAACATGCTGAAGCTGGCCCGCATGGGGGTTGCAATCGTTCCGCCGATGCCGGCGTTCTACAATCGTCCAAAATCGATCAACGATATCGTCGAGCATATCGTAGCGCGCGTGCTCGACCAGCTCGGCGTCCCGGCGCCATTCGCTAAGCGTTGGGACGGCCACATGGAGAGCGTGCCGAAGGCGGGGTCTGACGAGGACTGAAGCGGCACTATGGGCAGTACGTCCCCGCGTAAGCGGGGACCCGGGGACTAAACTTCTGATTTGAATCGTACTCCTGAATTTTTGCTTACCCGGGAATGAGATGGTGTGGTTGCGCCTACTTACCCGAGATATTTGCTGCGTCATCGCGCACGCTGGTGTCGATCAGTGAGGCAGTGGGCACCGCCTTTGGGATCACCCCTGCTTTCACGAACAGCTCCTGCATCCATTCGATGCGGTCGGCCGGAATCGCCAGCGTCGGATCGATCTGTTTCTCTCTGATCGCCTGATCTGTGATGAAGGCGGCGCGACTGTCATCTGGCTTGGCATGGGTCAGGTCTCGCGCGAGTTTAACGGTTTCATCGCGATGAGACGCCGCATAGGCATAAGCGTCCATTTCCGCCGCGAGAAAATTGACCAAATCGGCGCGGCGTTCGGCCAGCACCTTGTTGCTGGTGGCCACGCACAGGCGGATGAATTTCGGCACCGCAGTGCCGCCCTTCGCGAGTACCTTGATGTTTGAGGGCATTACCGCCTCGAACTCGTTCGACACCACCGCGGCATCGGTGATGCCGGCAACCAGCGACTTATAGCGATCGAGATCGGCGCCCTGCGTCGCCAACTTCACCTCCGCGAGCGGCACGTTGGCGGTGTCCAGCATGGCGCGGAACAAGAGGTCAGGCAGCGAGCCGGGCGAGGAAATGGCCACGGTCTTACCCTTGAGGTCGGCCAACGTGCTGACCTCCGCCTTTGCCAGCACCACTTGCGGCACGCCTGGCCAGGTGCAGCCGACGATCTTCACGCCCGTGCCGCGCGCGCTAGCGACGATAGCCTCGGCGGCGCCCATGTCGACGCTGTCGATCTCGCCCGCGATCAAGGCCTTCATCAGGGTGGCCCCGGCCTTAATTTGTAACAGCTCGATCTTCAGTCCACGCTTGGTGGCAAAGCCGCCCTTGTCGACCATGGCGATGAAACCGGCATCGCTCTTGGCTTCCAGGATGCCGTGCTTCCAAACCTTTTCCTGCGCGTTGGCGGCCGAGAGTCCGCAGGACAGCAACACTGCGGCAACGAGCATTGTTTTTGATCGCGCGAGCATGAGCGTGTCCTCCACAGGCCTTATTGTAGCGGCAGTGCGCAAAACCGCTAGATACGGAATTCGCTGCCGCGCTTGCGACCTGTCGAGACGTTGAGGAACAGTTCGTTGAGCGCGGGACGCCGCTTGATCAGTCCCTGCTCGTGCGAATAGCTAATCAGAGTTTCCAGGTTATTGCGGTTCTTGTTACTCAGCCCGTACTGCCAAGGATCGGATCCGAGGATTGACTCTTGCTCCTCCCAAGCGTCGCGATACCAGGCGAGCGGAACTATCCGCGGGTTCTCCATTTGTCGCATGGCGATGCTCTTGGCCTCCTCGAAGGCCTTGAACAGATTGACGGCGACCCACGGATACCGTTCGGCTAGCGATTGCCTTAACCCCAGCACATGCATGATTGGAAAGATGCCGGTTTTACGATAATAGGCGATCTCCTCCGCCTTGTGATCAGGGAAGAGCCGGGCCACGCGCGCGTCCTTGGCAATGAACGGCTTGATCAGATCGGAATGCAGCACCGCATCGAGTTCACCTTCGGCCAGCATTGTCTCGACCGATTTCTCGTCCGGCAACTCAGTGAGATTGATGTCTTTCGGCAGCAACACGTCGACGTCATTGTTGATTTCGCTGAACCATTCGATCGATGTAAGCGGCACCTTGTATTCGTGTGCAAGGAGCCCGCGCATCCACAGTACCGCGGTGGTCATCATGGTTTTGACGCCAATCTTGCGGCCGATCAGATCGGTTGCTTTCTTGATGTCTTTCGTCGTGTTGACAAATATGAACCCGTGTCGGAAGCGCCGATGCAAGAATACCGGAACGGCGCGGAACGGCCAGTCATTATCGCGCGCCGCGAGATAGGAAGAGCCGGAGACTTCAGCCACATCGAATTCGCCGTTGCGCAGGAAGCGCCAATGTCGCGCCGCCGAATCCATTTTCGTAAGAATGGTGAGATCGATGCCGTCGGCCTTCACTCGCCCATCGATCATCGGACGGACGATCTCGTAATCGCCGCAGGCCAAAGTCAGCGCTATGTTGTTTGCCATGACTTTAATGTCCTGTAGCAAGCGCGGCCAGCTTAGCGGGATCGTCGGGAGAGCGATTACCGCGCCAGACTACGTGCAGGTCCGGCCGTACAAGCAGTAGGTCGTGTCCGTAGATGTTGCGCACGCGCTGGCCGGGAATATCGAGCACTGTGAAGGGCGCGCCATAGGACGAAAACGCGCGGGTGAGCGCGCCAGCATCCGCCTTCGCTCCCGCCAGACGCAGCAGAGTGTAGCCGTCGGCGATGCGATCCTGCATCGCGCTGCCATCGTCGAGCCAGACATGCGGTAGGCGGGCGCCCGGCCAAGTCGTCGGCACATATTTCATGAAGTTGGGCGCGGGGGCGTCGCCTGGTTCCGGCCAGATTATCGGTGAGCCAGCATAGCGGTAGCCGAGCTCGGCGCCGATCATCTCGTTGCTTTTGCGCTGCTCGACGTCGGCGATGCGTGCCAAGTTGGCGCGAGTTTCGACGCCCTCCGGAGTATTGTCGCGGATGTTCGGCTTGTGGGCTGCCCGCCAAGCCCGCCGTCCGCGCGAGGCATGGCGCGAAGCCGCCACATTGCGATCGCCGATCTGCCGCCGTTCGATCTCGTATGAGGCGAGCAGGCCGGATCCGCCCCAGCCTTGCAGTGTGGCGGCGAGCTTCCATGACAGATCGATGGCGTCGCCGACGCCGCTGTTCATGCCGAGCCCGCCGGTGGGGATCACCAGATGCACCGCGTCGCCGGCGAGGAACACCCGGCCTTGCCCGTAGCTGTCGGCCAGCAGTAGGTTTTGCCGCCACGGCGCACAGGACAGCATCTCATATTGCACCGGCATGGCGACCACCTGCTCGAACATGGTCTTCATGTCGTCGTCGCTGTCGACCACCGAATGCAAGGTAAAATGGCGGGTGGAGTCCTGCACGATCAGAAACGAGTTGTGCGCGTCGGCGACGTGGTAGTGGCGTCCCTTGCCGATCGGGATGCGCTCGAACAGGTCGTCGCAGCGGTAGAGCGCCTGCCGCAATTGTAGCAGATTGGATTCGCCTTGCAGCTTGATGCCGAGCTGGCGGCGCACTGCGCTAGTACCGCCGTCGCAGCCGACGAGATAGAGCCCCGAAATCTCAGCGGTTGAACCATCGCGCAGTTTCACCTGCGCGCGCACGCCGCTGTAGTCCTGCGTGAAGGAGAGGAACTCGGTGGCGTATCGCACGTCCACGCTCGCAATGCCTTCGGCCACAGACTTGAGCAGCGGCTCCAGCGTGTACTGCGAAATCAGCTGGTAGGGCTCGAGCGGCACCGAGCCGTCGCGGCAGGCGGCGATTTCGGCCTGCGCCTGCTTGACCGACGGGTAGGGCAGGTGCAGCAGCGGCGGCTCGGTGAGTGAGGTGACGATGAACACGTCCATCGGCGCCTCGCGCGGGAATCCGGCATCACGGATCTTATCGGCGATGCCGATGCGGCGATAGATCTCCATGGTGCGGGCGTTGCACCGCTCCATCTTGGGCAGGAACTGCGGAGCCTCCTTCTGCTCGAGCAGAACGCAGCGCACGCCCCGCCGACCAAGGTCGATTGCAAGCGTCAAACCCACGGGTCCGGCGCCTACGATGATCACCTGCGGATCCAAACGACACTTCCGAAACGTTGCGACGCGTTAGCGAAACGCTAGCATCTTGTTGCGGTTGACGAAAGCCAAGCGGCAAGGTCTGCGTTTTTCTGGACTTGCGTTGGTCCCGGCGTATGCTGCCGGCAGTGACTTAAGGGGCGCGACGTCGAACCGGAGGTTGCCATAACTGCCCTCGCCGATCGGGTAGCGAGTTTCGCGGGCATTGTTGCGCTGGCGTTATCGGTTTTCGCCGCGCCGGCGCGGCCGGCCGATTATCCCAGCCGTCCGATCACGCTGGTGGTGGCGTTCACTCCCGGCGGCCCGAGCGACGTGCTCGCCCGCATTGTCGGCAAGCAGATGGAGCAGCTGCTCGGCCAACCGTTCATCATCGAGAACCGCCCCGGCGCCGGCGGCAATATCGCGGCCGATTCGGTCGCCCATGCCGCCGTCGACGGCTACACGCTGTTGATGGGCAACAACAGTATTCTCGCCACCAACGAAAGCCTGTACAAAAAGCTCACCTACAATCCGCAGAAAGATTTCTCTCCCGTCACGCTGATCGGCACGCAGGCCAATATCCTGGTGGTCAACAACAGCGTGCCGGTGCGCTCGCTGAGGGAGCTGATCGCGCTCGCAAAGGCCGAGCCCGGCAAGCTCAATTTTGCGTCCTCCGGCTATGGCGCGGCCGCGCATCTCGCCGGCGAATTGTTCAAATCGGAAGCCAAGATCGACATCGTGCACGTGCCCTACAAGGGCGCCGCACCCGCGCTGCAGGACCTGATCGGCGGGCACGATCAGCTGATGTTCGCCACCGCTGCTTCGGTGGTCGGCCACATCAAAGGCGGCAAGGTGCGCGCGCTGGCCGCCACCACGCTCAAGCGTACGCAGATATTGCCCGAGCTGCCGACCATGGACGAGGCCGGCCTGCCGGGCTTCGAAGCCAGCACCTGGCACGGCCTGGTTGCGCCGGCCGGCACGCCGCCGGAGGTGATCCGCAGACTGCACGATGCGGCGGTCAAGGCGTTGCAGGACGCCGGCGTGCAGGCCTCGCTCCACCGGCTCGGTGTCGATATCGTCGGCGACACGCCGGAGCAGTTCAAAGCCTATATCGCGGCCGAAGTGCCGAAATGGGCGGCGATCGTGAGGGCCTCCGGCGCCACGATGGACAAATAGGAATGGGCAAAATCGACCGCCACGTAGGTTTTGACGTGCTGGAGTTTAGCGGCGCCTGAATTATTCGCCCGCATTCCGATAGAACGCCGCGGCGTCGGCGCTGAACGCCTTGCGCGACTGCGCATCGAGATACAGCATATGCCCGCCGCGATAGAGCTTGAGTTGCGCGCGGTCGGCCTCGCTCGCCGGCAAGTGATCGAGCACGTAGCGGGTCATGGCGTAGGGCGTGACCATGTCGGAATAGCCGTGTGCCACCAGTATTCGGAACGATCGGCTGAAGGCGAGCAGCGTGCGCAGATCGTCCTCCACACTGGCTGTCGCGCGGTTGCCTTGCCAATCCCAGCCGCGGGTTACGTCGCCGGCCAACAGCGAATAGGTCATCTCGGTATTGAAGCCGAGTTCGTTGCGCGCGTAAGAGGCGAAAGCGCCGCCATAGCTGTGCGTGATGCCGTCGAGGATCGGATCCGGGCCGTGTCCGGACGCCCGATCGGGATATGGGTCGTCGACGGCAAAGGCCGCGTCGTAGCGGCTGACAATCTTGCCGGCCGGCCGCATGTTTTTGACGTAATCGTTTTCGACGAAACCGCGCGCTCTGGTGACCACGTCTACTGGTAGCCCGCTGATCGCCGCCACGCGCTCGTAAAAGGCTTTTGCGGCGGGCCCTTGCGGTTGCGGGCCGGCCATGGTGACCAGGTAATCGGTCATGGCGAATTTTTCCGCCGCCGCCAGGGCTTCGCGGCTGAAGGCGTTCTTGCGTTCGAGCTCGGCCGCTGCCAGTGCGGGCAGTTGCAGCGCGGCGCGCAGCGCGGATTGATCGTCACCGAAGGTCAGCCAGGCTTCCAAGAGCGGCGACAGCATGACGATGCCGGAGATGGCGATGCCCTGGTCCAGCTGCAGCGCGCGCGCTGTCTTTGCGGCGCGGAAGCCGCCATAGCTTTCGCCCAGCATGTATTTCGGCGAGGCGCTGCGGTTATTCTTGTTGACGTAAAGCGCGATCGCCTTGGCCATGGCGCTGGCGTCGCTGCCGATGTTCCAGAAGTGCTTGGCATCGTCGGCCTTGGCGGCGCGACTCCAGCCGGTACCGATCGGATCGATCAGCACCAGATCGGTGAAAGCGAGCCAGGTGTCGGGATTGTCGCGCAGCTCGGCGCGCGTGGCGTCGGCACCCAAATCCAGGATGCGCGGACCGACCAGGCCGAGATGTAGGTAGGCGGAGGCCGCGCCCGGTCCGCCGTTGAACACGAAGGTCAGCGGCCGGTTGGCGCCAGCGTTCTTGGCAACGTAGGCGGTGTAGAAGACCGACGCGCTGCGTTCGCCGGACTGGTCATAGAAGGCGAGCGTGCCGGCGGTCGCCGTGTATGCGAGCTTGCTGCGCGGAGTGTCGATTGAATGATCGGTGACGGCATCGGCGGGCAACAGCCGCAGCACACCTTTGACGTCATGCGGCTCGGCTCTGCCGGCTTCCTGCGCGGCGGCGGAACCGAGCGCAGTAGCCAGCACGATTGCCAGCGCGAAACGCAATACGGAAGTTATTGTCATGGCACGCTCGAACTCCAAACGGTCGATACGCGCGCCCCCAGTAAGGAAAAAGTCCCGGCCAGCCCGACCAGGATTCTGTTGTACCTCTAACGCCGGCCGCGGAAGATTGGGCGGCGCTGCTGCGGGGAGGGGGACGGGGCATCGCCCTTGTGTCGGAAGCTGATGCGTCCACGCTGCAGGTCGTAGGGCGACATTTCCACGATCACCCGGTCGCCGACGCCCGTGCGGATGCGGAATTTGCGCATCTTGCCCGCGGTATAGGCCAGCACCTCGTGCTCGTTGTCGAGCTTCACCCGGAAATTGCCGTCCGGCAGAACCTCGGTCACCGTACCGTCAAACTCCAGCAGTTCTTCCTTCGCCATCCAGTTGTCTCCCGGTCGTATTACTGAGCGCGGTGGCCGGCGCTACGGCGCGGCTCGCCCGTGCGCTGCATAAATCTAACATTTCCCAAACCGTTTGGCTCGTTTTTCTCATGGTCTTGTTTGCGTTTGTCCTGCGGCTGGCGTTGCGGACGCGCGCCCTGCTGCCCATGGCCACCGCCGTGGCGACCCTGATGATTGCCGCGGTGGTGCGCCCGCTCGTTCTGGTGGTTGGCCGAATGGTGGGGCGCGGCGGCATGGTCCTGCCGGCCGGTGCGCCGGTCGGTCGCCGTGATCGCCATGCGGATCAGCCGCTCGATATCGCGCAGATAGGCGCGCTCCTCGTGATCGCAGAACGAGATCGCCACACCGTCGCGGCCGGCGCGCGCGGTGCGGCCAATGCGGTGAACGTAAGATTCCGGGATGTTCGGCAGATCATAATTGATCACATGGCTAACGCCGTCGACGTCAATGCCGCGGGCGGCAATGTCCGTTGCAATGAGCGTGCGCAGCTTGCCGTCGCGGAAGGCGGACAGCACGCGCTCGCGCTGGTTCTGCGACTTGTTGCCGTGGATCGCCTCGGCGGCGAGCCCTGCCTTGTTGAGCGTGCGCACCACTTTGTCGGCGCCGTGCTTGGTGCGGGTGAATACCAGCACGCGGTCGATCGGTTCGCTCTTGAGAATCTCGGCTAGCAACGCCGGCTTCGACGCTTTATCGGTCAGGATCACGCGCTGCGCGACGCGCTCGGCAGTCGATGCCTGCGGCGTCACCGCGACGCGGGCGGGATCGCGCAGCATCTGGTCGGCGAGCCGGGTGATCTCGGCCGGCATGGTGGCGGAGAAGAATAGCGTTTGCCGCGCCTTGGTGAGCATGGCTACAACCCGCTTGATGTCGTGGATGAATCCCATGTCGAGCATGCGGTCGGCTTCGTCGAGCACCAGCACCTCGACCTGGTCGAGGCGTAGTGCGCGCTGGTTCACCAGATCAAGCAGGCGGCCGGGCGTGGCCACCAGCACTTCGACGCCGCGCGCAAGCGAGCGGACCTGCCGGTTGATCGGCACGCCGCCGATGGCGAGCGCGATCTCGAGCGGGCGGATGTGCCGTCCGTAGGCGCGGAAGCTTTCGGAGATCTGGCCGGACAGTTCGCGCGTCGGCGAGAGCACCAGCACGCGGCAGGCTTTCTTCTCCGGACGCAGGCGCTTGGTATAAAGGTGATTGAGGATCGGCAGCGCGAAGGCTGCGGTCTTGCCCGTTCCGGTCTGCGCGATGCCGATGACATCGCGACTTCGGAGAGCGAGCGGAATGGTCTGGGCTTGGATCGGAGTGGGAGTGACGTATTTCTCTTCGGCGAGGGCGCGAAGGATCGGCTCTGCGAGGCCGAAGTCGTTAAATGAAGTCAAAGAGTCTCTTTCTTATATAGCGACGCGGCCGACCCGCTGATGCGGGCGGCGGAATCGCAGGGTTTAAAGACATCCCGCGTTGCCAGGGTTGTCGTCAGATTGGAGAAACGGAAGAGGCGGGGCGAAATTCGTTTTAAAGAGTTTCGTGCACGCAGCCCGCAAACCCGAGATCGGGTCGTTCATCCGCCGCCGGTCATATGGCAGGTGGTGATGGTCTTTTCAAGGCAGCAATAGCCCTTAGGCCGTTAACGAAGGAAGAATAAAGGGGGTCCCCTAGTCCGGCACGACAAGAGTTTCCCCAATAGACAAGCTTCCTGAGATCGGGGAAGGTCAGGCCCCAAATTCTAGTCTTGGGCTGCCAAAACCCCTCCGGAGTCGTCGAAATGCCGTTTCCCAGAGCCTCCCAGGCTCTTTCCCGCTTTACCGTGCTCGATCTCACTCGGGTCCGCTCTGGACCGACCTGCGTCCGACAGTTGGGCGACTGGGGCGCCAATGTCATTAAGATCGAGACCCCACCGCACCTGGAAAAGGGCGAAGGGCCCGGCGGACCACGCGATAACGCCGACTTCCAGAACCTGCATCGCAACAAGCGCAGCATGACGCTAGACCTGAAGTCGAAGCAGGGCCTCGCCGCCTTTCTGCGCATGGTCGAGAAGGCCGATGTGGTGGTGGAGAATTTTCGGCCCGACGTAAAGGATCGGCTGGGCATCGACTATCAGTCGCTCAGGAAGATCAACAAGGGCATCGTGCTCGCAAGCATCTCCGGCTTCGGCCAGGACGGCCCGTATCGCGACCGGCCGGGTTTCGACCAGATTGCCCAGGGCATGGGCGGGCTGATGTCGATCACCGGCCTGCCGGGTCAGGGTCCCGTGCGCGTCGGCGTCCCGATCGCCGATCTCACTGCTGGCCTGTTCTGTGCCATGGGCGTGCTGACCGCGCTGCTCGAGCGCGAAGTGTCGGGCGAAGGGCAATGGGTGTCGACCTCGCTGCTGCAGGCGCAGATATTCATGCTCGACTTCCAAGCGGCGCGCTGGCTGCAAATGCATGAGGTAGCCAAGCAGGCCGGCAACAATCATCCGACCAGCATCCCGACCGGTGTGTTCACGACCAAGGACGGCCACATCAACATCGCGTCCACAGGACAAGTCATGTGGGAGCGGCTATGCAACGCGATCGAAGCACCCGAGCTGATCAAGCATCCCGACTACGTCAACGGCGCAGCGCGCTCGAAAAATCGCGACGCGCTCAATGCCGAGATCGATAAGCGCACTGTGCACAAAACCAGCGCCGAGTGGATCACCATCTTCAACAAAATCGGTGTACCATGCGGGCCGATCTATTCGATAGATCAAGTGTTCGCCGACGAGCAGGTGAAGCACTTAGGCATTGCGCAAAGCGCGACGCGGCCCAATGGCACCGAGCAGGTCTTCGTCGGCCAGCCGCTTTCGTTATCGCGCACGCCGAGCAAGATTGCCGTCACGCCGCCTTCGCAGGGCCAGCACACCGACGAGGTGCTCAAGGAATTTGGCTTCGCGGATAAGGAAATCGCGGAGCTGCACGCGGCTAAGGCCGTGTGATGACCGTCAAGCCAGACCATGACGGCAAGGAGACAACAATGAACACCATAACCCAGACCGACAAAATGCTGTCCCGCAAAGAGGGCGGTGTCGGCTATCTGATCTTCAACAATCCGGAGCGGCACAACGCGGTGTCGCTGGAAATGTGGGATGCTGCCTCCGGCATCCTCGCCGATTTCGCCGCCGACAAGGCGATCCGCGTGGTTGTGCTCACCGGCGCCGGCGGCAAGGCCTTTGTGTCGGGAGCCGACATCTCCAAGTTCGAGAGTGAGCGCTCCAGCACACAGGCGATTGATCGCTACAATGCCGCGGTCGACAAGGCCAATACCGCGGTCTATGAATTTCCAAAGCCGACCATCGCTATGATCCGTGGCTATTGCATCGGCGGTGGCGTCGGGTTGGCGCTATGTTGCGACCTACGCATCTGCTCGGATAATTCGAAATTTGGCGTGCCGGCCGCCAAGCTCGGACTTGGCTACGGCTACAAGGGCATCAAGAAGCTGGTTGACGTGGTCGGTCCGTCCTTTGCTAAGGAGATCTTCTTCATCGCGCGGCAGTTCACCGCCACCGAGGCGCTCACCATGGGGTTGGTCAATCGCGTTCTGCCGCAAGCCGAGGTCGAGAAATATGTTAAGGATTATGCCGAAACTATTAGCGGCAACGCGCCGATGACGGTCAACTCGGTTAAATATATCGTCGGTGAGACGGTCAAACCCGAAAGTGAGCGCAATCTCAATCGCTGCGCTGAGTTGGTGGCGGAATGCTTTGCCAGCAACGATTATAAAGAGGGTCGCAAGGCGTTCATGGAGAAACGCAAGCCGGCCTTTACCGGATCCTAGACAAAAAGAATCGAATAAAAAAAGGCAGGGTCAAGCGGCCAGATACGTAGGGGGAGGTAGCGTGGCGTCGGTCGAGTTGAAGAACCTGACCAAGCAATATGGCCATATCGCGGTGGTCGACGATGTGTCGCTGCATATCGAGCACGGTCATCTGGTCTGCCTGCTCGGCCCCTCCGGCTGCGGCAAGACCACCACGCTGCGGCTGATCGCAGGCTTCGTCGAGCCGACCGAAGGCGAAATCCGCGTGGGCGATCGGCTGATCTCTTCGCCGGCTAGCACGCTGCCGCCCGAGCAGCGCAATATGTCGATGATCTTCCAGAGCTACGCACTGTGGCCGCACATGACGGTGGCCGAGAACATCGTCTACGGCTTGCGCCTGCGCAAGGTCGACAAGGTCACCATCGGGCGGAAACTTGACGCCATCCTCGCCACTACCAAGCTGGCAGCGCTCGCAGCACGCTATCCGGGCGAACTGTCCGGCGGGCAGCAGCAGCGCGTGGCGTTGGCGCGCGCCTTGATCGTGGAGCCGGAGACGCTACTGCTCGACGAGCCGTTGTCCAACCTCGATGCCAATTTGCGCGAGGAGATGCGCTTCGAGGTGCGTCGCCTGCATGACGCCTATCGCTACACCACCGTTTACGTCACCCACGACCAATCGGAGGCGATGACTACTGCCGATCTGATCTGCGTGATGAACGGCGGCAAGATCGAGCAGTCCGGTAGTCCGGAGGACATCTACGACCGGCCGCGCTCGGAATTCGTCGCGCGCTTCATCGGCTCGAGCAATGTGGTCAAAGGGAAGGGTTTGGACGATGGCCGCGTCGATCTCGCTGGCGTCGCATTGCGCTGCATCGGCGAGAAGGTGGTGCCCGGCGCGCAGACGCCAGTGTCGATACGCCCGCACGACATCGTGCTGTCCGCTCAGCTCCTGCAGCAGACCGAAAACGTCATACCGGCCACCGTGGTGCGCCAGGTCTTTCTCGGCGACAGCCGGGACTATATGGTTGAGCTAAAGGACGGCACCCAATTACGTACCGTCACCACGGCACGAGAAAATATCCCGCAAGGCAGCAGCGTGTGGCTGCATTTACCGGGCGATCGCTGCCGGGCGCTGGCTGCATAAAGACATAAGAAGAAACGAAAAAGTTCGCGGGGGCGAACCAACGAGGAGGATAGGTCGATGAAAAGTTCGAATGTCTCACGCCGCGATTTGCTGATTGGCTCGAGCGCGCTGGTCGCGGGGGCTGCGTTCTCAACCAAGGTGCTATCGGCTGCGCCGCCGGCCAGCGCGATTACGTCTCAGCTGATCGATGCGGCCAAGAAGGAAGGCAAGGTGGTCTGGTATACCTCGGTCGACCTGCCCCTCGCCGAGAAGGTTGCCAAATCCTTCGAGGCCAAATTCCCTGGCATCGCCGTGCGTGTGGAGCGGAGCGGCGCCGAGCGTGTGTTCCAGCGCATCGGCCAGGAATATGCCAGCAACATCCACGCCGTCGACGTGGCCAATTCCTCCGACGCCGCGCATTTCATCGTGTGGAAGAAGCAGAACCTGCTGGAAGCCTACCTGCCGGAGGACGTCGCCAAGTTCTATCCGGCCGAGCACAAGGATCCGGACGGCACCTTCGCCAGTTTCCGCGTCTGGGTGTGCATCATCGCCTACAACACCAACCTAGTGAAAAAGGAAGAAGCGCCGAAAAGCTTTGCCGACCTGCTTGATCCGAAATGGAAAGGCAAGATCGTCAAGGCGCATCCTGGCTACAGCGGCACCATCATGACTGCAACTTACCAGATGCAGCGCGATCTCGGCTGGGGCTTCTTCGAGAAGCTCGCCGCGCAGAACATCATGCAGGTGCAGTCCTCGGCCGACCCGCCGAAGCGGCTGGCGCTTGGCGAGCGCGCAGTGATGGCCGACGGCAACGAGTACAACATCTTCCAGATCAAGGAGAAGGGCGGGCCGGTGGAGCCGGTCTACGCCACCGAAGGATCGCCGCTGATCGTCGGGCCAACCGGCATGTTCAAGGCGGCACCCAACCCGAACGCCGCCAAGTTGTTTTGCAACTACAGTTTCACGCCGGAATGCCAGCAGGTCATTATCGACATCGGCGGTCTGCGCTCGATGCATCCGCAGACCAAGGAGAAGGAAGGCCGCACGCCGTTCAAGGACATCAAGGTGATGAAGGACGATCCTGCTGCGGTCGAGAAGATGGGCGACGAGATCAAGGCGCATTACTCAAAGCTGTTCCACGTGTAATGCCAAATATCGCCATGGCTGGGCTCGCCCCGGCCATTCTCGTCTCGCGTGCGGAATGACCCGGTCATGACCACCGAAATGTCAGCATCATCAGCACGTCTCGGTTTCGGCTTCGATGCCTCGCGGCCGGTGCTCTATGCCGTCGCGGCAGTGCTGTGCGTGCTGATCGTACTGCCGCTGTCGTGGCTCTTGCTTTACAGCGTGACCGATGCGCAGGGCCACCTCACGCTCGGCAACTTCTATCGGCTGTTCACCGAATCCTCATTCTACGATCCGCTGGTCACGACCTTCATCATCGCCACCACCTCGGCGATCCTGTGCTGTGCGATAGCCGCCCCAATGGGCTGGCTGGTGGCGCGCACTGATTTGCCGTTTAGCGGCGTGATCCGCGCGTTGGTGACCGCCTCGTTCGTGACGCCGCCGTTCCTCGGCGCCATCGCCTGGGAATTACTCGCGGCCCCAAACAGCGGGTTGCTCAATAAGGTCTATCGCGCGCTAACCGGCGCCGAGCAGGACCAGCATCTGTTGAATATCTACACGCTCGAAGGCATCATCTTTGTCATCTCCTGTTACACCTTTCCTTACGTTTTCGTACTGGTAGCCAATTCGCTCGATCGCACACCGGGCGAACTGGAGGACGCCTCATCGATCCTAGGCGGCGGACGCTGGTACACAGCGCGCCGCGTTACCATCCCGCTGGTGCTGCCGGCTTTGCTGGCTGGCGGCCTGGTGGCGTTCCTGCAGGCAATGACGCTGTTCGGCTCGCCCGCGATCCTGGCGCTGCCGGCCGGCTTCCACACCATGACAACCAAGATCTGGAGCCTGTTCCAATATCCGCCCAAGCCGGAGCTCGCAGCCGCCGCCTCGCTGCCGCTGCTGGTGCTCACCGTCCTGCTGCTGCGCGCCGAGCGAATGATCCTCGGTCGCCGCGGCTATTCGGTGGTTGGCGGCAAATACGGCGCGCCGCGCCTGATCCCGCTTCGCCGCTGGCGCTGGCCGGCCTTCGTATTGTGCCTGGTGGTGCTGCTCAACCCGGTATTCCTGCCCTATGCCGCACTGTTCAACGCGGCGTTCTCGCCGGTCGCCACTACCTTCCTAACCTTCCACAACGCCACCCTGCAGAACATCCATTTCGTACTGTTCGAATTGTCGGCCGCTTCGCTCGCGCTCAAGAACACGGTGATCCTCGGCACCACCACTGCTACTGTCGGGACTATCATCGCGCTGATCATCGCCTATGTCACAGCGCGCCAGGCGGTGGCCGGCCATCGCATGCTCGGCTTCCTCGCCACCGCGCCGATCGCCATTCCCGGCATCGTACTCGGCGTTGGCCTGTTCCTGAGCTATACGCGGCCGCCCTTCGTGCTGTACGGCACGCTGTGGATTCTGCTGATCGCCTTCGTCACCATCGCTCTGCCCTCGGCCTATCAGCAATTGCAGGCGGCGTTCCGCACCATCCATCCGGAGTTGGAGGACGCCAGCCGCATTCTTGGTGCCACACGGCTACGCTCGCTCTGGCAGATCACCGCGCCGCTGTTGCGCACTGGCGTGATTGCGACTTGGTGTTTCATTTTCGTCGGGGTGATGCGCGAATTGTCGGCCGCGATTATCTTGTTTACCTCGGAAACCAAGGTGATTTCGGTGCTGATTTACGACCTAAACGAGAGCGGCGATCTGGGCGCCATCTCGGTGATCGGACTTGGCATGCTGTTGATCACGTTCAGTGTGGTGATTGCGGTCAACCGCATTCCCGGCTTCGGCACCGTGCGGTTCAGAACGTAAATGGACGCCCAGCTTCCTAAAATGTCAGTGGCTCAGCATCTAGCTGAGCGCATTGTCGCGCTACGCGCCGATAAGCTACCGCTGGCGGTGCGGCAGAAGTGCGAGGATTTGCTGATCGATGTGACCGGGCTGTGCGTCACCGCGCGTAAGGAGGACTACATCAGGAGCGCACTCGCGGGCCTCGATGACGATGGGCCCTGCACCGCGATCGGTCACGCGCGCACCTTGAGCGCGGCGAGCGCCGCTTTCGTCAACGGCACGGCCGCGCATGGCGAGGATTTTGACGACACCTTCGAGGGCGGACCAGTGCATGCGGGCGCGGTGATCGTGCCAGCGGTGCTGGCGGCCTGCGAGCGCCACAAGCCGGACGGCGCTGCCGCGCTCGTCGGCATCGCGGTCGGCGCCGAGGTCATGTGCCGGCTGTCCACGGTGGTGCCGAAGGCGGTGCACAAGGCCGGCTTCCATCCGACCGCGATTTTTGGCGTGATGGGCGCGGCCGCCGGCGTCGGCGCCGCGCTCGGCTTGACCGCCAAGCAGATCGTCGATGCCTTCGGCATCGCCGGCAGTTTCGCCGGCGGCATCATTGAATATCTGGCGGAAGGCGCCTGGACTAAACGGCTGCATCCGGGCTGGGCGGCGCAGTCCGGTATCCGCGCGGCGCTGCTGGCGCGCAGCGGCTTCTTGGGTCCGCGCACAGTGTTCGAAGGCGTGCACGGCCTGTTCTATGGTTTTGCCCACACCGCGCAGGGCGACTACGCCGCGCTTGACGACTTCGGCACGCGCTGGGTGACTGAGACGCTTGCCTTCAAGCCTTATCCCTGTGGCACCATGGCGCATCCTTACATCGACTGCGCCAAGCGGCTGGCCGCGCGCGGCATCAAGCCGGGCGAGGTCAAGGAGCTGATCTGCGAAGTGGCGGAGGGCACTGTGCATCGGCTGTGGGAGCCGCTCGCCGCCAAGCAGCGCCCGCCCAACGGTTATGCCGCGAAATTCTCCACGCCCTTCATTCTGGCCACCGGTTTCGTGCGCGGCGGCGTCGGGCTCGATGCCTTCACCGACGCGGCGGTGCGCGACGAGGCCGTGCTCGCGCTAGCGTCCAAGGTGCGTTACGTGGTCGATCCGGCCAATCCCTATCCGAGTAATTTTACGGGCCACATCCGGGCCGTGCTCAATGATGGGCGCGTGCTCGAGGTGCGCCAGCCGCATTTCCGTGGGGGCGCGCATGAGCCGCTGACGCGCGCCGATATCGAAGAGAAATTTGTACTCAACGCCCGTCATGGCGGCTGGGACACCGCCCGCGCGGAGTCTGTAATCAAGCTGATGGCTGCGCTTTATGATGGTGGGATCGATTTGGCGGCACTGCGAGGGTAGATGATGTCATGAGTGAGAAAGAACTTTCCGACAAGGTCGCCATCGTCACCGGAGCGGGACGTAATATCGGCCGCGCTATCGCGCTGTACTTGGCGCATGCGGGCGCGGCAGTCGTGGTTAATGTGCGCTCCAACCAGAGCGAAGCAGACGCGGTGGTACGCGAGATCGAGGCGGCTGGCGGCAAGGCGGTCGGCGTGCTTGGAGACGTTGCGGATCCAAAGACCGCGGCCGCTTTGGCCGCCGCGGCGACCAAACATTTCGGCCGCATCGATGTCCTGGTCAACAACGCGGCGCTGCGGCGCGAGAAGGCGGCCGGCGATATGTCGTACGCCGACTGGCGCGAAGTGATGGCCGTCACACTCGATGGCGCGTTCCACTGTGTGCAAGCTTGCCTGCCGTCGTTGAAGAAAAACGGCGGCAGTATCGTCAATATTGGCGGCATGAGCGCGCATATTGGCTCGAAAGGCCGTGCGCATGTAATGACCGCCAAGGCCGGACTGGTCGGCTACTCGCGCGCGCTGGCGCACGATCTCGCCGCCGACCGCATCACCGCCAATTGCGTGGTGCCAGGCGCGATCGACACCAGCCGGCCGGCGAGCGCGCAGACGCCGGCGCATCATCTCACCCACGGCACCATCACAGGCGAACGCGGCAAGTCGGACGACGTCGCGGCCATGGTGCGCTTCTTGTGCGGTCCGGGCGGGCGCTTCGTGACCGGCCAGACCATCCATATCAACGGCGGCGCCTATCTCGGCTCATAGCCGCTGTTCCCGCCGGCGGGGTAGGGTGGCCGCTGTCGCCCGAAAGTGCTAATCCACCGCCACGTTCAGTTTCAGTAACGACGAGGTTCGTATGTACACAGAACTCGCTCTTTTCATCGACGGCAAATGGCTCACCGGCGAAGGCCGCAAGGGCGAGGACGTGATCAATCCGGCGACCGGCAAGACGCTCGCGCATCTACCGCATGCCAGCACGGCGGATCTCGATGCTGCACTCGCGGCCGCGCAGAAGGGCTTCCAGGTCTGGAAGGCGACCTCGGCCTATGACCGCGCGAAGATCATGCGCAAGGCGGCCGATCTGGTACGCGAGCGCTACGATCACATCTCCAAGGTACAGACCCAGGAGCAGGGCAAGCCGTATCCAGAATCACGCGCTGAGGTACTCACCTCGGCCGACATTATCGAATGGTATGCCGAAGAGGGCCGCAGGGCCTATGGCCGAATTGTGCCCGGCCGGCAGAAGGGCGTGCGCCAGATCGTGCTGCAGGAGCCGGTCGGCGTGGTGGCGGCCTTCACTCCATGGAATTTCCCGACGCTAACACCTGTGCGCAAGATCGCCGGCGCGCTGGCGGCCGGCTGCTCGCTTATCATCAAAGCTTCGGAAGAAACGCCAGGCGGCTGCGTCGAGTTGGTGAAGGCCTTCGCCGATGCCGGTCTGCCGGCCGGCGTGCTCAACCTGGTGTTTGGCATACCGGCGCAAGTGTCGGAACACCTGATCCCGTCTGACGTCGTGAAGAAGATTTCCTTCACCGGTTCGATTCCCGTTGGCAAGCATCTCGCCGGGCTCGCCGCCAAGGGCATGAAGCGCGCCACTATGGAGCTTGGCGGGCATTCGCCAGTGGTGGTTTTCGCCGATGCCGATCCCGAGAAAGCCGCCGATACCATCGCCGCGTTCAAATATCGCAATGCCGGCCAAGTCTGCATCTCGCCGACGCGCTTCTATGTGCAGGAGCCGTCCTATGCCAAGTTCGTCGCCCGCTTCACGGAATACGCCAAAGCCCTCAAGCTCGGCGACGGCCTGGAGAAGGGTATCACGCTCGGGCCGGTCGCTAATCCGCGCCGGCTCGACGCCATGGAAACCTTCGTCAACGACGCCAAGGCGCGGGGCGGCAAGATCGCGACCGGCGGCTCGCGTCACGGCAACCAGGGCTTCTTCTTTGAGCCGACCGTGATCACCGACATTCCCGACGACGCCAAGGTGATGAAGGACGAGCCGTTCGGTCCGTTGGCGCCGATCGTGGCGTTCAAGACCTTCGATGAGGTGGTCGAGCGCGCTAACTCGCTGCCCTATGGGCTGGCGGCCTATGCCTTCACCTCATCGGGCGCCACCGCGACCGCGATCGGCGACGCCATCCAGTCCGGCATGGTCGGCGTCAACAGCGTGGCCGTGTCGACGCCGGAGACGCCATTCGGTGGCGTCAAGGAGAGCGGTTACGGCTCGGAAGGCGGCATCGAGGGCCTGCAGGCGTATTTGAACACCAAGTTCATCTCGCAGGCGTAGGGCTCACTCCGCCGGTTGCACGTTCGGCCGTGCCCGGCGGCGGATGAAGCTCGGAGCGGCGCCGCCGAGCTTGCGGTGCAGCCGGTCGAGCAGCAGGTAGATCACCGGCGTGGTGTAAAGCGTAAGCACCTGCGACACCAGCAGTCCACCGATGATGGTGATGCCGAGCGGGCGGCGCAGCTCAGAGCCGGGGCCAGCCGCGATTACCAGTGGCAACGCGCCCAGCATCGCTGCCAGCGTCGTCATAAGGATTGGACGGAAACGTTCCATGCACGCCTCGTGAATGGCGCGCTGCGGCGAGAGTCCGCGCCGGCGTTCGCCCTCGAGCGCGAAGTCCACCATCATGATGCCGTTCTTCTTCACAATGCCAATCAAGAGAATAATGCCGATGAAAGCGATTACCGTCAGTTCGGTGCCGGAGATCTGCAGCGCAAGCAGCGCGCCCAAGCCCGCCGACGGTAACGTGGAGATGATGGTGAGCGGGTGCGCCAGACTTTCATACAGCACGCCCAGCACGATATAGACTGCAATCAACGCAGCCAGCAGCAGCAGCGGCTGCGCCCCGGCGCTTTGCTTGTAGGCCTGGATGTCGCCGGAGAAGTCGGCATGGATCGCATCGGGCAGGTGCATTTCGGCCACGGTCTGCGACAAGGCTGCGGTCGCCTCTTCGATCGTGGTGCCGGCAGGGATGTTGTAGGTGATCGTCACTGAGGGGAACTGACCCTGGTGGTTTACCACCAGCGGCGCTATCCCGCGCTCGACCTTCGCTACCACCGATAGAGGCACCTGCGTATTGCCCGGGCCGGCGACATAGAGTTGCGACAGGTCGGTCGGATCGCGTTTGAACTTGTCGTCCACTTCCAGGATCACTCGGTACTGATTGCGCGTGGTATAGATGGTAGAAATTTGCCGCTGCGAGAATGCGTTGTTGAGCGCGTTGTCGATATCCTGAATTCGCACGCCGAGTCGTGCCGCGGTCTTGCGGTCGATGCTGACCGTGGCCTGCAAGCCTCCTTGCTCTCGGTCGGTGGTTACGTCGATCACGCTCGGCAGGGTCTTCACCTGGTCGATTACACGCGGCACCCAGCTCTGCAGCAGGTCGATTTCAGCGCTCCATAGTGTGAACTGATACTGCGCATCACTCTGTCGGCCGCCCACGCGTAGATCCTGCGCCGGCACCATAAACACACGGATGCCTGGGATACCGTTGAGCTTATTGCGCAACCGACCGACCACCTGCTGCGTGGTGGCATAGTTGCGCTGCTCAAGCGGCTTCAGGCTGATAAACAGCCGGCCGCGATTGACCGAGGCGTTGAACGGCGAGGCACCAACCGAGGAGCCCAGGCCCGCCACCGCTGGATCGGCCAACACGATATCCATCGCCTTCTGTTGCAGCTGTTTCATCGCCTCGAATGAAATGTCCGTCGAAGCTTGCGTGCCGCCGAATATCAGCCCGGTATCGTCCTGCGGGAAATAGCCCTTCGGCGTCTTAATGAAGAGATCGACGGTGAGCGCAATGGTCGCGAGGAGCACAATCAGCGCCAGTCCGCGGTGCTCGAGCGTGAAGGCGAGGGTGCGGTCATAGAAACGTATCACGCGCGACAGCACGCCCTCGACCCAGCGGTCGACCCAGGTGGCATCGCGGCTCGGCGCCGCGCGCACGAAATAGGCGCAGATCATCGGTGTCACGGACAGCGACACTATGGTGGATACGACGATCGCGAATGCTAGGGTCACTGAGAATTCGCGGAACAGCCGGCCTACGATGCCGCCCATGAACAGCAGCGGAATGAACGCGGCAATCAGCGAAACGGAAATCGACACCACCGTGAAGCCGATCTGCCTGGCGCCCCGCAAGGTGGCGCGCAGCGGATTGTTGCCGCCCTCCAGATTGCGGAACACGTTTTCAATCATCACGATAGCATCGTCGACCACGAAGCCGACACTCACCGCCAGCGCCATCAGCGATAGGTTGTCGATCGAGAAGCCGGCCGCCCACATCGCCGCGCAGGTGCCGGCCAGCGACAGGGGGACGGTAACGCCGGCAGCGGTGGTCGGCGCAATCC
>Ga0207761_1000147_pt1 | contig 22492 bp, 23 predicted proteins | sample LuqExpMetageno34_FD_187792 | JGI IMG/M metagenome (GOLD analysis project Ga0207761, IMG submission 187792) | Tropical forest soil microbial communities from Luquillo Experimental Forest, Puerto Rico - Sample 34 (SPAdes) | ecosystem: Environmental > Terrestrial > Soil > Tropical forest ... | reverse complement strand
CTCGATAAACGCCCGCGCCTGCTGATGAGCCCGCGCGGCAGGCCGCTGACCCAGGCACGCGCCTGGCAGTTGGCAAACGGCTCGGGCGTGGTCGTCGTCTGCGCCCGCTTCGAAGGCGTCGACGAAAGGATCATTGCCGCGCGCCACCTGGAGGAGGTCTCACTGGGCGATTTTGTGCTGTCGGGTGGCGAGATCGCAGCGCTCGCCTTGCTCGATGCCTGCGTCCGGTTACTGCCTGGGGTCATGGGCAAGGACGCCTCGGCGGTAGAAGAAAGCTTTGCCGACGGTTTGCTGGAATACCCGCAATACACCCGGCCGCCGGTGTTCGAGGGCCTAGCCATCCCGGAGGAGCTTACCTCCGGCGACCACGCCAAGGTTAAGGCCTGGCGGCGGGCGGAGGCCGAACGTCTCACTCAGACGCGCCGCCCGGACCTCTGGGCGGCTTACCTGGCCCGGAAAAAGCCCTAAAACCACGCAAAACACGAGAGTGACAAGGCGAAAACTTTGTAATACAAGCTCGCCGACCCATTCAGACCAGTTTTGGACCGCGCGCCGGTTGCTGGCGCTGCCGACGGAGATCATGCCCATGAACATTATCCAACAGCTCGAAAAAGAGCAGGTCGAGAAACTCTCGGCCGGCAAGGAAATTCCCGAATTCGGCCCCGGCGACACCGTGCTGGTCAACGTCAAGGTGGTCGAGGGAGACAAGAGCCGCATCCAGGCCTACGAAGGCGTCTGCATCGGCCGCTCCGGGCATGGGCTGAACGAAAACTTCACCGTGCGCAAAATTTCCTACGGCGAGGGCGTCGAGCGCGTGTTCCCGCTGTATGCGCCGATGATCGACTCGATCTCAGTCGTGCGCCGCGGAAAGGTGCGCCGCGCCAAGCTGTATTATCTGCGCGGCTTGCGCGGCAAGAAGGCGCGCATCTCTGAGGCGGCCGGTGCCACCGGGCCGGAAGCCGCCGAGGCTACGGGTACCACCAAGGAATAACGTTACTGTTGTTCGGGGACAGCGAAAAAGGGGCCGTTCGTGCGGCCCCTTTTTCTTTGCTAGCTTAAACGGCTATATAGCCCGCATGGTTTCCAAAGCTCAGCGCATCATTCTAGCCGATCACGCGCGGCTGCCTTGGCGGTTCTTCGGGCGGCTGACCGCGGTGCAGGCGGGCCTTTGATCGGTAGCCGGCCACGCTTGGCCTTTGCAAGCCGCATCCATCCATTCTGAGCTCAAGGCAAATCGAGTCATGAAACCGCGCACACTGTACGACAAGATCTGGGATGACCATCTGGTAGACGAGCAGCCGGACGGAACATGTCTGCTCTACATCGACCGCCATCTGGTGCATGAGGTGACCAGCCCGCAGGCCTTCGAGGGCCTGCGCGTGGCCGGCCGCAAGGTCCATGCGCCGGACAAGACGCTAGCGGTGGTCGATCACAACGTCCCGACCTCCGACCGCACCAAGCCTAATCCCGATCCGGAAAGCGCCGAGCAGATGGCCACGCTGGCGCAGAACGCTAAGGACTTCGGCATCGAGTATTTCAACGAGTTCGATAAGCGTCAGGGTATCGTTCACATCATCGGTCCGGAGCAGGGCTTCACGCTGCCCGGCACTACCATCGTGTGCGGCGACAGCCACACCGCCACTCACGGTGCCTTCGGCGCGCTCGCATATGGCATCGGCACTTCGGAAGTCGAGCACGTGCTGGCGACGCAGACGCTGATCCAGAAAAAGTCGAAGAACATGCGTGCGGTGGTCGACGGCACCCTGCCGCCGGGCGTGACCGCCAAGGACATTATCCTGGCCATCATCGGCGAGATCGGCACCGCCGGCGGCACCGGCTACGCGCTGGAATATGCCGGCGAAGCGATCCGTGCATGTTCGATCGAGGGCCGCATGACAATCTGCAACATGTCGGTGGAGGCCGGCGCCAAGGCTGGTTTCGTCGCGCCGGATGAGAAGGCCTATAATTATCTTAAGGATCGACCGAAAGCCCCGAAAGGCAAGGCGTGGGATGACGCCATGCGCTACTGGGAAACATTGCGCTCGGATGACGGCGCGCAATTCGATCGTGAAATCCATCTTGATGCCGCGAAGCTGCCACCGATTGTCACCTGGGGCACCAGCCCCGAGCAGGTCGCTTCAGTGACCGGCCGCGTGCCACCGCTGTCGGAAATTCAGGATGAGAAGAAGCGCGCCGCCGCCGAGCGCTCGCTCAGCTACATGGGGCTCAATGGTGGCGAGAAGATCACTGACATTAAGCTCGATCGTGTGTTCATCGGCTCATGCACGAACGGGCGCATCGAGGATCTGCGCGAAGTCGCGCGCGTCGCCAAGGACAAGAAGGTGAGCAGCCACGTCTACGCTATGATCGTACCCGGCTCCGGCCTGGTGAAGGAGCAGGCGGAAGCCGAAGGCCTCGACAAGATCTTGAAGGCGGCCGGCTTCGACTGGCGCGAGCCCGGCTGCTCGATGTGCCTGGCGATGAACCCGGACAAGCTGAAGCCGGGCGAACGCTGCGCCTCCACATCGAACCGCAACTTCGAAGGCCGCCAGGGCTACAAAGGCCGCACCCATCTGGTGTCGCCGGCCATGGCTGCCGCGGCCGCAATCGCCGGGCATTTCGTCGACGTGCGCGAGTGGGAATAGCGCGAACACTCATCGCAAAAAGCACAAGGCCCGCCAATTCGGCGGGCCCTTTTTTATGTTACATCCAACGTATGACCAGCAGCGCGAGGCGCGGCGCCAGACCCAATGGCCATGGCGCCAGACGCGCACGCGGACCCAGCTGCAGTCGGAATCGCAATAATATGGCCCCGGGTAGTGGTAGCCGACGGGCGGCCCCATCCCGAACCTCGCCGAGATCGAGTCCGCCGCCGATCAAGTCAGAACTACAACAATCTTGAGGAACTTCGACATCGATATGTCCTCCGATGCCGCCCCAATTTGTCGCCATAGGAATGCGTGAGCTTCGGCCAGGTTCGCTACTGCCACCAGCACTGCTGGCGCGGTACGATCACCGGTCCGCTGATGCGATATTCCTGTGCCAGCCATGCGCGGCAATAGCGCGTGGCGTTTGGACTAAGTGCGCGATGGCGCGGATAAATCGTGATGTGCGGCCGCCGCTGCACAGATAATTCGCGGGCGTAGCCAGTCGGGTCGGCGGCCGCCGGTTGCATGACGGTGAGGGGCAGTGCAAATACTGCCAAGGCAATTGCGATCTTGCGCATTGCGGCCTCCTTGGCCCGATCGGACTATTATCAGAGCGACCGGTCATTCAAAGACTAACCGGCGCGGATCTTAAATCCGACGTGACGAATAATGCCGTTTGCACGACCATTACGCGGTGAATCCATGCGTGAATAGCGAGCGGAAGATGTGCGCGGGTGGTCATCAGCGCCAGAACGCCAAAGCAAGCCACGATCCCCGCCATGTGGACCCCTCGTCGGCGTCGATTAACGGTCGCCCATCCGGGCAATTCCGTCAACCGTTTGGTTATCGCCGCGATCTAGTAACATCATGCCGACGCATGGTTTTTCCGAAAACCGGTTCCTACTTTTCGGGACCATGCTTTAAAGCACTCCTATGATAGGGAAATTCGACGATCCGCAGGCCTGGCGCAAAGTCGCGGCGCCCTCGCTGGCCGATATCGAGATGCTGGCGACGGAGGCCTATGACCGCCTGCCGGGGCACTTCCGCAGCCTGTGCGAAGGGCTGGTCATTCGGGTCGAGGATTTTCCCGAAGAAACCGTCTTAAAAGCCATGAAGCTCGAGAGTGAGTTCGACTTGCTCGGCCTGTTTCAGGGCGTTGGCCTGCCTTTCCAGTCAGCGTCGGTGCCGGAACTCATGCCCAACATGATCTGGCTCTACCGCCGCCCGATCCTCGACTATTGGGCCGAACATGAAGACACGCTGGGGGCTATCGTCACCCACGTCCTAGTGCATGAGATCGGCCACCATTTCGGGCTGAGCGACGAGGACATGGAGGCGATCGAGGCCGGTGTGGACTGATCGACCCCCGGAATGGATTCGATCGAACAGCTGCGTTTGACGCTCCGCCCACGCGGCACGATAATTATAATTGCAACTAGGGAAGCCGGTCATGATCGTTACCGTTTTTCGTTCCCGATTGATGCCCGGCGTGCGCGAGGACTACCTCACGCTACTCGACCGCATGATCGCGCTTGCCACCAGCATGCCGGGCTACATCTCTCACAAAGGCTTCTTTGCCGAGGATGGCGAGCGGGTAACCATCGTCGAATTCGAAACGGAGGAAGCCCAGCGTGCCTGGCGCACGCATCCGGAACATCGCGCCGCCCAGCGCAAGGCGCGCGAGGTTTATTACGAATCCTATAGCGTGCAGGTCTGCGAAGTGAAGCGCGAAGCGAAATTCGACCGTAACGCGCGCGGGCAGGCGGCCGAATAGCGCATTGCTGCCGCGAAGCCGCCGGTCTTGACCCGCACGGCGCGAGCCGCCATGAAATAATCATACAACGAGAGAAGCCGTGATGGAAAAGTTCACCGTTTTGGAAGGCGTCGCCGCGCCGATGCGGATGATCAATGTCGACACCGACATGATCATCCCCAAGCAATATCTGAAGACGATTAAGCGCACCGGGCTCGGTAAAGGTCTTTTCTCTGAGCAACGCTACAAGGACGACGGCAGCGAGAACCCGGACTTCGTGCTCAACAAGCCGGCCTATCGTAACGCCAAGATCCTGGTGGCCGGCGACAACTTCGGCTGCGGCTCGAGCCGCGAGCACGCACCTTGGGCGCTGATGGACTTCGGCATCCGCTGCGTGATCTCGACCTCGTTTGGCGATATTTTCTACAATAACTGTTTCAAGAACGGCCTGCTGCCGATCCGCGTCAGCCCTGAGGATCTGGAGAAGCTATTCGACGACGCCGACCGTGGCGCCAATGCCACGCTCACCGTAGACCTAGAAAAGCAGGAAATTCGCGGCCCCGACGGCGGCGTGGTCAAGTTCGATATCGATCCGTTCCGCAAGCACTGTATGATCAATGGGCTCGACGACATCGGGCTGACGCAGCAGAAGAAGAACAAGATCGCCACCTACGAAGACAAGGCCAAGACCGCACGGCCGTGGGCGTGAGGGTTGCGTTCGCGCTGGAGCCTGACTTCGGAAAGCGACATAGCGGCGCCGTTTCGCTGCGTCGGTCGTAAAAGCAGACAAATATGCTTTTTCGATGCGAGAGCGTCGGCGCCTTCAATCTGGCACCAATGGCTGCCATGAGCCGGCGGGCGCGGCTTCGAGACCGATCACGCCACTGCTCTCGATGGCGCGCCGCAGGAAGCCGGATACGCTCTTGTCGCCGATGAAGCGGTTGACTTCGGCAAGAGCCTCCGGCTGGCCCTTCGGCACGATGATGGTCTGCGGCACACCGAATAGATTGTCCGGCAGCGTCCGCACGCGGGCTGTGTCCGTCATCAGTTTGGTGAGCCGCTGGCGATTTGCACCGAAAGCATCGATCTCCTTCGCTTGCGGCAGGCGCTTGATCTCGGCCGGATTATTGTCGACCTCGATCACTGTCGCGTTCCTGAAATTCCGTTTCATGAACAGCGTGATCGAATCTTTGCGTGTGCCGGCGATCTTGTGACCAACTTGGTCGACGTCGGTGACGGCGCGGATTGCTCGCCAGATACCGCGCGCAACACGCCAGTCGGCGCGAGGTCGTCGGCGCGTGCAGAAGCAACTGAAAGAACGAGAAAGATCGCGAGCCTAAGAAGCCGAGACAGGGAACACTCACTCTGGCTGCAGACCGATCTCGCGCACCACCTTGCCCCACAGCTCGTACTGTGCCTGCACGAAGGCGCGGGTCGCCTCCGGCGTCTCGGCGCCGTCGCTGTAGAAACCGAGTTCGACCAGCCGGCTGACCATCTGTGGCGTCTTGAGGACTTTGTCCATCTCGCGGTTCACGCGCGCGATTACCTCGGCGGGCGTGCCGGCAGGCGCAACGATCGCTAGCCAACCGGTGAGCTCGACGCCGGGGAAGCTATCCGAGATCGCCCGCACATTGGGATATTGGGGCAGCCGTGTCGACCAGCTTACGGCGAGCGGCTTGAGCGCGCCGCTAGCGATGTGCGGCGCCGCCGACGGCGGCGACAGGATGGTAAGCTGGGTGCGGCCGGCGAGCGTGTCCTGCACGCCTTGCGGCATGGTCGCATATGGCACCTGCAGGATGTTCGCGCCACTGACTTTGTTGAGCCAGGTCGCCAGAATGCCGGATAAATTGCGTTTACCGTCGGTGGCGAAGGCGAGCTTGCCCGGGTTGGCCTTGTCGTATGCGGCGAGCTCGGGCAGTGTGTTCGCCGCCACGCTGGGATGCGCGAGGATCAGAAACGGATTTTTCGCCACCATGGAGACCGGCACAAAATCTTTCACCGGATCGTAGGGCAGCGTCTTGAACGTATAGGGGTTGCTAACCAGCGCGGCCGCGGTGGCGAAGTAAAGCGTGTAGCCGTCGGGCGGGGAATGAGCGACCGCTACGGCACCGACCACGTTGGCGCCGCCGGGGCGATTCTCGACGATGACCGGCTGGCCCAGCAAAGCCGACAACTGCTCACTGATTAACCGGCACATGATGTCGGGCGTGGCACCGGCTGCAAAAGAGACGATAATCCTGACCGGCTTGGTCGGCCAGCTCTGCGCGCTCGCTGGCGCCAGCGTCAGAAGCATTAGGCCAAGCAGCATGACAGCGGTGCGGGCTAATACAGCCATGACGGTGTACTTACAGTAGTTTCAGTTCGGCGCAGCTTACACAGCCGTGGCAGCCTTGGGCATCGGCAATGACACCGTGACGACATTAGAAGGCGTACCACCCTGCCCGACGGCGCCATAGGGACGGACATGATATCGATACGGCATTCCGGCAAGAAGATTGGTGTCCTCCCAGCGGGTGACCTTGACCGCGTCCACAACCTCGACACGACCAAGCGGGTCCGTTCGGCAGATATCGTAGCGCGCGGCGGCAACGGCCTTGTTCCATTTAAGTGCCGCCTTGCCGTTGCCGACTGTCGCGGTGAGGTTGGCACCGTCCGCGCTCCAACCTGGCGCTTCGCTGCTGCGATCATCCGGCGGCGCCTGCAGCGAGCCTTGCGGCCACAGCGCGCAGATCACGCGCGTGTGCGTGCCGTCGAGATGCTTGCAGACGTTGCAATAGTCGCATTTGACAATACGGTCGGTCTCGCCGCGGCGGACCTTGTTGGGCCAGTCGGGATCTGCCAAAAGCCCGCGCGCGATGCCAACAATGTCGACCGAGCCGGTGGCGATCAGACGCTCGGCGTCATCGGGATTTGAGATCTTGCCGGCGGTGGCGACCGGAGTGTCGAAGCCGTGCGCCTTGAGGAAGGCCTTGATCTCGGCAGAAAAATGCGCGTGCGGCACCGCCGGATACCAGTCGCCCGGCATGCAGCGGTCGCCCGAGTACCCGGTGTAGGGATAGTGCACCTGCCCAGCCACGTGGAGGGCGTCCTCGAATTTGCCGCCGACCGACAGCGACAGGTAAGCCGCGCCCAGTTGCGCCAGCCGCAAGCCGATCAATTTGGCGTCGCTGACCGTGTAGCCGCCTTTTATAAACTCGTCGGCGAGGAAGCGCACACCAACCGGGAAGTCGTTGCCCACTTTGCGCCGGATGTTGGAGAAGATGCGCGTGATCAGGTGCAGCCGGCCTTCTAACGTGTCACCGCCGTAATCATCGCTGCGCGGATTGGCGCGTGAGACGAACGAAGCCAGCGTATAGGCGTGCGCCGAATGTAGCTCGGCGCCGTCGAACCCGGCTGCGCGCGCCCGCACCGCCGCGTCGCCAAATTCCTCGACGATGCGGTCAATCTCGGCAATCGACAGCATGTCGACGGTCTGCCGCCAGCCCGATTTGGCCACCTTCAGGAAATGGATGATCTGCGGGACCACCTTCGAGTCCGACGTCTGATGGATGCGGCGCACCAACTCGCTTAAGCCTGGTACATATTGATCATTGCTAATGCGCAGCAGCGGGCCCGATCTTGACTGATGCACAGCCATCGCCTCGACCACGATCAAGCCGGCACCGCCTTCCGCGTAGCGGACATAGCGATCGGTAATGTCCTTGTTGACGAAGCCGTCCTCGCCCGACAACCGTGTCACCATGGCCGGTACCATCACGCGATTCGGGATGACCATGCCGGCGACATTCAAGGGCTCAAACAGTTTCATGGTTCGTCCTCAGGCAGGCGCGGCGGCGACTTCGCTCGCGGCGATCTGGCGCAGCTCTCGGCGCAGGATCTTGCCAGCAGCGCTGATCGGAAATTGCTTCACCACCACTAGCCGCTCTGGCAGCTTGAATTTTGCGATGTCGCGGCCGAGCAGGAACGTCTTGAGCTCCTCAAGGCCGACCGTCTCGCCCTCGACCGGAATCAAGAAAGCGCACGCCTTTTGGCCATAGACCGCGTCAGGCATCGCCACCACGCAGACGTTCTTGATCTTGGGGTGGGCTAGGATGTGGTTCTCGACTTCCTCGCAGCTGATTTTTTCGCCGCCGCGATTGATGACGTCGTTGTGCCGGCCTTCGACGAACAGATGGCCGTCGACCCGGCGCACCAAGTCGCCCATACGGTAGTAGCCGTCCTCGGTGAAGGCGGTGCGATTCTTGTCTGGGGCGTTGTAGTAGCCGCGGATAGTATAAGGCCCGCGCACGATCAGCTCACCGATTGTGCCGTCGGGCACGTCGTTGCCGCGCTCGTCGACGATGCGGATTTCATCGACCGGCGAGATCGGCCGGCCGGAGCTGGTGAAGCGAATCTCAGGCGGATCGTCGAGTCGGGTCATGTTGAGCAGACCCTCGCCAGTGCCGAAGCTCTCCTGAAAGGTGCAGCCGAAGCACTGTTCGAGCCGCCACCGCAGCTCGGGCGCGAGTTTGGCGCCGCCATTCATCGTCACGCGCAGCGAGGAAAAATCGCGCAGCGGCAGCTGAGCATTCAACCAGTTGACAATCAGCGGAACGCCGGCGGCGAGTGTCGTCACCTGCTCTTCTTCGATCAGGCGCGCCGCAGTCTCAAAGGTGATGTCGGGGGCAATCACGGCAGTACCGCCGTGCGCCAGCGCGCCCAGCACGCCGGGGCAGCCGAGCGTAAAATTGTGCGCCATCGGCAGCAACGCCAAGAATACGGTCGCGGCATCGAAGCCGGCGATGCTGCCGCTTTGCCGGCAATTGTAGACGTAATCATTGTGCGTGCGCGGGATGACCTTAGGCAGGCCGGTGGTACCGCCCGACAGCAGCATCAGCGCGACCTCATCGGGCGCTGGCGCGAAGCTAGCGATATTGGCGCGCGGCCCACCGTCTTGCGCGAGCAGATCGCTCAGCGCGATTTGGTTGGGGCCGGGCGTTCCGAGCACCAACACTTGGCGCAGAGACGGCATGCTGGCGGCGATCTCCCTTGCGAGCGCGCGATAGTCGTAGCCGCGCCATTGGTCGGGCACGAAATAGCCGGCCGCCTGGGTGTGCGCGACGATGTGCGAGATTTCCTCGCGCCGGTGCGCCGGCAGCGCCAGCACCGGGATCACGCCGATGCGCAGCAGCGCGAAGAAAGTGATGACGAAATCGATCGAGTTGGGTAGCTGGAACACGACGCGGTCGAGCGGCCTGAAGCCGAGCGCAATCAGCCGGCCGGCCAGCCGATCGATCGCGCCGGTGACTTCTGCGTAGCGCATACGCCGGCTGCCATAGACCAAGGCGGTGCGATCGGGCGCGGCCTCGGCCGAGCGCAGCAGCATTTCATTGAGCGTGATGTCTGACCAATAGCCCTGCTGCCGGTACCGGCGCACATATTCTTCGGGCCAGGGAGTGCATCCTTGCAGCATTGCCGGCTGCTTTCCTCGACGCACGGCGTCGCCGGTCGCGCAACGCCTTCGAATTGATATTCGGGCGAGCGCGAATTGACCTTGATATCAGTCAAGGTCAGGCCGGCCCGCGATGCAGGCCGGCTGCGGTTCATCTCAATGATGCGCGATAAACTTCTCAGCGCGTCGCAATAGCATCCGCGATGGCGACGGTGCGGCGCGCCATCTCGGCGTGCAGGCGCTCGACCATACGGCCGTCGATAGACAGCACGCCTTTGCCCTTGTTGTCCGGCAGATCGAAAGCGGCGATCATCTTGCGCGCCCAGGCCACATCGTCGGCCGAAGGCGAGAACGCCTTATTGCACGGCTCGATCTGGTTCGGATGAATCAGCGTCTTGCCGTCAAATCCGAGCTCGACACCCTGCGTGCATTCGATCTGAAAGCCGTCGCTATTGCCGAGATCATTATAGACGCCGTCGAGAATGTCGATGCCGTGGATGCGCGCCGCGGCCACGCAGGTGGTGAGCCACGGCAGCATCGGGGCACGGCCGGGCACGATGCGCGCGCGCGTCTCCTTGGCAAGATCATTGGTGCCCATCACGAAGCCGGCGAGCCGCGATTCGGAATCGCGCGCCTCCGCCGCAATCGCCAGGATGTTGAAGATTGCGAGCGGCGTCTCGATCATCGCCCAGATACGGATCTTGTGATCGCTGTGCATGTCGAGTAGACGCCGGCCGATCAACTCCAGCGTCTCAGGATTTGACACTTTCGGCACTAGGATGGCGTCAGGCGCCGCATGGGCGGCGGCAGCAAGATCGTCGGCGTGCCAAGGCGTATCAATGCCATTGATACGGATAAATACTTCGCGGTTGCCGAAGTCGCCAGCCTTCACGACATCCGCGACCTGCCGGCGCGCAGCGTCTTTGATCTCCGGCGCCACCGAATCTTCTAGATCGAAAATGACTCCGTCGACGGGGAGCGTCTTGGCCTTCTCCAGTGCACGGGCATTAGAGCCTGGCATGTAAAGCACGCTGCGGCGCGGACGCATGGTCATGGTGGCAACTGTATCGGCCGCCCGGAAACTATCAAGTCGCGCGCTAACTTATGAGTTTGGTTTGAGGATGCGATAGAGCTGAAAACGGTCGCCATCGGCGATCAGCTTGAGTCGCGTAGGATCGGGATTGGGCGCTTCGTCCTCTGTGAACAACACGTAGAGATAGTCGAATTTGGTCCAGTTATTCCAGAAGGTCGGCGTGCCGGGCTGCGGGCGTTCGGCGGCGAGCACGAGCTGCGCGGTCGACGGCGGCGTGCCATCCTGGGTGTCGACGAAATCGCGATATTCCGGCTTCACATGCAGCACCTGCTTGCCGGATACCGTGAATGCCGTTGTCACTAGTGCGTTGCGCTCGATCATGGCGATGCAGGCAGCATGCACGAGGCCGAGGTCGCGTACGTCCTCGCCCAGGGCGCGGTCGGCATAGGACACAAACACTTTCGAGCCGGGCGCAATGCGCCGCACCGACGAGCGGAACTGGCCGGTCGAATCCGAGAGTTGCGACCAGTTGAGGTCGATCTCAATTAGCCGGCCGGCGATCACCACGATGAGCGCGACCAGGAAGGCTCGCCTCACCAGACGGCGGCGCAATTCGAGATCGCCACAGGCGAACAGCATGAAGGCGACGCCAAGCGGCACCCGCTGGTCAGTCATGTAGGTGTCAAACATGATCCGCGGCAACGCCAGATACACGACCGATCCGACCGCAATCAGCGCCATAGCCAGCGGATGAAAACGCAGCAAGTTGCGACGCACGGCCCAGACGATGCTGGCGACGGTGACCGTCACGATCGCGAAGGCGACAATGTCGGAGTAGTCGGCGATGACATACATAAGCCCGTCAATCTTGCCGCGTTGATCCCAGTAGGTGCGCGAGATCAGATCCATGGTCGGGCTGGAATACAGCAGCGGCGCTGCCACCAGGAACGGAAGGCCGCTGGCAACGAAGTCAGTAACCCGCGCAAGCCAGGGCTCTTGCCGCCGCTGCCACAGCCGCAGAATCTCGAATGACAGCACGCCGATGCCGTAAATGCCGAGCGCGGAAAGATGGCAGAAGAACAGCACAACCGCGCAAACGGTCGACAGCGTCAGCCGCATCGGCCAGGCGCGTTCGCGCAAGGCCACCCAGCCGGCCAGCGCCCACAGCGCGACGCCGATGCCGAAAATGTAATTCATCAATCCGACGAGGAAGACGTAATTGTACAGCAGCGGAAAGGTGAGCAGCGGCATCGCAGACCAGCGCCCGATCAGCGCCCGGTTGAGCGCCAGCGTTCCCGAGATGATCAGCGCGAACATCAGGACGGTGAACACCTGACCGGCAAGATAGACGTTCATGAACCGCGCCAGCAGCGGGACGATAAGGTCCATGGTCAGGTTCGGGATCACCTGCCAGTCAATCTCGTAGAAGCCCGCGAGCTGCGGGTTCTTCGGCAGTGTCGCGATCACATGCATACGGGCCAGGTGATTGACGTAGTCTGACAGTGGCGGCAGCGGATGCGTCCAGATTGGTATCGAAATAAGCAGGGTCAGGGCGGCGAACAGCACCGCGATATTCGCCGATGACAGCCCTTGTGGGCGCAATCGCGGGACTAAAGGCTTTGAAATGACGGGCTTATCCGGTGAAAGCATGCGGGACCTAATTAGTGCCTATCAATCGTCGATTCCATCTGAACAAGTAATGAACGAGCCGGGGTTCCATCGGTCCGAGTAAAAGGCGGCTCAGGGCATAGCTCTTGCGTCGCCGCTGCGGCTGGGGCATCGAGCGTCGGACACGGAGCCACATTGGCGATGGATTTCCCGCAGCATTTGATTGACGGCTATAACGCATTCGTCGCCGGCCGCCTGACGCGGGAGCAGGACCGCTATCGCGAGCTGGCCGAGACCGGCCAGTCGCCGCAGACCATGGTGATCGGCTGCTGTGACTCGCGCGTCTCGCCCGAAGTGATCTTTGACGCGCGGCCGGGCGAGCTGTTCGTAGTCCGCAACGTCGCAAATATAGTGCCGCCTTATGCGCCGGACGGACAGGCGCATGGCGTGTCGGCCGCGCTCGAGTTCGGCGTCGCCGTGCTGAAGGTGAAGCATATTGTCGTGCTCGGTCATGCCCACTGCGGGGGCGTGAAGGCCTACGCCGAAGACGCCACGCCATCGTCGCCTGGCAATTTCATTGGCAATTGGATGAAGCTGATGGCGCCCGCTGCGGAAAAGACCCCGCGGGGAGGGTTGTCCGCCGCCGATCATCTGGTCCGGCTCGAGCAGGCCAATATCGTCAACAGCCTCGACAACCTGATAACGTTTCCGCATCTGCGCAACCTGATCCAGCACGGCAGTGCAGTGCTGCATGGCGCCTATTTCGGCGTCGCAACCGGCGAGCTGTCGGTGCTGGATCGGCCGAGCGGAGAATTCCTGCGTATCGGATCCAATCCACACTTGATTAGACGATAAGTTTGCCGAAGTTGGCTTTGATTAGCAAACCATGGAAACGGAGCGCCGCGCCTACGAGCGCTTAATGCCCGTAACGGCACCGCGTCGCGTGCGCTTCTACTATCAGCGGCATTCGGCAGTCGCAATTGCGCGATGGCGTTATAGCGGTATTTTAAAAACGTCCGTTGAAACGAGCGCTACGCCGCCCGGCGCTTGGCCTGAATCAGTTTGCGGCTGATCAAGCACTCGGCGATTTGCACCGCATTGAGCGCTGCACCTTTACGCAGATTGTCTGACACCACCCACATCTGCAGACCGTTGTCGACGGTCGCGTCATCGCGGATGCGGCTGATATAGGTAGCATCCTCGCCGACGCATTCATAGGGCGTCACGTAACCGCCAGGCTCGCATTTATCGATCACCAAACAGCCGGGCGCGCTCCGCAAAATCTCGCGCGCTTCGTCCGCCGAGATCGGGTTCTCGAACTCGATGTCGACCGCTTCTGAATGCCCGATGAACACCGGCACGCGCACGCAAGTCGCGGTGAGCTTGATCTTGGGATCGAGTATCTTCTTGGTCTCGACCACCATCTTCCACTCTTCTTTGGTGTAACCGTCGTCCATGAACACATCGATGTGCGGGATGCAATTAAAGGCGATACGCTTAGGAAACTTCTTGCCTTGCACTTCATCGAGCGTGAACACCGACTTGGTCTGTGCGAACAGTTCGTCCATCGCTTCCTTACCGGCGCCCGAAACCGACTGATAGGTCGCCACCACCACGCGCTTTATTTTGGCCTTGTCGTGCAGCGGCTTGAGCGCGACCACAAGTTGAGCGGTCGAGCAGTTCGGATTGGCAATGATGTTCTTCTTGTTGAAGCCGGCGACCGCGTCGCCGTTCACCTCCGGCACGATCAGCGGCACGTCCGGGTCCATGCGCCAGGCCGACGAATTGTCGATCACCACCGCACCCTGCGCGCCGATCTTGGGCGACCATTCCTTCGACACGCTGCCGCCCGCCGACATCAGACAGATGTCAACGTCAGAGAAGTCGTAGTAGTCGAGCGCCTTGACCTTCAGGGTTTTGTCGCCGAACGAGCACTCCTGCCCCACGCTTTTGCGCGACGCAATTGCTACCACCTCGTCGGCAGGGAAATTGCGTTCGGCCAGAATGGCAAGCATTTCGCGCCCGACATTGCCGGTGGCACCCACCACCGCGACCTTGTAACCCATTGTTAACTCTCCGAGAAAATTTCACCGGCGCAGCCAATCCCGACACAACCGGATAGCAGGGGCTTCTAAGCGAGAACTTGATTTAAGACAACCGGCACCTTGCCTGAGACATGGCCATGCGCCCGGCCTTGCATTCCTGGCGTGACGAACTGTCCGCGGCCCTAGTGCGGGTCCTCGCATATCTGGGTGGGGTCGCCGTATTGTCCACCGTCGCCGCGCGGATTTTTCAAACGCCGGCGGTGACGGCCCCAATCACCTCCGGCAATCATTCGCAATGGATCGAGATCGAGCGGCCATTCCCAGCCTTCGCGCTCTCGATTCCCGAAGCCGCCGATGTGCCGTCGCATTATGCCATCCGTCGTCATGAGCAGGGCGGCGGGCGTAAGGACATCCTCGAACTGGGCGAGCGTGACGGCTCAGCGCCCTATCTGCTGGTCGAAATTTACCGGCTGGGAAGCGAGACGCGCCGCTTCACCGACGCCAAGCGTGAAATTATTGCCAACGCGGCCGCGCTGGGACCGACCAACATACGGGTCGACGAGCCGCTCACCAGCAAATTCGGCACGCTCTCGATCATCGCATTCGATACGTCGAAAGGCACGCCGCGGCATTGTCTCGGCTTCACACGCGCTTATGACGATCCGCGACTGCAACTGTCCGGCTGGTTCTGCCAGGGCGGCGCCGATTTCATCGAGCGGAGCACGCTGGCCTGCGCGCTCGACCGGCTGTCGCTACTATCGGCCGGCAGCGAACCAAAGGTCGGCGCGCTGTTCGCGCAAGCCGAGCGCAATCGCAGTTACTGCGGCCAGCGCGATCCTATTCTGGCCTCGACGCCAAAATATAAGACGCTATGGAAGGCGCTGGGGACGCGCCCCGACCTGCGCCGGATCGGCCGCTGAGTAAATCTCACTCCATGGGATAAATTCGCGCTGCAGCGCCAAAACGATTTCACGCGCGACAATCGCTTTTCATTTGACCGCCCTGCGAATCCATTCGATCATATTCACATAAGAATATATAAGGAGCTTGTGGCGACCGCCGCAATGCTTCGTAAAATCTCGAAGGAGGACGCCATGATCACACGACGTCATGTGCTTGGGACGGTGGGCGGCGGCGCCGCGCTAGCCGTCTCCGGATTGAAATTCTCGACTGCCGACGCGGCCGGAATCGCTCTAACGCCGGGCGTTCCCGCCGGCCTCGACAGCGTAGCAGCGATGGAAGCCCTGCCCGGCAAGAAACCGCTGATCAGGCTCTCCGATCGACCGCCGAATTACGAATCGCCGCTGGAATATTTCCGCACGCCGATCACGCCGAACGATCAGTTCTTCGTCCGTTATCACCTCTCGGACATTCCGGAAATCAAAGCCGAATCCTACAAGATCGCGGTCGGCGGCGACGGCGCCAATGGCCAGGCCGAGATCACGCTCGACGACCTGAAGAAAATGCCGATTTTCGAAGTGGTCGCGGTCAATCAATGCTCCGGCAACCGGCGCGGCTTGTCGCGGCCGCACGTGCCCGGCGTGGAATGGGGCTATGGCGCCATGGGCTGTGCGCACTGGAAGGGTGCGCGGCTCAAGGACGTGCTCGACAAGGTTGGCCTCAAGAAGGAGGCGATCGAAGTTTCGTTCAACGGCGCCGATGGACCGGCCTACGATAAGACGCCCGACTTCATCAAGAGCATCCCAGTCTGGAAGGCGATCGAGGAAACGACGCTGATCGCTTATGAAATGAATGGCCAGCCACTGCCGCATCTTAACGGCTTCCCAGCCCGCATAATCGTGCCGGGCTGGACCGGCACCTATTGGATGAAGCACGTGATCACGATAAATGCGCTGACCAAGCCGCAGGGCGGCTTCTGGATGAACCCCGCCTACCGGCTGCCGCTCGGCAAATTCCCCCTGGTGGCGCGCTTCACCTCACAGGAATACGCTCCAAATACGCCGATCACCGAAATAGTGGTGAACTCGTTGATCACAAGCCATCGCGATGGCGACAAGGTTAAGCCCGGTAAGGTGACGGTCGGCGGCATTGCGTGGGACGGCGGCTATGGTATCCGCTCGGTGGACGTCTCGACTGACGGTGGCAGGACCTGGAGTAGCGCGATCCTGGGGCAAGATGTCGGCCGCTTTGCGTTCCGGCCGTGGAGTTTCGAGCTCTTCGCCAAGCGCGGCAAGAACACAGTTATGATCAATGCCACCAACAAGATTGGCCAGAGCCAGACCTCCGAACTGATTTTCAATCCGGCCGGCTACAACAACAACGTCATGCAAAACATTTCGCTGATGGCGCGCTAAGGGAGGATGACCATGCGGACACTCGCAGTCGTTATTTTCGCCGCACTGATCACACTTCCGGCGGCAGCCGACGAAACGCCAGTGCAACTCAAGAAGGCTGATGGGCTCGACAGGGTCGAAGCCAATTGCCAAGCCTGTCACAGTCTATCTTATATCGCGATGAACTCGCCATTCCTCAACGCCGCCGGCTGGGATGCCGAGGTCACCAAGATGATAAAGGCGTTTGGGGCGCCGATCGACGAGGCCGACGCCAAGGCCATCGCCGACTACCTGAAAAAGAACTACGGTGGCTGACCTGCGCTTTTCACACGCAACACTGTAATACCGGCTCTACCCCTTGGTGGGGCTCTTTTTTAGGGATCTTCGCCATTGATCTTACGCATGGACAATTGCTTGTGATTAGGGCCTGTTGCGGCGTATCGAAGGTCGATAGACTGCGTTGCGACAATAAAGCCACTGTGGAGCGAACATGGGCTTGAAATTGGCTGCCGCCGCAATCGCCGTCATCGGCGCCCTGGCCTTGCTGGCCCTACCGGCCGACGCCGCGCCGAAGAAAAAGCGCGTGGTGGTCGCCCCCCGCGGACACACCGTTTTCGTCAGCCGCGACGAAGACGGCCGCACCCGCACCAAGATCATCATTCAGAAGCGGTCTTATCTCGACCCGGGCACGGAGCAATTCCCTGGCGAGCGCAGCGATCACTTCTACGCGGAGCTGCCGAACCATCGCGCAGCGGGCGTGGTCGATAACACATCCGCCGGTCTCTACAATACCCAATCGGCGCTGCCTGGGCCCTTCACGCTGCCGTTCAAGAACAGTCCTTGGCTGCAGTACTAGACGGCCAAACCAAGCTCGAAAAAGAAAACGCGGCTGCAAGGGCCGCGTTTTTTTGTTCATGTAATCGGGTTTAGACCGCGAGCTTTTCCAGCTCGGCCAGGATCGCCGAGCCCATCTCCGAGGTGGTGACGACCTTTGAGCTCACCGACTTGATGTCGGCGGTGCGCAGCCCCTTGGCCAGCGTAGCGGCGATCGCCTGGTCGATCATGTCGGCCTGTTTGCCCAGATTAAACGAGTAGCGCAAAGCCATGCCGAACGAGGCGATCATGGCGATCGGGTTGGCGATGCCTTTGCCGGCAATGTCAGGCGCTGAGCCATGCACCGGCTCATAGAGCGCCTTGCGCCTTTTGGTCTTGGCATCGACCTCGCCGAGCGAGGCCGACGCCAGCATGCCGAGCGAGCCGGTGAGCATCGAGGCGACGTCGGAGAGCAGGTCGCCGAACAGGTTGTCGGTGACGATGACGTCGAACTGCTTCGGATTGCGCACTAGTTGCATGCCACCGGCGTCCGCCAGCATGTGCTCGAGCTGCACGTCCTTGAATTCGCGCGCATGCAGCGCCGTCATCACCTCGTTCCAGAGCACACCCGACTTCATGACGTTGCGCTTTTCCATCGAGGTGACCTTATTGCGCCGCTTGCGCGCCAGCTCGAAGGCTACGCGTCCGATGCGCTCGATCTCGTAGGTGTCGTAAACCTGGGTATCGATCGCGCGCCTCTGGCCGTTGCCGAGATCGGTGATGGTCTTCGGCTCGCCGAAATAAACGCCGCCGGTCAGCTCGCGCAGGATCATGATGTCGAGGCCTTCGACCAGCTCGCGCTTGAGCGAGGAGGCATCGGCGAGCGCCGGATAAGTCACCGCCGGACGCAAGTTTGCGTAAAGCGCGAGATCCTTGCGCAGGCGCAGCAGGCCGGCCTCTGGACGCGCCTCGTACGGCACCTTGTCCCATTTCGGCCCACCCACCGCGCCGAAGATCACGGCGTCGGCGGCCTTCGCCTTCTCCACGGTGGCGTCGGTGACCGCGACCCCATGCGCGTCGAAGCAGCTACCGCCGACCAGCGCCTCTTCCGAGGTGAATTTGTCGGGGCCCTTCTTATTGAAGAAATCGATGACGCGCTTCACCTCGGCCATCACTTCGGGGCCGATGCCATCGCCGGGGAGAAGAAGCAGATTGTGGGTAGCCATAGACGCCTCGCCGTTACTGAACCGCGCGGATTGCTAAAGCTCCGCGCTCTAATTAGCAAGGCGCCAGACCGATCGTGGCCGAAGCTGGCATTCGGCACACCGTTTTGTGAGAATGACCGCCGGCTAAGTCCGATGAAGGAATAGTTCAGTGAGCAAGCCGTCCACGTCCAAAACTAGCCCGGGACGTTTCTTCGAGGATTTCCGCCTCGGCCAAGAGATCCGACACGCCACCCCGCGCACAGTCACCCTCGGCGACGTGGCGCTCTACAACGGCCTGTTCGGTGCGCGCTTTGCCGTGCAGTCGTCCGATGCATTCGCGCGCAAGCTCGGCTACCCGCGCTCGCCGCTCGACGACCTGCTGATGTTTCACATCGTGTTCGGCAAGACGGTGCCGGACATTTCCCTGAATGCGGTTGCCAATCTCGGATATGCCGACTGCCGATTCCTGAAAGCCGTCTATCCAGGCGACACGATCAACGCCACGTCGGAAGTGATCGGATTGAAGGAAAACTCCAACCGCAAGACTGGCATCGTTTATGTGCGCTCGCGCGGCTTCGACCAGGACGGCGCGGCGGTGCTTGACTATGTGCGCTGGGTGATGGTGCGCAAGCGCGACGCGGCGGCCTCGGCGCCGGACGACAAAGTACCGGAGCTGCCCAAGAGTGTTGATGTCGCAAGACTTGGCGCGGCCTGCCCGCCGATCGATGTTGCGGCTTACGACACAGCGCTGGCCGGCAGTCCGTATCGATTCGACGACTATAAGGCCGGCGAGCGCATTGACCATGTCGACGGCATAACCGTCGAAGAAGCCGAGCATATGATCGCAACGCGGCTTTACCAGAACACCGCGCGCGTGCATTTCAACCAGTTCATCGAAGGCAAAGGCCGCTTCGGGCGCCGGCTGATCTATGGCGGGCACGCCATCTCGCTCGCGCGCGCCCTCTCTTTCAACGGACTCGGCAATGCGTTTCACGTGGCGGCGATCAATGGCGGACGTCACGTCGCACCACTATTTGCCGGCTGCACGGTGTTCGCATGGTCGGAGGTGCTCGCCGCCGCCGATCTGCCTGATCGCAAGGATGTCGGCGCACTGCGGCTGCGCACCATCGCAACCAAGGACCTCCCCTGTGCGGCATTCCCGCTCAAGAGCGGCGATGAGTACGATCCCGCGGTGATCCTCGATCTGGACTACTGGGTGCTGATGCCCAAGTAGCCATTCCGGGAGAACGCAAAAACTGGAATCGGAATTCAGAGGTGCATTTCGTTGTTTCTGGATTCCGCGTTGGCGACTTCGGCGCGCCCCGGAATGACAACTCAACCACTCGCCCGCAGATGATCCACAAGCTGCCGCGCATAGGGCGGCAGCGCCTCGACATCGCGTACACAGATGGTCAATTCGCGCGGAGCCCAAGAGTCACTCAGCCGAACGGCGCTGATCGCCATGGTGCGTGCCGCGCGCTGCGCCGTGGTCTCCGGCACGATGCCGACTCCGACATTGCATTCGACCAAGCGACAGATCGCGTCGAAGCTACGCAGCTGCACGCGCAGGCGGATCGCGCGACCGACGCGGCTCGCCTTATCAGCAAGGAAGCGCTGGATCGCGCTGGCGCGGTCAAGACCGACCATGTCGTAGTCAAGCACTTCGGCAAAGCCGATGCGCGAGCGGCCGGCGAGCGGATGATTGTGCGTAACCACCAGGACGAAGCGGTCGCTACGGAACGGGAACGTGTGCAGGCGGCCGTAGTCGACGGTGCCGGCGACGATGCCAATATCGGCGGCGCCTTCCGCGATCAGCCCGACGATCTCATCGCTTAGCCGCTCCTCTAGGTCGACACTGATGTCGGGATAGGCGGTCAGGAACGAGCTCAGGGTCTCGGGCAGGAATTCGGTGAGTGCATTGGTATTGGACAGCACCCGCACCTGGCCGGCGAGCCCGCGCGCGTAGGGCGTCAGGTCCTCCTGCATGCGCTCGGTCTGCGCTAGGATGCTGCGGGCGTGCTGCAACAGCGTGCGGCCGGCCTGGGTCGGCACCACGCCTTGGCGGCCGCGCACCAGCAGTTCGGTGCCAAATGCCTGTTCCATCTTGCGGATGCGGGTGGAGGCGGCGGCAAGCGCTAGATTAGAGCGCGCCGCTCCATGCGTGATACTGCCCGCCTCCACGATATGGCGGAACAGGTTCAGGTCGGTGAAATCGTAGCGCATCTCGACTACCTTCTTATTCTACGAAGGCAGGCTACGCAGAACACATATTGCATCAGGGCATTTCGAGGTTCAAGCTTCGTAATTGATGAAGTAGCCGTTTCTAGCGGCTGGTCAAGCACCAAAGCTTGGATCGTCATCGCGTCGACCGGGGGCATCGACTAAGACCGCTTCGCCGATTCGTGGAAAATAATATCGGAGGCGAGCGGTTTTGATTTTGCTCAATGGACTGCGGCCGCTCTGTTGGACACTGCGCCATAGACCGGCCGCGAGCGAGAACTCTGCGGCTGGTTTTGAGCATCCTGGAGATTGATTATGGCCGAGCTTGAGGCGAGAACGACGGCGCAAGCGCAAAGAACGCGTCCACTCTCTCCGCACCTGCAAGTCTACAAGTTCATGCTGACCTACGTGATGTCAGGTTTTCATCGCGTCAGCGGTTTCGTGCTGTATTTCGGCGTGGTGCTGATCGCCTGGTGGTTGGTCGCCGCCGCCTCCGGCCCCAATGCCTACGCCAACGTTGAATGGTTCATGGGCAGCCTGATCGGCCGGCTGGTCCTGCTCGGCTACACCTGGGCGCTGCTGCACCATATGCTCGGCGGTGTGCGCCACCTAATCTGGGATCTCGGCTACGGCTTTGAGCCGGCCGAGCGCGAATTTCTGGCACTCGCCACCCTCGTTGGATCGATCTCACTCACGATCATCGTCTGGGTGGTCGGCTATCTCGCCATGGGAGGCCCGCGTTGAAACAGTCACAGTTGCACACACCGATGAGCCGCGTGCGCGGCCTCGGCGCCGCCCACACCGGCACCAAGGATTTCTGGCATCAGCGTATCACCTCGGTGGCTGCGATCCCGCTCACCATCGTAGTCATCATCATCGTGGTCTCGCTCTTGGGACGCAATCACGCGGCAGTCGTGCAGATTCTCAGCTCGCCGCTCGTCGCGATCATCATGCTGCTGTTCATCATCAACACGCTGTATCACAGCTGGATCGGTATGCAGGAAATCATCATCGATTACGTTCACGAGGATAAACTGAAGCTGGCGACCTTGATGGCGAACATGTTTTTCGTCTTTGCCATCGGCATCGCCTCCGCTTTCGCCATCCTCAAGCTTTCGTTCGGGGTTTAAAAATCATGGCGAAGGATACAAAATCGAGTGCGGCACCCGCGACCAACGGGCACGCTTATCCGATCGAGGATCACAGCTACGACGTGGTCGTGGTCGGTGCCGGCGGCTCGGGCTTGCGCGCCGTCGTCGGCTGCAGCGAGGCTGGCCTGCGCACTGCCTGCATCAGCAAGGTGTTCCCCACCCGCTCGCATACGGTGGCGGCGCAGGGCGGCATCGCTGCCGCGCTCGGCAACATGGGCGAGGACGACTGGCGCTGGCACATGTACGACACCGTCAAGGGCTCCGACTGGCTCGGCGACCAGGACGCCATCG
>Ga0207761_1000146_pt1 | contig 22579 bp, 23 predicted proteins | sample LuqExpMetageno34_FD_187792 | JGI IMG/M metagenome (GOLD analysis project Ga0207761, IMG submission 187792) | Tropical forest soil microbial communities from Luquillo Experimental Forest, Puerto Rico - Sample 34 (SPAdes) | ecosystem: Environmental > Terrestrial > Soil > Tropical forest ... | reverse complement strand
GAAAACAAATCCCGACAATGCGCAGCGCGCGCTTTTCGTTTCGCTCGCGGCTGTGCTCGTCGGCGTCAACCGAAATCCTCCACAGCAGCGCCGCGGCGGATGCGACCTCAATGAAGCTATCGATTCCAAATCCGACCAGCGAGATGCTGCCTGCGGCCAGTCCGGCCGCTACGCCAACCAGACCTTCCACCACATTCCAGGCGATGGTCAGGTATTCGAGCCGCCTGCCCCGCTGGATGATGACGCTGCGATCCGCAAGCACTGCTTCAGTCATGTTAGGAGTCTAGCTTCTCGCACCAGTGGAGACCAACAGGTCGCCGCCCTCGCCCAACCTGTCGCGAATTTATCTCGCTGCGTAGCAGCTGTACTTCGGACCGGGGCGTTCAACCCGGCCTCAGGGACGGCTCAGCCTCGATTCGATTGGTTATCATGGTGCTGTATGACACCACCAGAAACAGCCACTGCCAAACGATGGGCGAAGCCCCGGCGCAGCCAGCGCATCGAGCTGAACGTTCCGGTGGTGGTGTACCGCCCGCCCGGGCAAGGCCCGCAATTCTATGAAACTACGCAGACTCTCGTGGTCAATGCGCATGGCGCGCTGATTGCCCTTATCGACCTGGTCGCACCCCGGCAACTCCTCCGCATGCAGAATCGCAACAGTGGCGAGCACCTCGAGTGCCGCGTCGTTTCCGTGAAGAAGCCCCCTATCGGCCCGCCCAAGGTTGCCGTCGAATTTACCAAAGCCACGCCCACCTTCTGGCGCATGGCCTATCCCCCACAAGACTGGAAGACCAGCATTTAGACAGTCCACAAGCGGCTCATTTGACTTGTCTTCCAGCCGCTTCGGCATATTTGGGGTTTGATGGTTCCAAATCGTAAGCTCGTCGATAAGCTAACGAAGCGGCCGCCTCGTCATTTGTGCGCTGATATGCAATGCCCAGGTTGAACCAGAACGAAGAGACCTTTGGTTGGTATTTAACCGCGTCTCGATACCAGCGCACCGCATCTTCGTTGTTGTTCGCAATTAATGCGTCATATCCCCGATGTGCTTCTTCGTATCCTCCGTTCGCAGAGTAATTGACGAACGGCCGCCCGAAAGTAGATCCAATGAATCCCGCGAGTATGAGAGCCGCAATTACTGACCCAATTAGTTGACGGCGAGTTGGGAGCACGATGGCATATCCTAGAAGCAACCCGAAAATCGCGCCGGCCGCATGCGCGACGTTCGCTACATTAAACACATGTGTCGCCGTGAGAAAAATACAGAGGAAGAACCATCCAATGAACAAACTCTCAGTCCGTTTGTCCAACGAGTCTTTAAATCGCTCGTCATGCCGCGACAAAACATAGAGAAGCCCGAATAACGCATAGCCGACGCCTGAGAGCCCAACTCCTCCCTGCGCAAGAGCAAAATCCCAGCAACCGGAAGCGATCGCAAAAGCGATTAGCAGGAGGGCAGTCCTAGCGTGGCCAAAAACGCGTTCGACCGTGGTCCCAAGGAACCAAAGCCAATAAAGGTTGAATACTAAGTGCAAGGCATCCAAATGTGGCAATGCACTAGTTGCGAATCTCCAAAGCTGGCCACGACGAATTTCAACGTTCTCGAACAACGGCGAAATATTTGTACCATTCCACCAAGCGACGGTGACTGCAGCCGCGAGGAACGCTGTGCCAACGACTACGGGGAACCGTCGAAACTCCTTCAATTGGGGGGCTGTCGGCATCCTTTGCTCCACCATCAGTCGACCACAACAGAGTTGACTTTGAATCTATATCGGTCGTACAGGTGTGCTGACTGAGTTACGAGAGAATGACAGAGATGATCGCCGTGATCGTTCGTTGTGTAACGTTTCAGTGGTGGAGCTGCCGCTGGCGAAGAGCTTCGAACAGCACAACGCCCGCGGCGACCGAGACGTTAAGGGACTTGACCGGGCCGCTGGTGGGCAGCGACACAACGAAATCGCACCGCTTGCGCGTCAGTTCGTGCAGTCCCTTCCCTTCGCCTCCCATGACGATCCCCGTGGGCGACGTGTAATCCACCTCGGTGTAGTTCTTCTCCCCGTTTTCATCGAGGCCCACCAGCCAGTAGCCCGCTTCCTTCAGTTCTTCCATGGTGCGTGCGAGATTCGTGACTTTCGCGATCGGCAGATGCGCAAGGGCTCCCGCCGACGCTCGCGCAACTGTATCGGTAAGCCCGGCGGCGCGGCGTTCGGGAATCACGATGCCGTGCGCTCCGGCGGCAAGCGCCGTGCGAATGATGGCTCCCAGGTTGTGCGGGTCTTCCACTCCATCCAGTAGCACAATGAGCCCGTGCTGGCCCTTCGAGGCGTTCGCGGAAGCGAGAATGTCTTCAAGCGTAGCGGGAGCGCGCGCCGCCGCGATGGCGATGACGCCCTGGTGATCCCGCGAATTGGCAAGGCGGTCGAGTTGCCCGCGGTCCTCGAAGCGGATCGGGATGCTGCGCTCCCGCGCCAGCTGCACAATTTCTTCGATGCGGGAGTCCTGGCGCCCTTTGGCGATAACGATGCGGTCGAACGTGTTCCCGGCTTCCAGCGCTTCGCGCACCGCATGAATCCCGGTGAATCGGTCCATGGAAAGCAGTCTACAGTTTTCAGTCAATAGTTGACAGTTCTCGGAAAAGAACCGTCGAGCCGAACAACGAACAACGACAACGAACAACCTTCCCAGTGAACCGCTCGTATCCAGTCTCTCCAACTCCAAAACCTGTCATCCTGAGGAGCGTTTTGTGCGACGAAGGCTTGCCCTGAGCTGCTTTTGCGAAGCGATCTCAACCGATCCCCATCTCAGAAGCACAAGGCTGACTGGCCCCGATCGCTCTAGTCCAGCAGCGAGCAAAACTCTAGCATGCGCGCACGCACAGACTTCATAGGAACCGCAAACGGAAGCGGCGCCGCCTCGTCGACGAGCAGAATCACCCGGTCCAGTTCGCCCTCCCCGGCACGCCCCGCGAGCGCCAGCCGGATCGGATGAAACAGATCGCGGCCCCGAAGTTCGAGCCTTTCTTTGAGCAGCGCTACGGCCTCCTTGAACCGGTCGGAAGTGAACGGAGCGGGGTCCAGAAGAAAGAGGGCCAGTTCGCGAATGACGTCACGGGCGGCATAGCGGGTCAGCACAGCGTGAGCCTCCGAAGTTTCGAGCGAACGCGCGGCCTCGTAGGTGAAGACAAGCTGGAGAAGATCGCCGAGGCCAGTGCGGTCCAACGCGAAATGGCCCAGCAGCGAAGCAGCGCGCTCCGCGAAAGCCACATGCTCGGCAGAAGCTTCAGCCTTGAGCCAGCCACGCTCCCGAAGGATCGCCAACACATCATCCGCGGTGAACGGATTCACGTGCGTGCCGTGTTCCGCGATGTGCCCTTCGCTCATGCGATCAGTTTAGCCCAGCCGCACAGACCGATGTAACGTGCCTTCCCTTTGGAGTGCGGCGATTTATCGCCGCTTTTGCGATTGATCCCGTCGTTGCAAACACGATCCGTGCGGCTGAGGCCAGCCTTCCCGGGAGCGCCACTCACCGAGTGGCCGGGCTACATGACGACACGGACCGGGGAGATCGCCCGGGATTGGCTACTCCAGGCCGCGGAGGTTGCGGCGGAGCTTGTTTTTGGCGCGGTAGAGCAGCGTTTTGACGGTTGGGATTTGGCGATCCAACACGCGAGCGATTTCCGAGTAGCTCATGCGCTTGTAGTAGCGCAGGATCAGCGGGACGCGGTAGCAATCGGGCAAGCGGCTGAGTTGCTCGCGGACTCTGTCCTGCTTTTCGCGGCGCAGGATTTGAGAAAGAGGCGAAGGGGTGGCATGGTCGGGAAAAGCGTGCAGGCCGTCTTCAGACGCCAATGGAGTAGTGCGCTCGCGCTTGCGTTTGCGGAGCTTATCGATACAGTGGCGGCCAGCTACCTGGGAGACCCAGGGCCGGAACGGCAAGGATTCGTTGCGTTGGCCGAGGACGTTGGGCAGCTTCAGGAAGACTTCAGCGGCCGCATCTTCGGCGTCTTCGCGGTGACGGAAAAATCGGCGGCAGACCTGGAAGACATGGCGGTAGTGCACCGCATAAATCATCGCGAGAGAATCTGCGGAGGCTTCAGAAGGCCTCGCAAATTGCGGATAGAACCCCATCGCTTCGTTCAGGAATGATGCTCTTGTTGCCATCGCACACTTCCTCCCATGGATAAGCACACCACTCGCGTGTGATCCGCGAAGAACATCCGCGGACCGAGGACTTCAGTCAGCTATCGGGAGCCACGACCTCGCGTGCTGTTTTTTTTCAGCCGCGCGGCGGTGGCCGCCTTTGGTAGAGGCTCGGAGTAATCTTTTTCCTGCCGGCCGGATGCTTCCGGGGATCCGAGGCGACGGCGGACGACGAGAAGCGTCAAGTCGTCACCCGGCGCATTCGAATCGGCAAAATCCAGGACCGTGCCCAGCATGGAGAAGAGCGCGGGATTCGCGCTTCTGCCATGAGCAGCGAGGGCGGCGGTGGACAAGCGGTCAATCTCAAACTCCTCATCCGCGGGATTGCGACATTCCGTGACGCCGTCGGAATACGCCACGAGCATATCGCCCGGGCTCATGAGGAGATATCCGGAATCGAACGCCGGGTTTTCGATGGCGCCGAGCATGGGGCCACCGACATCGAGGCGTTCGACAACGGTTTTGTTGGCGCGCAACAGCAAGGGAGCAGGAAGACCGGCATTGGTATAGACGAGCTCCGCCGTGCGAGGGTTCAAAACCGCCAAAAACAACGCGGTGAGGGGTGGCTCGCCTTGTTCCTTGCAAAGTTCGCGATTCACTTCGGCGACAGCGCTGGCAGGATCCGAGAAATTGCGAGCGGCGCGTTGGACAAGGCTAAGGAGATGAGTGAGCCAAATGCCGGCGGTGAGACCTTTGCCGGCGATATCGCCGAGAGCGATACCCAACAGGCCGTCGAGTTCCATCACCTTGAAGAAATCACCGGACAGATGACGCACCGGGAAGATTTCACCGGCGATTTCGTATTCACCGGAGGTCAGTTCGCGAGGCGCGCAAAGGACGCGCTGAATCTGAGCCGCCTCGAAGACCGCTTGCTGGAGTTTGGCATGGTCGCGACGCTCGCGGTCAAGTTCCTCGCGGAGAGAAAGAAGCGAGGGCTGCGCGGTGCGCGGCGGCAAGCCGACGTGGGAAATGGAGGAGACGCGTTCGGTAAGGGCCATCATGGTTCTATCCTACGAATTTGTAGCCGACGCCATGGACGGTGAGAAAGAACCGTGGCTGGTCGGGAACGGGTTCAAGTTTCTGGCGAAGACGGACGATGTGGGCGTCGACGGTGCGAGTCGTGGGAAAGTTTTCGTAGCCCCAGACTTCGTCGAGGAGCCGGTCCCGGCTGAGGGTCTCGCCGGAGTGGCACAGGAAATGTTTGAGTAATTCGAATTCCTTGTTGGAAAACTCGATGGGCTGGCCGTTACGAACAACCTGATAGCTACGAAGATTCACTTCCACGTCGCCGAAGGAGTAGCGTTCCTGCTCCTTGGGAACGGTCTGGGAGCGGCGGAGAACGGCTTTGACGCGAGCGAGGAGTTCGCGAATGGAAAAGGGCTTGGTGACGTAATCATCGGCGCCCAGCTCGAGACCGACGACCTTGTCGACTTCCTGGCCGCGAGCGGTGAGCATGATGATGGGGATGGAGGGCCGTTTCGATTTGAGCTGGCGGCAAACGTCGAGGCCGCTCATCTTGGGCATCATGACGTCGAGAATGACAAGGTCCGGAGAATCCTGAAGAGCCTTCTCGAGCCCTTCGACGCCGTCCATAGCGGTGGCAACGCGGAAGCCTTCGTATTCGAAATTGTCGCGCAACCCGGAGACCATGTTGGGTTCATCTTCCACAATGAGAATCTTCGTCGTAGCCATGACCACTCCCTCGCCTTTCCGCCGTGCAGTTGCGCTTGTCATAAAACCTCACTTACGCGATTGCCGCGCCGTTCGCCGGATGCCGCAAAGCCGGATCGATCGGCAACGCGATAATGAATTTGCTGCCCTGTTCGGGAACACTTTCCACTTTCACATCACCGCCATGCGCCCGGGCGATATGGCGCACCAGCGACAAGCCGAGCCCTGATCCTTTGATGTTATGGACGAGCGGATCGCCGCAACGGTAGAACTTCTCGAAGATCTTTTCCTGCTCGGCGGGAGCAATACCAATGCCGCGGTCCTGCACTTCCAGATTCACCGAGCCATTGGTGCGGTAGAGGCTCACGCCGATGTATTTCTGATCCTTGGAATACTTGAGCGCATTGTTGACAAGATTCAGCAAGGAGCGGGCGATGGCTTCGCGATCGACAACAACCGGAGGTACATCGTTGGAAATTTTTTCTTCGAAGGAGAAGCCGTTCTGCTCGATCTGGAAGCGGTAGGAATCGAGGGTGTTGCGAACGAGTTCGGCAAGATTGGTTTCCTTGAATTCATATTCCTTGCGGCCGGCCTCAATGCGCGAGAAGTCGAGAATATTGTTGATCAGGGCGGTCAGGCGTTCGCTTTCTTCGCGGATGATGCGGAAATATTCCTGATATTTCTCCTTGGAGTTGAGGCGGCCCAGTTCAAGCGTTTCGGCGTAGAGGCGAATGAGCGCAAGCGGAGTGCGCAGCTCGTGGGAGACGTTGGCGACGAAATCAGATTTGAGGCGGGCGAGATTCATCTCGCGGGAAATGTTGCGGTAAGTCAGGAAGATGCCGCCGAGCATGAAAAGGGATAGGGCGCCAAGGACGGTGTAGTTGTAGTGCAGGAACTTGTTTCCCATGTCGGCGATAGTAGTGCCAGGGTATTTAATCGAGGCGGTGAGGCCACGAAATGCATCCATGAAGGCACGATCGACTTCAGGCCTACCTCCGTCCCAATTGTCAGACGCCACCCAAGGGGTGTAGTCGTGCGCAGAACGAAGCATGATCGCCGGGGGGTTATTGGAATTCTTGGCGTTGCTGAGGGTGTCTTTGATGATCTGGGGGAAGAAATGATCGTGCAGGTAATCCGGATCGAAGCCGAGGACACCGATAGTTACACGGTCGTGCGGAGTATTGTTTGGAATGAAATAGGCAAGGGAGGCGTACGTGCGGGCCCCGTTCCGGTTAGGCCAATCATAGAAGAAACCAAGGCCCGGATCGTCCTTTTCCTCCATCATGCGCATCTGCTCGAAGAGCGAGCCTGCTTCCATGGGAAGCCATTTGGAAGTGGCGCTGATGGATTCGTCGGCCAGCGCGCAGAAAGCCGGATCATTCTCGTGGCCGGGCTGTTCCCGGCTAATGAAGTGATTGGTTTTCTTGTCGTACAAGATGGCGTATGCAAACTCGGGATGAGCGCTGAGAAGTTCGCCAAGCTTAGCTTTGGCTTTCTCGGGATCGTCGGGAGTGGGAAAGTCTTTTTGAACGGGGGTAATGAGGGCGAGAGCCTTGTCCCAGGCCTTGTGTTCGACACCTTTCAAGACATATTGAAAATCGCGCTGAATGGCGGCTTCGATGGCCTTATCGCGCTGGATGTGTTTGAGGTTCCAGATGCTGAAGCCCATCAGGGCCAAGGCAGGCAAAGTGATCGCGAGCTCCATCAGGAGCAGGGTGCGTGTGCGATCGGTCAGGCGCCACTTCTTGGACATTACTCGACCTCTTCGTGTGAGCCCACCCTCAGGGTGACGGCAAAACTATAAAGACCCCGGAAAGGGGATGTGTCAAGCGGTAGCAAACGATTGTAAAAAGTTGTAAATGAGGGGCTGCTTCCCGTGTCGCCAATAGAATGATAATAAGTCACTTACAAGATCGCCGCGCATGCCATGGACCACATGTTCTTTTCCCTGTGTGCTTTGTCTGATGGCTCAAAAAAACAGATTCCTCGCTTCACTCGGAATGACAAATCTCCTTTTTCTCATTTGCGTCGAATTGACGGTGCGACCGGATTTGATTCGGCTTGGCGATATACTGAGGTTGCGATGCAACAGGCAGAGACGAAACCCAGGATCGGCAGAATCCTCAGTTTGGATTATGGGCGCAAGAAAATCGGAATGGCGCTGGCCGACGAGAAGGCACGAATCGCGGAACCACACGACACGCTGGAACGGATCAACCGGAACGAGGACATGCGCCGACTGCGCGAGTTCGTGCGCGATCAGGGCGTGAAGCAGATCATTGTGGGGTTGCCGCTCAGGCTGGATGGCTCGCGCGGCGAAATGGCGGAAGAAGCGACGCGGTTCGCGGAGCGGCTGCGGAAGCAAAGCGGAGTGCCGGTGGAACTGGTGGACGAACGGCTGACTAGCTGGCAGGCCGAGCAGTTGCTGGAGCAGGAGTTTGGGCGACGCATCACGCACAAAGAGACGCCGCAGGGCCGCAAACGGGTGGGCGGTATCTCTGAAGGCAAATACTCTGTGGATGCGATTGCCGCGATGGTGATTTTGCGGGAATATCTGACTCGCACGGACTCAGCCCGGGAGAAATAGTTTGCGCGTTGTTCTTTCATTGCTGCTAATCCTGCTGCTGGCGGGCGGGGGGGCGGCTGCGTATGTGTGGTATTCCATTGAAAAGCCGTACGGCACGATTTCCTCGGAGGGCATTTTCGTGGAAATCCCGCATGGGGCTTCGCGGCGAGGCGTGTCGCACATTCTTCGCCAGAACGGGATCATCCGCAGCTCGCTGGCGTTCGAGATTTATGCGCGGAGGCATCCGCGGCGGACGCTGGTCGCGGGGGAATACTTTTTCGACCATGCCATGAGCGGCAAGGCAGTCTTTTGGAAGCTGGCCAACGGAGAGATTTTTCAGCAGCCATTCACGGTGCATGAAGGCGACACCATTTTCGACATCGCGGCAAACCTGGAATCGGAAAAGTACATGAAGGGTGCCGAGTTTTTGGCGGCGGTGCGGGACGCGTCGCAGATTCAAGATATTGCGCCCGGGGCGAAGACATTGGAAGGGTTTCTGTTTCCCGCAACGTACAACTTGCCGCATAACGCCACGGCGGCGGAGCTCACGACGATGATGGTGCGGAAATTCCGGGAAGCGATGCAGCAGATCGCGCCGGAGCGGCTGGAACCGCTCACACCGGGAACACCGCTGCTGTCGGAAGTGACGCTGGCGTCGCTGGTGGAAGCGGAAACACCGAAACCGGATGAGCGGCCGCTGGTCGCCAGCGTGTACACCAACCGATTGCACAAGAGCATGCTGCTGCAGTGCGACCCGACGGTGATTTATGCGTTGAAGGAAGTGAACCGATATAACCCGCCGCTACTGCTGAAGGATTTGCGGTACGACTCGCCGTATAACACGTATGTCCATGCGGGCCTGCCCCCCGGCCCGATTGGCAATCCAGGACAGGCTTCGCTGAAGGCGGCGTTGAGCCCGGCCGCAAGCGAGTATCTGTATTTTGTGGCGAACACCCAGGGCGGGCATTTTTTTGCAACGACACTGGCGGAACATAACCAAAATGTGGCCAAATATCATCGACTGCTGAACGGGCAGCCCGCCGATCCGCCGCCGTCCCCCGCACCATCCGCTTCGCGTGGCAGCGCTTCGGCCCACAAAGGCAAACGATGACCGACGCTTTGCAGACGAAAAAAGCCAAGATTCTGGAAGCCGCGCGCGAGTTGGGCATTCAACGCTGGAGCACCGCTGAGATCGATCAACTGAGGCGCAAGTTGATTGCGGATCATGGAGAAGAAGGAAAAAGCAGCAACGACTATATCGCGGATGTGCTGAAGGCCACGGGGTGGAAAGTGCAGGTTTCCGAGCGCGAAGAGGCGGAAGAACAGTTCGAGGAAGAGTTCGAGGACATTTTGCATTTCCGGACGCTGGGGGATGCCGAGGTGAGCCTGACGCGGCTGGACGAGTTGCTGCGGCGTTTCAAGGCACACGGCGAGTCGGCGGCGGTGGGGCGGGTGCTGGAGATCGCGAGGCTCGGCAAGCGCCGCGCGGAAATGATTTCGCACAACCGCAAAGTGGAAGAAAAGAAACGGGACGAGAAGCGGGAAATTGCGGAATGGTTCCGCATCTGGCTGGAAACGCCGGACGCGTTTTTCGATTGGCTGGAAGTGCGGAAGGCGTCACCGGTGTTTCACGAAAAATTCGGCGACATCGAGACGTCCGAGGAATAAGGGATGCACGCCGAGGATCGCGTACCCGAACTGCCACCGTATTCGCTGGACGTGCAGGCCATGGACCTGGGCGCGGCGACCAAGGCGGTGGGGCTGGAATTAATTGAGACGGAAAGCCGGGAGCCGCTGCGCGGGGCGGAGGCCATCGAGATCTGGACGGCGGCTCTCGCAGCGATCACGGCGAAGGAATATTTCGTGGTGGATTTTTTCAGCCACCTGGACCGGGTGCGGGAGTTCTGCAAGACGCATGAAATCGAGTTCCGCGAATCGGCGGGGCGCTGCATGGTGGTTTCGCAGCCGTCGAAGGAAGAGTTGCAACAAATATTGGCGCGATTTGAAGGGGAGACCTTCGGATTGCGCGCCGGAGAAGCGGCACAAAGCGAGGATGTGACGCTGGAAAACGAGCTTTCCAGAAGCGGGTTGGATGCTTACCAGAGCGCGTATGCGCGGTATGCATTTTGTGCGGTCTGCGAGTTGAGCGACGGCTGGGTGACGGTGCTGAGCGAATCGTTGTGGCCGAGCGAGATTATCCGGCGGGTGCGACCTTCGCTGCAGGCGTTTGACGTTTACATCGCACGCCCCCAATGAGGCCGGAAAATACGCTAAAATAGAGCGATAGCGCCAGAGAAACTGCCTATAGCTTCACGCCGGTGGCACCGCGACCAATATAGGTGTTTCGTGTTTTATGTGGCAGCTGGGGTCTGATTGGCGCGGTTGAGCGCGTTCCCGTGGTTGAAAAATTGCTTTTCTAAAGCAGGGACACTCGATTTCTCGATGAAATTTGCCCGGAAATGCATGGTTTTGCTGACACTGTCCGCGCTGGTTGGCGGCTGCGGTGGGAAGGGCGGTGGTGTCACCAACACTCGAAACATCCCCCTAGCCGAGCGGCCGGTGGCGCTGGAGGCGACGCCCGAAGAGCTGTTGGATCGCTACAATGCATTGGCGCGGAATCTGCAATCCGTGGATGCCACCGTGGAGCTCAAGCCCATAGCGGGATCGGCGTACAGCGGAGTGATCAGCGAATACCACGAGGTGAAGGCGTTTCTGCTGGCGTCGCGGCCCTACAACATTCGAATGATCGGGCAGGTGCCGGTGATCGGGAAAACGGTGTTCGATATGGCAAGCGACGGGCGCGATTTTGAGGTGTCGATCCCGCCGAAGAACAAATTTCTGGTTGGGCCAGTTACGCTGAACCGGACAAGCGCGAAGCCGATTGAGAACCTGCGGCCGCAACATCTGATTGAAGCGGTGCTTTGGCCCGAGGTGAGGAAAGAAGAGGAGACGCTGCCGGAAGAGTCCAATGACGACTCCGGCCGGTACTATGTGCTGAACGTTTTGCGAGGCGGATATCAGAAGGAGATTTTGCGGAAAGTGTGGTTCGATCGCTCGGACCTGCACGTCGTGCGGCTGCAGTCGTATGGTGCGAAGGGCGCGCTGCTGTCGGATGTTCGTTATGCGAACTGGCAACCGCTGCAGACGCCGGCTTCCGGAGTGAGCGAGTACCCGCTGTCGATCCGGATCGACCGGCCGCGAGACGAGTACCGGCTGGACATGACGGTGACGAAGGTAACGGTGAATGAATCGCTGGCGGCGGACCGCTTCGATTTGCAGGCGCCAGCTGGGGCGGAGGTGGTTCATCTTGGCGACGCGGCGGGAGACAAGAAGCCATGATGAGCCAGTTTGTGCTGCGAAACCTGTTTCACCGTCCGGTGCGGACAGCGATTGGTGTTCTGGCAATCGGGTTTGAAGTGATGCTGGTGATCGTGATCGTAGGGTTGACGTCGGGAATGCTGCAGGAGACGGCGAAGAGGATCGAAGGAATTGGCGCGGACATCATGGTGCAGGCACCGTCGGCACAGATGTTCCTGATGATGAGCGGAGCGCCGATGCCGATCAAGATTGCCGATCGATTGAGGGAATTGAAGTACGTGCAGTCGGTTGCGCCGGCGCTGTTGCAGTTCAGCACGGCAGGCGGGGTGGAGACGATCTGGGGGATCGATCCCGCATCGTTCCACGCGGTTTCGAATGGGTTCGTCATCCTGCAGGGACACGAACTGCAAGGTCCAGATGACGTGTTGATTGACGACTGGCAGGCAAAGGCGAAGAAGCTAAAGGTTGGAGACACGTACGAACTGTTGAATCACAAATGGAAAGTGGTCGCGATTGTGGAGCACGGGAAGGCGGGGCGAATTTTTGTGCCCATCACGACGCTGCAGGACCTGGTGGGCGCGCGGGATAAGGCGACGTTATTCCTGGTGAAGTGCACGCGGGCGGAACATACCGATGATGTCATCGCGGAAATCAAGGAACTGCTGCCGACGAACCCGGTGCGGCCCGTAAAGGAGTTCATGACACTGATGACGTCGACGAATATTCCCGCGCTGCAGACGTTCATTAATTCGATGATTGCGCTGGCGGTTTCGATCGGGCTGCTGGTGATTTTCCTGACCCTTTACACAACGGTGCTGGAACGCACCAAGGATATTGGCGTGTTGAAGTCGCTGGGCGCCAGCAAGATCCTGATTGTGCGGGCGCTGCTATCGGAAACGGCATTGCTTTGCTTGATGGGAATCGCCGCGGGTGTGGGGCTGAGCTATCTATTCCGCAGCGGGTTTCTGAAGCTCTTTCCGACGTTGTCGATTCTGATTACGCCTGGGTGGATTGTGCGCGCCGGGCTGATCGCGCTGGTTGGGGCGCTGGCCGGAGCAGCATATCCAGCTTGGCTGGCCAGTCGCAAAGATGCGGTACAGGCTCTTTCATACGACTAATCGAAGAGAGGCAGGAAACTAGTCAGGCATGTCAATCACGGTTAGAATACAGACGCAAAGCACGGCCGGCACGGAGCCCGAGCTGAAAACTTTGGAGCCGATACTCAAAACCGAGAATCTGTGGAAGCTGTACCACGCAGGCAAAGTGGAGGTTCCGGCGCTGCGAGGAGTAAATTTTGACGTGCTGCCGGGCGAGTCGGTGGCGGTGATGGGGCCGTCGGGCTGCGGGAAATCGTCGCTGTTGTACGTGATTGGCGGGCTGGCGCAGGCGTCGCGCGGCAAAGTATACGTGGACGGCAACGACCTTTCGACGATGACCGACGCGGAGCGGACGAAACTGCGGCGGCATAAGATCGGTTTTGTGTTTCAGAGATTTAATCTATTGCCAGCGCTTTCGGCCAAGGGAAATATCGCGATCGCGCAATATATTCACGGAGATGGCTTCGACCCGCACAGGTTCGAAGTGGTGACGAAGATGCTGGGGCTGGAAGGCCGGCTCCATCACCGGCCATCGGAAATGTCCGGCGGCGAGCAGCAACGCGTGGCGATCGCGCGCGCGATCATCAACGAGCCGAAAATCCTGTTGGCCGATGAACCGACGGGCAACCTCGACACCAAGAACTCCGATATAGTGCTGGAAATGCTGCGGCGGTTGAACAAAGACCTGGGTCAGACGGTGGTGATGATCACGCATAACCCCGAAGCCACGGCGTATTTTGATCGCGTCGTACACATGCGCGATGGCATTATCGTGGACGGAATTCCGGCGGATTGAGATGGCGGGTATCGGACAAATCCTTCAGCGCACGTTTTTCTGGTCCTACGAGCGCGGCACGTGGCAATACGACGTGGCGGTGATTCTGATTGTTTTGTTTGTGCTGGCAACGCCAACGCACTGGTTTCACGACCAGCCGCAGGTGGGACTGCCCGCCAACGCGACGCAAGTAGAGCGAGTCGGCGTGGGGCTCGATGGCACGGAGACCTACCGGGTGAATGCAAGCGTACTGGCGCCACCGGAGCGAACGCCTGCGCTTTCTAACGATCTTCACACCGCACTTCAGAAAAACAGCCCGGAATTGCACGACGGCGGATTCTCCATTCGCAAGATCGAGGCCATCCGGGATGAAAAAGGAAACGTGATCGCCTACCAGGTGGAAGTCCGGCGGTAACTTCCCTTCTCTGAATTCCCTCCATCGAAGTCTCGACCGTCGTTGTTCCCTGGCTGTTCCCTTTTTGTCCGGCCTGGCGTTTCTAGTATGCTTTGGGCATTTCGATTTTCATTTCATGCTGAGGGATTCGATGCGCAACTTTCTTTGCGTTTGCTTTTTGTGTTTTGCGGCGAGCAGCAGCCTGCAGGCGGCTCCCGGAGCGGTGCGGTGCGGCAAACTCCTTGACGTCAAGACCGGCCAATTGCTGACGGATCAGGTTATCGTTTTCGACGAACAAGGGACCATTAAGGCGGTGGGTTCCACGGCGGCGATTCCCAAGGGTGTGACGCCAATCGATCTGTCGGGGATGACCTGCCTTCCGGGACTGATCGACGTGCACACGCATTTGACGTCAGATCCCGGGGACACGGGCTACAAAGGACTCGGTGTTTCCGTGCCGCGTGAAGCAATTATCGGCACGAAGAACGCCGCACGAACCGTGCGAGCTGGATTTACGACCGTGCGCAATGTGGGCGCGGGGAATTTTACGGATGTGGCGCTTCGCGATGGGATCAACGACGGGGGAGTTCCGGGACCGCGCATGATCGTGTCTGGACCCGCGCTCGGGATCACCGGAGGACACTGCGACAATAATCTGTTGCCCTACGAATTTCACTATAAAGAAGGGGGAGTCGCGGACGGCCCATGGGCGGTGCGAACGAAGGTGCGCGAGGTGGTGAAATATGGGGCCGATGTGATCAAGGTGTGTGCTTCGGGTGGCGTGTTGAGCAAAGGGGATCAGCCCGGAACACCGCAGTACACGCTCGAGGAGTTGACTGCGATCGCCGAGGAAGCACACAAGCTCGGGAGGAAAGTGGCGGCACACGCGCATGGGACGCAGTCGATTAAGGATGCGATTCGAGCGGGAATCGATTCGATCGAACATTCCAGCCTGATCGACGACGAAGGCATTGCGCTGGCCAAGCAGCACGGCACCTATCTGGTGTTTGACATCTATAACGACGATTACATCCTGCAGGAAGGCGAGAAGGCGGGGATGCTTCCGGAATCAATCGAAAAAGAGAAGAAGATCGGCCGGCAGCAGCGCGAGAATTTCCGTCATGCGTTCCAATCAGGGGCAAGGATTGCGTACGGGACCGATTCGGGAGTGTATCCGCACGGCGATAATGCAAAGCAATTTGCAAAGATGGTGGAATGGGGAATGAAGCCGCTAGACGCGATCCAGGCGGCAACCATCAACGCCGCGGATTTGATCGGATGGAAAGACAAGGTCGGATCTGTTGAACCCGGATACTACGCCGACGTGATCGCGGTGAAAGGCGATCCGCTGGCGGATGTGAAGGTGTTGGAGTCCGTGAGCTTCGTGATGAAGGGCGGCGAAGTGGTGCGCAACGAGGGCGCGGGAAAATAGAGTTAGCCCGGACTTCTCGCAAGACGGAACCCCTTACACGGCAGAAATATTGAAACTCGGCGTCCTGAGCGCCCGCGTTTGGGGGCGAAGAATCCGAATTAAACCACAATCCGTGATGTCGGATAAGTTGAGACCCTTCGCGCTTGCTCGCCGCTGGCGAGCAAAACAGCGCTCAGGATGACAGCTTTCTTTGGGCCGGCATCGAACGTTCACCGAGCGAGAGATAGACAGGGTCCCCGCGCGCCAACAAGTATGGAACGCTACTGAATTCTATTTTTCGCGGTAGACGTTGGCGAGCCGGAAAGGCTTCTGGGCGTAGTTCTCGATTTCCAGTTCGCCCTTTTTGTTGAATCTGACTTTGCACAATGGCGCAAAGGAGCCGCCACCCTTGCCGTCTTTATCGAGGTCGAGGACGACGATGCCAATGGGATAGTCGCGGGAACGGGTGCCATTGTAGAGTTCCGGAAAGGAGATGGGGCGGTCGGTAGCCAGCACAATGTGCTGACCTCCGTTGCTCGTGGGCCGAATGCGCACAAAACGCATACCCGTGCCGACGGCGCCGGTCGGCGAGACGCGTCCCAGATCTTTGGTGTCGGCGAACTTGTCGACCAGGCCATCCTGGCCTTTCTGCTTCAAGATTCCGATAAGTTCATCGACTTCGCCGTTGGAGGTGACACCGTCGATGTAAATGTTCATCCCGAAAGTTCTGCCGGCGACGGACCCGCTTTGCCCGATGGCCGTAGCGGCGTACTGGGCAGGAAACGGCGGTTTGGGTTCTTGAGAGCGTGTGGAGACGGTGAGCAGGACGAGAGCGACAAAGACCGCCGATACGGTGAGTTTGGGTCTCGACATTTCGATTCCTCCGGATGGGTGCGACGAAATGGGTAGTTCCGGATGAAACAAAAAACTCGCTGAGGAGAAGCGGCGGACGGCCCTCGGAAACTGACAGTCAAATTAACACGAGTGGACTCCCACGTGCATCCTTGATTGGCCTGACAATTCCTGAGCCCTCAGCGAATTCACAGCGGGGGAATACCGGGTTTTCACGAAAATTCAGGGCAGTTTCTCCCGAGCTACATGGACGCGACGGTCTGGTATCATGCCTTGCGGAAACGGGCCACGGTGGTAAAGCCGAAGGAAATGCCGCGACTGAGACTGTGATAGCGCTGCGACTTGCGGAACTGTAAAGCGGCGGAACCGGAAACCAAGGAGAGCGAGTATGCGCCGGAACGTAACGGGAAAACTCCTGATAGCAACAATGGTGCTGTTGATGCCAGTGATGCTTGTGATTGGCCAACAGACAAGTTCGCTGACGGTCGACGGTCAGCAAGGACAAGCGAAGGTGATCCAGGTTCAGGGCAAAAATTATGTGGAGGTCGATGGACTGGCGCGGGTTACGGGCGGGTCCATCCGATTCGCGGGCAACCAGATTGTGCTGTCACTCCCGGGCGGCGGTAGCGCCCCGGCGCCAGCGGCAGTGCCAGCGCAAGCAACGCCCGCAGGATTCTCGAAGGAGTTCGTGAAGGCGGGTGTCGAGGCGATGGCGCAGGTGCGGGAATGGCACGCGGCACTGCGGAATGCGATTGAGAGGGGTTACCCTCTGTCGGGAGAATGGCTGGATGCGTTTCGGCGAAATGCGCAACAGAGTTTGCGGCTGACGGAAGTGGCCGCCACGACGGACATGGACCACAAGGCGTTTCCGTATCTGCAAAACGAGTTCAACAACATGGGTGCGCTCTCCGACAAATACATGGAGATGACCAAGAGCATGAACTACATCGCGCCGGACTCGCTGGCCAATGATCCGCTGGACCAGAAACTGCTGACTTGTGGAAGGTCTCTGGCGTCGATGGTGACGTCGCAGCAGTTCGTGGACGAGGTTTCCTGCCAATAGCGCGCTCCGGCGAAAGGCCACGGAGTCTGTGCTACGATTCCTAGTGGCAAAAACCGCGGAGTTTCGCCGCAAGGGGTTCCGTTGAAACGATTTCATTTGAATTGTTTGATCCTCGCAGTGGCTGCGATGACGCTCCTTTCGCAGGCTTCCTACCCGAATCAAGGCAGCAGCAAAATCAATCTGGAGTACGTGCTGTCGATGATGGACCGCTCGGCGCAGGATTTTAAGAGCCTGACGGCGGCGATCGAGCACGTTAAGTACACCGCGGTGGTGAAGGATACCTCGACGGAGTCCGGCGAAATTTTTGTGCGCAAGGACTCGAAGATGCGGATCGATTTCCAGGCGCCCGACCCGCGGACGATTTTGAGGAATGGCGACAACCTGTATATCTACACACCGAAGATCAACCGGGTGGAGGAATACAACATCGGGAAGAACCGGGCGATGGCTGATCAGTATCTGGCGCTCGGGCTGGGAACTCGGACAGACGGATTACGCAAGAACTATGCGATATCGCTGAATGGCGAAGAAGAGTTGGACGGGCGCAAGGCCGCGGTGCTGGACCTAGTGCCGAACTCCGATGAAGTGCGAAAACAGATCAGCAAAATTCAGATGTGGGTGGATGAAGCGTCGTGGTTACCCGTGCAGCAAAAGTTTTTCGAGGCCGGTTCGGGCGACTATTTCATTTCGCACTACACGAAAGTGATGAAGAACCTGAAGCTGGGCGACGGCAAGTTCAAGCCGGACTGGCCGAAAGGCACGAAGATCGAGAAGCCACGGGAGTAGCGCGGTTCAGGAGCGCGTCGCGGCTTCGCGCTCGAGCAATTTCTGTTTGCGTTGGAGTCCCCATCGATAGCCCGCCAGGGTTCCATCGGTGCGAATCACGCGATGGCAAGGCACAATAATCGAAACCGGATTGGTGGCACAGGCGCGCGCGACAGCGCGGACGGATTTCGGCTTGCCTAGTGCGCGGGCGATTTGCGTGTAGGTCTTCGTGGCGCCGCGCGGGATTTTCTGAAGCTCGTTCCAGACACGGCGCTGGAAGGCAGTGGCCTTAACGTCGAGAGGCAGATCCATGCTGGGAGCGCTGCCTTCGACGCGGTGGAGGATTTCATTGAGCCAGTTTTCGTGGCCGTTCGCAGCGCGGATCAATTCCGCTTTAGGATATTCGTCGTGCAATTCGTCGACGAGCGCGCGTTCATTTTCTCCTAAATAGACAGCAGATACGCCGCGCTCGGTGGATGCGACAAGAACTTTCCCCAATGTGGTGTTGCCTACCGTGAATCCGATTTTCATACCTTCTCCCCCTTTGCGATAAGAAGCCGGCGTCATGCCCAGATGCGAATTGGTTTTCTCGTACAGGCGGCTGGACGAACCGTAACCGCAGGCGTACAGCGCGTCGGTGATGCTGGAGCCTTCACGAAGCATCTTTTTCAGCTTGCGCAGCCGGAAGGCTTGCTCGAAATCTTTAGGAGACAGGCCAGTAACGCGGTGAAAAGCGCGGCGCAGTTGCGCGGGCGAAGAGTCGAGTTTAGAAGCCAAGTCGCCGAGACGGAAGGATTCCTCCGCGGACGTGGCGAGCATCGCGGCGGCCTGACGCACCAACACTACAGCGGAGTCCTGATGCTTCGGGCGGCAACGCTGGCAGGCGCGAAAACCCTGGCGTTCGGCATCCTGGGGGGTGCGGAAGAAGAGCGTATTGTGGCGCAGGGGACGCCGCGCGGGACAAGACGGACGGCAGTAAATATTGGTGGAGCGGACGGCGAAAACGAACGAGCCGTCGGCTTGCGTGTCGCGGTGAAGTGTTGCTTGCCAGTAGCGATCCGCAATTGGGGGAGGAATGGACGGGGCTGGCGGAATTTGTTGTGGAGTGTTCATGGGCATAGCTTAGCGCGGGTGAAACAGGCTATCTATCCGATTTCGTCATGCAAATTGGATGCGGCCGCCCACGAAAAACTACGACTCGCAACCCGTAGGAATGGCCTCTTCGGCCTCTTTAACACTCTTGTGCGGAGCAGTGATGACCAGGATGACAGCCGTGAGAATAACGGCGCTGGCCAGCAGGATACGCATCGAGAGAGGCTCGGCGGCGAAGAACCAACCCAGGAAAAGCGCGACTACCGGATTGACGAACGCGTATGTGGCTACGTGCGCCGCGGTACTGTGCTTGAGGATGTAGACGTAAGCGCTGAAGCCCAGAGCCGAGCCGAAGACGATCAGGTACGCAAGACCGAGCCAGGAGCGAGTGGTGACGTCCGCCAGGTGAAAATCGTGAGTCTCGCCAGTCAGCACAGCAAAGACGCAGAGTGCTGCGCCGCCACAGAGGGCCTGCATGGACATGCTGAGGAGCGGGGAGCGGGGGAGGGGATGGTGGCGCGAGAAGATCGAGCCGGAGGCCCAAGCCAGGGACGCGCCGATCAATGCGAGCGCGCCGATGGGGTCGATGCGCTCGGAATTGCCAAGGTGTTTGGGGCCGACGAGCAGGGCCATGCCCGCGAAGCCGAGAAGGAAGCCGGCGATGACGCGCGGCGCGGGGCGAACGCCACCGGGGCGGAGCCAGTCGACGAGGACCATCCAGAGAGATACGGTGGCGACAAGCAGGGCAGCGATGCCGGAAGGGACGGTCTTTTCGGCCCAGGAGACTGTGCCGTTGCCGAGAGCAAGGAGCAGACAGCCGACGATGAAGGCAGTGCGCCACTGGGCCAAAGTCGGCTTTTCGCGGGTGGTAAACCTGACGATCGGGTAGAAGATCAGCCCAACTACGAGATGGCGCAAGCCAGCCATGAGGAATGGCGGGATGGATTCGACACCGATGCGGATGGCGAAATAAGTGGAACCCCAGAGAATGTAGACGGCAGCAAACGAGAGCAGGACCAAGGAGCGGGTAGAGGAGGCCGCAGAGGGGAGGGGGAGGGTCTGCAACCGGGAGCGAACAGGTTGGGAACTCATCCGAATCACCTCAGGGAAACAGGATAACGGTGCGGGAAGTGGAGTCGAGAACCATAATGGAAGGGAGAGTAGCGGGCAGGGATGGGGGAATCTATCCGATTTCGACGGAAGGTAAAGGACCGCGACGGGTCCAGGCGTTAGGCACAGCGAGTCCTGTTAGCCACACTCTAACGAGATTGCTTCGTCGAGGCAGAGGAGGGTGTTGGAATCGCTCCGTTGAAACAACCAGCTCAAAATCAGTAGTTTATCTGCGCGGCTGGTTCCGGTGGTTGTGAATAGCACGATTAGGCCTGCCGCTTGCACTCTACCTGTTGTCATTCACGCTGCGTAGCGCGGACGGCTTTTTGGGCCGGCTCGCGTGAATGCCGTAAACTAGACGTTCGAGAATTTTCATGACTCGCTCCAAAAAACGTCCCGAAGATTTTGTTGGCCGCCCGGTGTGGGCGGAAATTTCGCTGCCGGCGCTGCGCGGCAACCTGCAAGCGATTCGCGATTACGTGAATCCGGAGTCAGAGAAACGTAAAACACCACGGAAAGTTCTCTCGATCGTCAAAGGAAATGCCTACGGCCACGGCAGCCCTGAAGTGGCCAAGGCACTGGAAGGATTTGGCTCCGACTGGTTTGGCGTTGCTTCCGCCGGGGAGGGAATTGAACTCCGCAACGGCGGCGTGCGGAAGCCGATTCTCGTTCTTGGTGGCTTCTGGCCGGGCGAAGAAGAAAATCTGATCGCGCACAACCTGACGCCCGCGATACACCGCTGCGAGCATCTGGCGCTGTTCGACAAAGCTGCCGCAGCCGCGCGAAAGAAAAATGTTCCGATTCACCTGAAGATCGACACGGGAATGAACCGCCTCGGGATCGCTCCCACGGACATGGACTGCTTCGCGAACCAGTTGGCGAAGTGCAGGCGCCTGGAACTCAACGGGACGTTTACGCACCTCGCTTCATCGGAAGTGTTCACCGACACCCCAACAGGCCGGGAAACCGGCCAGCAGTTGGAAAAGTTCTTTGGCGCGATTGACCGGCTGCGCAAGCTGGGCGTTGATCCTGGCATTCAACACATCGCCAATAGCGCGGCGATCGCTTCGCGGCCGGAGAGCTGGGCGGACATGGTTCGCCCGGGCGCGGTGCTTTACGGTTACCATCCGGGATTCGATCCGATCGACCTGCGCACGAAGTACGAGGTGGCGTTGGCGCTAAGGCCGGTGATGAGTCTGCGGGCGCGGCTTTTGATGGTGCGCTCTGTTCCTGAAGGTTCGGGCGTTGGTTACAACGCCAGTTGGGTCGCCAAACGCCCATCGCGGGTCGCGGTGCTCGCCGCAGGATACGCGGACGGCATTCACCGCTCGCTGGGCAATCGTGGTTGCGTTTATATTCGCGGGCACCGGGCACCGATCGTGGGGATCGTGTCCATGGACGTATCGATGTTGGATGTGACGGATGTTCCGGATGCGGCGATTGGGGACATTGCGACTTTTTACGGGACTGATGGCGAACATACATATCCGGCTAACGTCATCGCGCGCAGCATTGGCACGGTGACTTCCGATTTGATTTCCGGCGTCGGCCGGCGCGTGCCGCGGTTCCATATCTCGTAGTCCTTCGCTTTCACAGTTAAAGCAGATTCATCGCGCAGACAACGCGCGATTAGGCGGAGTTCCTCGCTTCGCTCGGAATGGACAGTTTTTTTGTTTTGCGCAGACCGATTGGCTTGGGCAGGTTCCTACGAACGAGCGGCAGGAAAGCCAGCGCTACACGGAAGAATGCGGCGAGCCGGAGGTTCGCCGGGACGCCGCCGCCGTTGTGGCTGGAGCGGCGTGCTCGCCCTTCGCTTCCAGGGTCGCCTTGAGGTACACTTCTCCTTCTGCAACCCGGTCCTAAGCCGCCCTGGTTCACCGCTTTCGCCGGACTGCTTTCAATCCAATGAGTCAAATCACTGCCATTCTTCCCGCGGCAGGTCTCGGCACGCGCATGGGCCACGAGACGCCGAAGCAATTTCTGGAGCTCGACGGCGTGCCCATCGTGATCCTCAGCCTGCGGCGTATCGCCGCGTGCCGGCTGATCACTTCCATCATCGTGGCGACGCGCGGTGAAGAAGTGGGGAAACTCGAAGCGCGTATCCGGGCCGAAAAATTCCACCAGCCCGTTGAGGTGGTGAAGGGCGGCGACTCGCGGCAGGCTTCCGTAGGCTTGGCGCTGAAGCAGGTCCCGGAAACGACGGAACTGGTGGTGGTTCACGATGCGGTGCGTCCTTTCGTCACTGTCGAGCAGATCACCCGGG
>Ga0207761_1000145_pt1 | contig 22641 bp, 21 predicted proteins | sample LuqExpMetageno34_FD_187792 | JGI IMG/M metagenome (GOLD analysis project Ga0207761, IMG submission 187792) | Tropical forest soil microbial communities from Luquillo Experimental Forest, Puerto Rico - Sample 34 (SPAdes) | ecosystem: Environmental > Terrestrial > Soil > Tropical forest ... | reverse complement strand
TTCGGTCTAAGTGCGTTTGAGCGGCAATCTTGTTGAGATTCTCGAACGAGTAGAAACCATCGAACCATTCGCGGATGCCCGCCGCTAAGATGCTTCTGGCTTCTTCGGTGTTCTCGTATTTGCCGTCCTTGAACCAGCCGTCCAACACGAACTTGATGTCCTCGGCGGTTTGCTGCTTGGCTTCTCGTCGCTTGCGGGCTTCGCCCATTTCATACAAACGATGCGCTGGTGTACTCATCGCCAAAAACCCTCAATGACTGTCTTGAACTCGTCTTCAAGTTCCAGCATGCCGAGAAGGTTGCGCTTGGTTGCAACCTTCTTGTTAAGCGCCTCAGTCAACTTCTCTCGGATTTGTGCAGTCTGCCCGTGAGTGCGGCCACGCGTGTTTTGAATCTCGCTACGAAAATGCTCAATGCGCTGGTTGACCGCCACATTTTGCTGAGCGTTCTTCTCCAACTGCACCAATGACTTCGTGCGCTCGGCTCGCTCCCTATCCTCGCGGGCTTGGTCGCGGGCTTGTTGCTCCCGCTCGCCACGCAAATCGCGGATTGCCTTACCTGTTGACGGGTCGTAGTGCGTCTGGGGAGTCTTGGACGGCGCGACCTTCCAAATAAGCACGTCCTTCAACGCTTTGATAGCCTTCCACGTGGTATCAAACGAGACGTCGTAAACGCCGTTCTCATCCACAAAATGGTTTTGCATGTAGCCGTGGAGCATGTCGCCCGATTTCGCCCAGTCAAGCACGCTGGGGAGTAAGGCTTGGGATATTTCCTTCATCACTTGCTGGCGTTCCTGCTCTGTTTGTTTGAAACTCTTCGGTACTGGCATTTCTCATTCTCCTGCCGCGCTCGTTGCTAAGATTGCATTCACGGCTTCCATTCCAAAGCGGCGAACTACTTCTCGGAAATCAAACGGGTCTCGGCGTGATAAGGATGTGAGCCCCAGCCACGTCATCGGAACCTCTCGCCCACTGCGTGCTGTGTAAACCTCGGGGAGTTGTTCGTATTGGCTGTAACGAGGACGTTCCGAGGCGGTCGGCTCCTCCACGGGCTGCGTGCGGCTCGCAGATACCTCGGCACGGTATTCCTTCGGACTTAATCCACGGATTCGGCGACGCTCGTTGCGTGCTGCCGATTCGGTGCGAAGTTCGTCCGCCGACATTGACACTAATCGCTGTGACTCGCGGCGCAAAACGTCCTGCCATGCGTATTTATTGTTGGCGTAGAGTGGGGCTTGCGAGGTTTCGTACCACTGAAGGAGGGTCGCGGCGATTTCTTCCTTGTCAGTGACGTCCTTTGCTGCCTGTGCCTCTGCTGCGCGCTCTTCTCTTTGCTGATTCACGTACCACTGAGCCACTGCGAGGCGTCCCCGCACGTCAGACATGCCCGCGACATACGCCAAATTGTCCGCCGTCAAGCCGAGGTCGGCGGCAATCAGCGCGTTGATTAAGATTGCCTCGTTGGACTCGAATTCAAATTGCGGAAATTCCGAATAGAAGTCGCTGAAGGGCTGCGCCCATCCTTGATTTTTGGCGAGCCGTCCTTGGGCACCGAGGCTCTCGATAATCTTCGCTACCTCGGGCGGAGTCGGGGATGTGTCGCCAATGGCGGCAAGCACCACGGTGTCGTTTGCTGCCGAGTCCCACTTGTAAGTCTTTGCGAGTTCCTTGCGCACTGAGGATTCGATAATCTGTTTGAGCGCTAGGTCCTGCTTGTTTCTGCTAGTCTGTCTGTACATTCTTCCTTTCTCCTGCGGCTTTCGCCGAGAATTTTTACTGCCGAAATCTAAAGCTGTTGCCTGCTCCGAAGAATTCGTTCAATCTCAGCCTTTGCACGCGGGTCCGCTCGCCCGGTCGACGGGTCCACTAAGATTTTTCGCATCGCGAATTTGTCGCCGGAATTAATGAACGCAATCAACGACGCGCGGTCGAACGGAATATTTGTGTCGGGGTGACACAGCACAAAGGGCTCGGTGCCTTGGCCTTGGGGCGGTTGCGCCTGTGCCTGTGGTGCCTGCAGCGAATGTGCCTGCACTTGCTCCCGATTCCGAGGTCGCGCAACTGCCTTGCGCTGGCTCGTCACAAGGTCGTAAATACGCTGCAACTCGGTGTCGTCCACCGTGTAGAGTTCATCGATTGGGTAACGGCGATATTGCCCAAGCTGATTATCGAAGTACCGATAAGAGCCCTTGCCTTCGTCCAACTCGTCAATCAACCGCTTTCGGCGAACGTAATTGCCGTTGACGGCGAGGCGACCTGTTAGGCGGGCTGCCGCCTCCTCCAACCGCTGCATCGACATCGGGAATTGACAATTTGTAACGAGCAGCCCGTCGTTGCTGCGGATGTCGAACTCAGGATGACGCTGATAGAATTCCTCTAAAACTGTCATGTCTGCTCCCCGTGCGCTGCGGCTTCCCACTTTTCTTCAATCGCGCGGATGTCCACTGGATGGTCCGATATTGTTCGCATCATCCCTCTACCTTCACCAGCCGACACGAACTTGTAGCGGTGCCAACCTGCGTCTGCCAATGGCTGAATACCGATGCTCTTTAAAATGGCGCGGCCCACATCGAGCATCGACATGGCGTTCAAAAATGCAGCGAAATCGTGAGGGACAAGAGGTCTCTTGATGTCTTCGATACATTCGCGGATTTGCTCGCCCAGCCAAGCGAGGTACGATTCGCCCGTGCCCTCGATGGGCTCGTCGGCCAAAGGCAGCATGTGGGTCAACTCTTGCGTTATGCACAAATCCCGTTGCCTACGTTCCTCGGCGCGGATAAGTGCCCTCTCGGCCTCCTCTGCTTTCACCCGAGCCCAGCTATCGAGCACCTCCGCTTGAAACTTTCGGACTGCGCCTGCTTGCGCCTTAGCTTCTTTCTTGGTTTCCCGCTCCCTTTGGCGTTTTGCTCTCAGTGTGTTTTTGTAATACGCGGATTGGTAATCGCGCTTAGATTGCTCGGGCGTTTTAGCCTGCTCCGTTTGCTCTGGTTTCTGCTCGTCTGTCATCTGTGTCTCCTCGGCCTCCGGCCTAAATTCATGTCGTCTCCTCGGGATGCGCCCGTAAAATCGGACGGAGACCCGACCCCCACTCCAGTAAAAGTCGGGCCCCCGATTCCCTCTAAGCTCACCGCCAGTGGGCAAGGGAAATTCGTAAAAATTTTGGTGGTAACTTAGCGCTGGGGAGTGGAGGAAAGGACCCTCCCCCTCATTGCAAGTACGCCCCGGTACTCCCCCGGGGGCTGCTTTTTAAAAGTAGTGAACGCGAAAAATAATTGACGGTTGACGCGATTTACCTAGTTGGGCCGGTGCCACGGTCAGTCGGCACGGCGCGTCGACGGGCTATGGGGTTCCACGCACCCGCCAGATGCCCCCGGCTTGCATGGGACCCATTCACGCTCATATCTGACTTCCAGAGTCTGGAGTCCTACCAATTGGACGACCTCCCAGCCGAAGGGAGCACTCTTGGGAAGTAGCAGAAGCAAGGAAAGGATTCGCAACCGCACTTCAACCTTTCTAGATTAAAACGGGATAGCATTGTCGTCAACTCGCGTGCCTTCGACGGCGACTCGTTTCCAGCACAAATCCACTCCATTTCACGGCCAGGGAATAAGTTGCGGAACACCCTTGGCCGTGATACTTTCTGCCCCACTCCGGCGCGCGTAACGCTCGCCGCCTTTACTTGACGGGTACCGAAGTCGCAACAACATGTCCGATATTAGGGAACCGCTTTATCGTCCGTTTGGCGGGACTACTTGCACTAAGTCATGAGAGAAAATTGCCGCAGCCGAATCCGGGCTGGCAGAAAGAAGCTGCTATGCGAAATGCCTTAACAGCGTTTCGGGCCACTGGCAAGCCGCCCAGTCCAGCGTGGCTCTTGGGGGGAATGCTGTTGTTCGCACCTGTTGGAACGTGGGGCCAGCAACCGGCTGGGGCGGGGACCAGCAAAACCTCTCTACCCGATTCACCTCAGCCCAAGCCACAGGGCGAAACGAGTCCTGCTTCCGGCGCTGCGACGCGATTTGTCGGCTACGCTATGAACAAATCTTTTGTTTTTCCTGATATCGCCACAAAGGCCGAACCGCTTTCTCCCGGTGGAAAATTCAAGCTCTTTGTGAACCAAAGCATCTCTCCTCCCTACATCATTGCCGCTGCTACCAACGCTGCTTACAGCCAGGCGCGCAATTCACCGTCCGCATATGGCCAAGGCTGGGATGCTTATGGAGGGAGGTTCGGAGCTGCATTGGCCCGGAGTTCGTCCAACGCCTTCTTCGGCACGTTTTTGATTGCTTCGATCGTCCACGACGATCCGCGCTTCTTCCCCCAGAACCGTCCGTCATTCTGGGGCAGTGTGAAGTATTCCGCGAAAAGGTTGGTGGTTACGCGAAAGGATTCCGGCAGAGAAGCATTCAACACTTCCGGGATCGTCGGCACGCTCGCCGCTGAAACTCTCGCCAACGTCTACTTGCCGGTATCCGAGCAAACTGGGGCCAAGACCGCGGAACGCTTTGGGACTGACTTGGCCTGGAGATTTGCCGGCAACATGTTCAAGAACTATTGGCCGACCATCTTTCACAGCATGAATCTGCAACGACTGAAAGTGATTCCGGATCCCGGTTCACCCAACCATCCCAACGATGTGCCGAAGAGTTGACCAAGTCACGCTCGCTCGAATTCTCGGCAAGTTCCCTGAAACCCTGCCAATGGCGCTCCAGAGGGCTCGGTAGTCGAAAGATTCGGGACGGCTGCACGGCCGGGCCTACGGCACGCTCGCGTTATGAAAGCGGGATCATCTTTCCGTCCCGAATCTTGAAGTCCCTGCCGCTCCAGTGCACGCGATTCGATGTGAAGCCCGCAATCCACACCAGGAAGTGCACGGCATCCCTCAGAGGCACGAGCCACACCTTGCGCCGAACGGTGTCGTCTCCCAATCCCCACACTCCTGCAGTCCAAGCCAGTGAAAGACGAAGCACCAGATAAGCGACAAGATACGCAGCCTTAATAAATCCGGTGGGCGCACAGATCGCCGCGGCCGTCGCCCAGGCGAATCCATGCGTGATCAGCAAACCAAAATACGAGACCGGCCGTACCAGGCGGGTTGTCCTCGCCCACCGCACTTGATGTTCCCAAAAGCTACGCAAACTTTGCGCCGGGTATGTCGTCCAGACGGATTCGCGCGAAAGGAGCACCTGCGCACCCGCCCTGTGAGTACGGTTTCCGATCTCGTAGTCATCCGCAAGATAGTCCGCGAGCGCCTCGTATCCTCCAATCTTAGCCAGCCACGTTTTTGTTGTGCCCACCGCAGCTCCCAGCGCAAACGTCACTCCTTCTTTCCAGTCTGCGACCATGGCTCCCGGAGAGAAATCCGTCGACGCGCCCAGCGCCTCCAGTTCCGCTAAGAGGTTCGGCTCAACCACCCCTCGGTAAAAGCAGCTCACCAATCCCACCTCGGAATCCGCAAACGACGCTGCCATCTCGCGCACAAAGTTTGGCCCGACTCGTACGTCTCCATCCGTCTGGATCAATACTTCGTAGCGGGCTTCTCTTGCCAGGAGTGCGAGATTGTTCACCTTGCGGTTTGTGCCGATCTGTTCCGCACCAGAAAGCAGCCGCATCGAGATGTCTGGAAAACCCGCCATCAACTTTTGTATTACCGGCACAGCTGGATCGGAAAGTTCATTTACGCAGAAGAGGATTTCGTATTGGGGATAATCCTGCCGGCAAAAACTGCTGAAGTTCTCGTAAGTGCCAAAATCGACGCCGTGCACAGGTTTCAAGAGACTGACGGGAGGCCGAAACTCGGGAAGAACCTTGAGGCGTTCCCGTCGAAAAAAGCGGGTGCACGCGATGATGGCAACAACGTAGTAGGCCAGTGGGGCAATCGCCAGCACCAGGACGATGCCGCGCCAAATGGAGATATGCGCCATTAATTGCTTACAAAGTCTCGCTGAATTACTTTAGGTCTGGTAAGGCAGGCGGGTCAAACGTGCCGCACAACGGCGTTGCCATGCGGAGAATCGAGCGGCTCCATGAACGGTCCATTCAGCCGGTACCGCACTCCTCGCCATTCGGCTGTCTGGGAGAAGAAGCTGGCAAAGTAGACCGCCAGGTTCACCGCATCTCGCAGAAATACCAACCAGGGCCGTTTGCGAACGGTCGGATCGTCCAGGCCCCACACTCCGAGACACCAGGCCATCGCAAAGCGCAGCATCGCGTAAAGTCCGGCATAGCCCGCAACCAGGGCCCAGGAGGGAACCACGGCAGCCACTATCAACGCCCACGCCAAGCCGTGCGTCAAAAACATCCCTAGGTAGCCCGTCAGCCGCAGATTGCGGAGCTGTGTACACCAGCGAAGCTCATGCATAAAGAACTGCGCGAAGGTTTCGTTGGGAAATACCATTTCAACAGGCTTCGCCATGAGCTCAATCCGATAGCCGCGCTTGGCCACGGCATTGCCCAACGCGAAGTCATCCGAGTGCATGTTGACCAATGACTCGAATCCCCCGATCTCTGCCAGCCGTTGCTTGGTAATCGCCATCGTCCAACCCAGCGCGAAATCGAGCCCCGAAAATCTCCAGGGGACCAGCGTGTTTCCCGTGCCATCCGTCGGCACACCCACGGCGTCCAGTTGACTGGCGAAGCCATCGCCCGTCACGCTGCGAAACAGCGCCGTTACCAGGCCAACCCGGGTGTCCCGGAACGGCTCCACGACGTTCCAAAGGTAGTCTTTCTCCACCCGTACATCGCTGTCATTGATCACCAGCAGATCGTATGCAGCTTCTCTCGCAAGCCGGCACAAGCTATTCGTCTTCCGGCAGTTTCCAAGCTGCTCGACACCGACGATCAACCGGATCGAACGTTGCGGGAACGCGCGTTGAATTTGCTCGATGACATCGATTGCCGGGTCTCTCGCTTCGCTGACGGCAAAGAGGATCTCGTAGTTGGGGTAGTCCAGATCGCACATGCTGGCGAAGTTTTCGAATGCTTCGCGATCCATTCCCCGAACAGGCTTCAGGACGCTTATCGGTGGTGCGAAGGACCGGTCGATTTTCTGGGCTTTCGCGCGGCGAAAGAAGCTCTGGCCCGCGTAGATCGCCAGCAGGTAGTAAATCAGGGGCGCCAGCGCTGGCAGCAAGATGAGGTAAGGAAGAAATGCAGAAGACACAAAGCACTCCGTTGCAAGCCCAAATTGCGTCTGGTTCCTGGTCGCCTGAGACCCGAGGTATGGCTCGTGGGATGAAGTTTACTCCCAGCAGGTTGCCTGCGCGACAGAGCTACCTGGGAAATCAGGTAAGGAGAACTAATGTTACCCCAATGCAAACCATTATGACACCCATCCAGCGTTTTGGGGAGACCTGCTCGCGGAGCAGGTATTTCGCCCCAAAGGTCCCCACAACATAATTAAACGCCGACGCTGGAATCACCACGCTGAGCGGCGCCCAGGACAACAGCACCAGCAACGAGTAGAACGACGCCGCCAGCAACGGCACTGCGAACATTACCCATCCGTTGCCGACAGCTCTCCCCACAAACTGCAACAGCGCTTTAGGCCGGAAGCTTCCCGGTTCGCCAACCTGTTTCATCCCGTAGGTCATGGCGATCTCGCCGCCCGTACTGCAACAGATGAAGAATATCAGCATCAAAATCACACTCGGTGGCATCATGACGACGCCTTGGGTCCGGTCGTGCTCGGATGAGTCTGCCCGACCAGCAGCACTCCAACCACAATCAACACCACACCGAGCCATCGTCGCGTGGTCACCACTTCATGCAAAATAACCACTGCCAACATGGTTTGCACCGCGTAGCCGAACGCCCCCGCAGGCATCACGTAGCTGTAGTCGGCCCAGCTCACCGCGGTCATGTAACAAAACGTGAAGCCCAGCAGAAACAGGATACCCAGCCAAATGGTTGCATTGTGGATGGTAGAGAGCAGCGCCAGCCAGATACCCGAGGGCGTAATCTGCACCGCGCCGATCTGCAGCATGCCCCGCTTCAGCATCAAGTCGCCCAGGTTCGCACACACGACCATCAGCAAGACCATCACCAGGGTCTTGACCCTTAGCCTTCGTTCGTGACTCATTGCTTGGGCTTAGTCGTTGCCGCCAGAGGATGTACCCGCCATAGACACCATGGTCTTCGGGGCGTCGCCGCCCTGGCGAGCCCACTTTAGCCGTTCTGCCCGCAACCGCAGGAATTCGGTGGCCTCGTGGTAAAGCCGTTTGCGCTCGTGGCTGTCCCACAGAGCTTCCCGGACGATGCGCCAGGCAACGCGCGGACGGAAATAGTATTCGTCGTAGAACCGGTTAACCCCGTCCATCATCTCCGCCTTCGAAAGGTGCGGATACTCGATGTGCGGCAGTTGGTGCCCGCCGGAATCGGCCAGCGCCTCCACGCGCAGGAATCCTTCCTTGGTCATCTGGTCGTGGAGTTCCGTGCCGGGCATGGCGTGCGCCAGCGAGACCTGGATGGTCTCGCAGTCCAGCTCTTTCGCGAATTCGATGGTGTTGTTGATCGTTTCCTTGGTTTCGCCCGGCAAGCCAATGATGAAGTCGCCGTGGACCTTGATCCCGACCTTCCGGCAATTCTTCATGAATTCCCGCGCCATGTCGACCGTCGCGCCTTTCTTGATGTTTTTCAGGATTTGTGCGTCGCCGGACTCGAATCCAACGATGAACAGCCGCGCGCCTCCATCGGCCATGGCCTTCAATTCCTCGTACTTGCTGTGGCACCTCGCTGTGCACGACCACTGGAATTTCAGCGGCTTGAACTTCTGGCTCAGCTCAATGGCCCGATCCTTCCGGATGTTGAAGGTGTCGTCGTCGAAGAAGATTTCCTTCATTTGCGGAAAGTACTCGAGCGCTTTCTTTACTTCCTGGACGACATTGTCGACCGAGCGGATACGCCAGGCATGACCAGAGATCGTCTGCGGCCACATACAGAACGTGCACAACGCCGGACAGCCACGGGAAGTATAGAAAGAAATAAACGGGTTCAACAGAAACGGCACGTTGTACCGCTCTATCTGCAGGTCGCGCTTGTAAATGTCCGTGGCAAACGGCAGCGCATCCAGTTCTTCTGTGTGAAGTTGCGGACGCGGCGCGTTGTGTACAATGCGCCCGTCTTTCCGGTAGCTGGCGCCCAGAATCTGGTCTATTGGCTTGCCATGGGCATATTCGGTAACCGCGTGATCGAACTCCCCGCGCACGATGAAGTCGATGTGCTCGCTGGCATTCAGCGTTTCCTCAGGCTTGATGTGGCCATGAGGTCCGACGAACGCAACCTTTAGTGACGGATTGGATTCCTTGATCTTTGTCAGAAGCTTGATATCACTGTTGAAACCGACCGTCGACGTGAACAGCACCAGGAACTCGTACGCTTTGCAAATTTCTACCGTTTGCTGCCAGTTGATTTTGTGTGGAGAGGCATCCAGCAACCGGCTGCCCGGAATCAGACCGGCGGGATAGGTCAACCAGACCGGATACCAGTAGGATTCAATCTCCCGAGTCGCGGGCCAGCGCGAACTCGCTCCGCCGTCGAAGTTCTCGAAACTCGGCGGATTCAACAACAACGTCTTTAACACATCCGGCATTCTTCACCCTCAGACTGACTCGAATTGGATGTCCGAATCTTGCCCCGCGGTTAGCCACGCCTATACCTTTCAGGTCCGTGGCACGATTTACGACGAAAAACACGCCAGAGAACAGTTTACCGGAGTCGGCCGCCATGTGACACCCGATTCTGCCAAGGGCGCGAAAGCAGCATCTAATGGTTAAATCCTGCATTAAGTGGCATTTGCATAAGCTCAATCTCGTAGGGCCATGTCGGTCGACTCCGACAACACCGACCAGATACGGTCGACCCATTCGCGATGTTCCGGCTTCATCAGCACGCTCCGCAGGCAAGTAAGCGTTTGCTTGTCTTCGGCCATTCCCCCTCTCCCGGAAAAGAACCGCACCGGCAATTCAGCGACTGCTAAGTGCAGATGGCGGGCGGCAGCCACATCAAAGACGCGCCGGCTCAGCGCCGAGGCCTGAGAAACTGTGGAAGCTGTAGGAGCAAAGACCAGAATATCCAACTCGGGCGAGAAACCCAGCATGAAGCGGCGGTCGTCCTTGAGCCGCCTATAAAGATCTAGCGCTGCTGCACGGCAACTCTCCAGGCTCGCGGAAAATTCGCCGCCCTTCTCCAGCGGTAGCAGTCTCTGAGTTGCCCAGAGTGCGACGGCTGCGGCTCCCGGCCTGGAGCACTCCAAGCTGATCTCACCGAGATGCAGTTCCTTCGAACTGAAGTAAGTGTAAGGAGAATTGTGCTTGTAGAACCGCCCGGCCGCAGAATCACGGAAGAGGACGCAGCCGCAGCCGTAAGGCTGCAGCCCGTGTTTATGCGGGTCGATTACGATGGAGTCTGCATGCGTGGTTTGCGCGAAGCAATTCGTCGTCTCCGGCGCGAGATTGCCGGCCAGGATGAAGTAGCCCCCATACGCGGCGTCGCAATGCACTCGAAACCCATGCTGCTCGCGTAAACGCAGGATGTCCGGGAGCGGATCCACCGAACCTGTCGCCGTCGTACCCATCGTCGCAACCACCGTGCCCACATCTTCTCGTGCGAGCCGTTTCTTCAGTGCCTCGATGTCCATCCGCGCGCGATCGTCACAAGGTACCGACTCAAATTTCAGCTGCAGCACACCACAGATCCGTAGGTGGGTGTAGTGCGCCTGCTCGCTGGCCAGAATCGTCTTCCCAGGCGCCAGTTGGCCAGCAATCCATAGGGCTTCCAGATTGGCCATCGTGCCGCCGCTGGTCAAATGGCCTAAATGGTCTTCCCAACCGAACATCCGGGCAATCTCCGCCACCGCTTCCTTTTCCATCGCGGACGATGCACGCCCGCCGTCCAGCGCATGATTGTTGGGATTGATCCACTGCGCCAATGCGTACGCCAGCCGCGCTACCGGGTGCGGCGGCTTCAACATCTGCCCTGCATACATCGGATGGAAATACGGAAAATTGTCCTGCAACCGGTCGGCGGTCTCATTCAGCACGTCCGAGATGCGTCGCAGATTAGCGGAACCGCCGGAATCCACGGGCAAAGACTGGAACCCCGCGTCCAACCGCTCGAGAGTCTGTTGAAGGATTTTCAGGCTGTCCTTTTCGAGCATCGCCTATTCCAGCGCCTTTTCCAGCTGCCCAGCGATGCGCAGCAACTCCAGTTGCGCCTGCTGCCGTTGAAAATTGGCGTCCAGATAAGCCATCCACTTTTCACTCTCATTGAGGCGCGAGCGCTCTACATCACGCAGATTCGCTTTGCCTTCGCCGAACTGCGATTGCAGTACCGCCAGATTCTGCTGCGCCAACTGCAGTTCCAGCCGTGCCACCTCCTTGGCAGCGTCGGCCTCTTGCAATTTGCGCGAGCGTTGCCGCACTTCGGAACTGACCTGATTTTTCTTGTTTGCCAGATTTAACTTCGCGGCATCCAGATTCGCTTGAGCCAGCGCAATGCTTGCCCGCGTTTTCGAGCTGAAGATCGGGATATTCACGTTAATTCCCGCGTTCAGGTTGTTATACGTAAAATTGTTGTAGATCTGGTTGTAGTTCCGGAAATTGTATTTGGCCAGCACATCGTAAACCGACACCAGTTGAAGGCTGGGCCAGTTGCCCTTTTTCTCGCCTTCCAGGCGAAACTCCTTTGCTTTCACGTCCGATTCCGCGAATGCCAGACTCGGATTCCCTTGGCTCGCCAACGCCACGAGGTTAGCCCCAGCTTGCTCCGCCGAACCCGGCAAGTCTTCTGGCGTCACTTCCAGAGGCTGGTCTGGCGCGATCCCCAATTGGCCCCGCAGGTAAACTTCTAGCTCGTCCTGGCGGCCCTCCAGTTGCAAAATCCGCTGCACCACTTGGGCCTTGGTAAGTTGTGATTTCGTCACTTCCGTCGCCAATTCGAATCCTTCCCCTTGCCGCTCCTGCGTCACCTGCACAATCTTCTCGGCGCTCTCTTTTTCCTTTCGCAGCAGATCCACGGAATGGTGAACCTTCACAAGTTCCAGGTACGCAGCTGCTACACGCTCTACCACTAGATTCCTCGTGTCTTCCAGCACGATCCTCTGCGCGCGGGCTTGTTCCTCCTGCTCTCGCGCCAGCCCGCGCAGCGGGCCATTGAATACTTCCTGTGTGTACGTGAGACTGAAAATCGCCGGCGGACGTCCCCCGGGGGTCTCCGGCAATCCGTACGTGTAGCCTGCACCCGATCCCGCATAAAAATTCGGCAGAAATTCGGAACGAGTGAGCCTCGCGGACTGGTCTGAGACACGTGTTTGGATCTTCGCAAGCTGGATGTCCTTGCTGTTCTGCAGCGCCAACTCAATGCTCTGGCGCAGCGTCAGGACCACGGGAGACGCGCTAGCCTCAGCGGCTATCGGCGCTGGTGGTGTTTGCGCGCTTACTTGCGACGCAACAGCCATGAAGACCCATGCCGCACACGTTGTCCCACGCTTCCACGCCATAGCCACCTCCGGTTTGTTCTGAACGGTAACGCAAACCGCTATTCGTATCGCAAGGATTCCACAGGGTCCAGTTTCGCCGCCTGGCTCGCCGGCAACCACCCGAAGAACAGTCCGGTCAAACTGGACACCAGAAAGGCGGCAACTACGCTCATTCCGGAAATCGGCACGCGCAAATTTCCCGGCAAGAGAAATTGCTGTACCGCAACCGGAATCGCCAAGCCGATCAGAATTCCAATCACCGCGCCGCCTCCGCTGATCAGAAAGGCTTCGATCAGGAACTGTGCGAGAATCTCTTTCCGAGGCGCTCCAATCGCTTTGCGTACACCAATTTCCCGCGTCCGCTCTCGCACCGTCACCAACATGATATTCATGATTCCGATTCCGCTGATGAGCATTGCGATGAACGCCACGACTACCAGCATAATCGTCAGGCCCATTGAGATGGACTTGGCTGCGGACAGGATCGCAGTCAGCGTCTGCACGTTGTACTTCGCCTCCGCGGGATGGCGGCTCCTCAGCAACTGGTTCATCTGCCGCTCCACCGCATCCACTCGGTCCGCTGTGTCCGCCTGCGCATACAGGGAGCTGAGAACCATGCGTCCCTTGTAATACTCCATCAAAGGAAGCGGGATCAAAACGGATTCGTTCTGCATTTCCGCAAGGCCGTAGGTGCTGACGCGCTCGCGAAAAACGCCAATCACCGTGAACGACAATTCCCCCATCCGGATATTGCGTCCAACCGGATTCTCCACTCCAAAGACGTGCACCGCCAATTCCTTGGTGATTAGGCAAACCTTGCTGCGCGTCTCCATGTCGCCGGAATCGAAAAATCTTCCGCGCAGTATGATCAGCCTTCGAATTTTCTGGTAACCCAAAGTTACCCCGATCAGCGCTACCGGCCTTGCTTGTCCCTCCACTACCACCGTCATCGGCATATCCGAAACGCCCGCGACCGTTACGACTCCGGGTATTTCCGCCGCAACTGCGTCCATATCCTCCAACGTGAGCTCATGGCTCAACGGCTGAACCTTGTCCGGCGTCTTGAGCATTTCAGCCCACACCAGATTCGACCCCACTGCCTCGATCTGCGAAATCACGAACTTGCGGCTGGTCAGCGCAACCGTCACCACCAACACGATCGAAGCGCTCCCGATGATCACTCCTATGGAGGTCAGTACTGCGCGCAGTTTGTTTGAGCGCAGCGCGTCAATCGCAACCGACATGCTTTCCTTTAGCTGCATCTTTGTGGCGCGCCTACGCGCTCCTCACGAACCACCCACGCGCTTCAGCGCGTCCTGAGCCGCTTTGTACTTCGAATTCAGTTTTAGCGCCGCCTGATATTCGTTCTTTGCGGAAGCTGCATTCTTCTGCGCCTCGTACATTCGGCCCAACCAATAGTGTGCCTGCCACCCAGACGGGTATTCGGAATTTGCAGGCGCCGACTGCAGGTAATCCCGCAACAACTTCTCCGCGTCGCCTGGTTTCTCTCCCTGCAGAATCAGCGCACAGGCGCGATAAAACTTGCCGCGAGGGTCTTTGGGCGCCAGTGCCTCGCCCTGCGCGGCGACGATTTCCAGCTTGTCTCCCTGGTTGCGTTGAAGAAAGTAATCGCCGATGTCGTAGACGCGGTTTGCCGATTGCGGTTTGTTTTCGAGCGCTTTGGCGAACTCCGCGTCGGCAGCTGCGTAATCCTTCTTCTGCGCTCTGCAGATTCCCGTCGCATAATGTCCCTCTGCCGCGTTCGCCTGCATCAATTTCGCAATCAGTGCCTGCGCCTTGTCCTCTCCGCCTCCAACCATGGACGGGGCCGTGCAATCATATTCAATCAGGTCTTGCACCGCGTCGAAGTTGCTCGGATCGAGCTGGACGGCGGCATCGAATTCCTTCTGCGTTTTCCGCGCCCAGCCGTAGGCGCTTAGCATCGACGAGTGGTCCGCCTTAGCTCCATACGCCTCTCCAAGCCACTGGTGATAGACCGAATTCTTGGGATCCGCGGCGACCGCTTTCTCCCCACTGCTCACAGCGTTGTCATACTGTTTCAGTTCGAGATAGGACTTCGTCAGCAGCAGGTGAATTTCGCCGTTATTGGGTGTTGTTGAAGCGGCAGACTGGAGTGTCTCCACCGCTTTCGAATAGTCGCCCTTTTCGAAGGCCGCTTTCGCGCTCGCCAGCCCCGCATCTTGCGCGCGCAACAATGCCACCATGCAAAACGTCATGGCCACCACTAGCGTGGCGCGGGTCCTCTTAAAATCCAGCATCCTTCTCACTCTTGATGTTGGATGTGTCCATGTTCACCACTTTGACGATCAGACCGTCTTTCAAGTCCACGTCGCCCGGCAGCGCGATCACCTCTTTGCCCTGCAGCCCGCCAGTGACCTCGAAATTCGTGGCATCCGCGATTCCCACTTCAATCTCGCGCTTCTCCAGACTCGCGTTGCCCACCCCATCCTTCACGACGTACACGTACCGCTTCCCGCCCTCAGTTTGCACTGCACCGCGCGGCACGGTGATCACGTTGCTCCGCTCGCGCGAATTTATCTTCACATTCACATTCGTATTCGGGAGTAACTCCAGGTTCTTGTTCTCCACCGAGCACAACAACTCGCCCACGCTTCGCGACGCGCGCGCGACCACCTGCTTCGGAATAATTTCTGTCTTCCCCTGCCACGACCTGTTCGGCAGGGCGTCCCAGGTAATCCGCACCGGCAAACCAGGCTCGAGCCCGCCCATTTCTGGCTCGTCAATGAATGCGCGCACCCGTACATTGTGCAGATCGCCCATTTCCGCCAGCAGGTCGCCCACCTTTACATAATCGCCGGCCTTCACCGGCAGCGAGTACAGCGTGCCATCAATCGGCGATATGATTCGTCCTTGATGCACTTTTTGCTCCAGGGCCGCCACGTCACTCTGCACCTGTTGCACCGCCAACTGGTCGCGCGAGACATCCAACCCGGCCTGGCGCGCAAATTCCTGCTTGGCCGCGGTGAGCTTCTCGACGTCGGCATTCATTTTTGCTAACTCCAAGTCGTTCGCCGCCAATTCGTCCTTGGTCGCCGCGCCCTCCTTGATCAGCCGCTCGAGCGAATCGTGCTTCTGCTGCAGGCGTGTGCGGTCCGCCTGCGCCTTGGCCAGGTCACCGGAAATTCGTGCCGCCTCATCGGGACGGCCCCCCGCCTGCGCGGCACGCAAATCATCCTGCGCTCGCAGTAACTTCGATTTTGCCGCTGCAAGTTGTGCGGAAGCATCTCGCACGTCCAATTCCAGCAAAACCTGTCCCTTCTTGATGCTCTGCCCCTCCGATGCGTGGACTTTCTGCACGAAGGTGTCCAGCTCCGCCCGCACCGTGTACGGCGCAATGGGCTCGACCTTCCCGTTGCTGGAAATCGAAGACGTAATGTTTTGCCGCGCCGGCACCGTCGCCGCGATTTTCGCCACTGGCTGGCGTCCGCTGATCCTCACCAGGACGAACGCGATCACCCCCGCCACAACCAGCAGCAGCAGAGTCCTGTTTCGCAGCTTCCTATCCATAAGTTCCGTTAATCGATCCATGACCGACCAGAGGAGGGCGCATGCCGCCTACCGTGCTACCGCTACGTGTTTTTGGCCGATACACCGTGATTCGTGATTGGCTTGCTGGCCGATGTGCTGAGGCGGTCGCCCTGCTAACCTAAAGTCTATCAGGAGGTTATCCGAATTTGCATGCAATTCCTGCCGCTCTTTGATCGGATGCGCTGCAGCCGCCAAGGGATGCGCAGCGCTCCCGTCAACGCGTGATAGAATCGCCCGATGAATCAAGCCACTCCTGCCGGCATCCCGCGTCAGTCGCCGGACGCAAAGCGTCCCTCTCCTGCCGTCTTCATTCACCGCGTTTGCGTCCAGTGCAACAACATGTTTCGCGTTCTCGCGGATAAATTTGATGCGAAGCAGTGCCCGAACTGCCACAAAGGATAACTGGGCTTTCGATTCCGCTTCTCCCAAGGCATACGCGGGATGGTGAAATCTTCCATTCATCCCGCGCGTATACGCTGTAGCAGACGGTTGCCTGTCCGTAGATCGCCAGCAAAGGGGCTCGCCGATGATTGATACCCGTGGTCTGGTCAAAGTCTTTCAGGACAAAAAACGCGGTCCCATTCGCGCAGTCGACAACGTTACCTTCACCTGCAAGGCGGGTCAGATCTATGGTTTGCTGGGTGCCAATGGCGCGGGCAAGACCACCACGCTGCGTATGCTCGCCACCATCCTCGAGCCCACCGACGGCACCGCTCTGATCTGCGGCCACGACATCATTGATGAACCCGAACTGGTGCGCCGCAATGTCGGCTTCCTTTCCACCGCAACGGCCCTGTATCCCCGCCTTACTTCGCAGGAAATGGTCGAATACTTTGGCCGCCTCAATGGCCTCGATGAAACCACCCTGCAGAAACGCCGCGACGACATTTTCAACCGCCTGGGCATGAACTCCTTCCGCGATCGCCGCTGCGACAAACTTTCCACCGGCATGAAGCAGAAAACCTCCATCGCCCGCACCCTGATTCACGACCCGCAAGTCATGATCTTCGACGAGCCCACCCTCGGCCTCGACATCATGACCGCCCGCACCATCATCGACTTCATCCGCGAATGCCGCCAACGCGGCAAAACCGTGATTTTCTCCACTCACGTCATGAGCGAAGTCGAAAAACTCTGCGACGTCATCGGCATCATCCAGTCCGGCAAGTTGCTTGCCGAAGGCTCGCTCGCTGATCTCCGCGACCGCCATCACCAGCAGGATCTCGAAGAAATCTTCGTGCAGGTTGTCAGCCCTTACCAGACAACGGAGGCATGAACTCATGAATCTTCATGCGATCGGCGTGGTCTACCGCAAGGAACTCACCGAATGGCTCCGCGACCGCCGCACCTTGATCTCCAGCGTCCTCGTGCCTCTTCTGGCATTTCCGCTCCTCATTTCCGGCATCTTCGCCCTGGCTAATGTCCTGGTCGGCAAGGCCCAGAACGAAGTCCCAAAGGTGATGATCATCGACGGAAGCAATTCGCCACAGCTCGTCGAAGACCTGAACAAATCCAAGGAAGTCACGATTGTTCCCTACGCCCCCAATTGGAAAGATCAAATCTCGAATAAGGAAATTCGCGCCGCCGTTCAGGTTCCCCAGGGATTTCAGGCTGCACTGATCGAAGGACAATCGCCGGTTGTCCAAATCTATTTTTATGAAGGCGAGCTGAAATCCAGCTTTGGCAGAGATCACTTGAAAAAGGCGATCGAGGACTATCGAGACTCCGTCGTTAAAAACCGTTTGTCCGCCAAAGACCTCCCCGCAAGCATCTTGACGCCGTTCGAGATCAAGCAGGAAAACGTCGCTCCCCCTGAGAAAGTCAGCGGTGCCGGTGTCGGCGGATTTATCGGTTACGCGGTGATTCTGTTGTGCCTGACCGGCGCGATGTATCCCGCAATCGACCTCACGGCCGGAGAAAAAGAACGTGGCACGATCGAGACGGTACTATCAAGCCCCGTCTCCCGGCTAGACCTGGTGATCGGCAAATATCTTTTGGTCTTCTCGGCCTCGCTGGTGTCTGCAATTCTCTCTGTGACTTCGATGGGCACTTCCTTCGCCATCCTTGGCCACTCACATCTGATGACCAATTCGGAAGGTGCTCAGTCCTTGAACCTAAATCTCGGGTTCGTCTCCGTCGTCGCTGTATTTTTTATGGCGCTGCCCCTGGCCTGCCTGTTTTCTGCAGTGCTCATGACCATCGCCAGTTTTGCGAAAACTTATAAGGAAGCGCAAAGTTATCTGACTCCATTGACGTTCCTCGTTGTGATTCCCGCGATCGCCTCAATCATGCCTGGTGTTGAACTGACGCCAAAGCTCGCGCTGATCCCGGTCTTAAACACTAGCCTCGTTTGCAAGGAAATCATCACTGGCACGTACCATTGGGGCTCCATTGTCATGATTTTCCTTTCCACCTGCGTGTATGCCGCCGCGGCCCTATTCCTGGCCGTCAAAATGTTCCAACGCGAAGAGGTCCTGTTCCGTTCGTAAGTTCGTTCAACATAACGTCCTCTGCCAGAGGGAACGAACTCCTCACCTTTTGCGTATTCTTGTGTAGATGCGACGCCTGCTCCGTGTTCTCCTGATCCTGCTGCTCTTCCCGCCTCTAGTCGCCGCGGTGATGGGCTGGCTCGTAGCGCCGTCGTTCCTGCATCCTATCCGCCGCCCCCTCACCGCGGACCTCATCCGGCAGGCCGACGTTTCCTTTGCGCAATTCGAGACCCATCGCGAACCATTCGATGTGCGCGCGCCCGATGGCGTACCCCTCCATGGCTGGAACGTCCGCGCCGCTCAACCCAATGGCGCATGGGTGCTGCTCTTTCATGGCGTCGCCGACAACCGCATGGGCGTCATCGAACACGCTTTGATCCTGCTCCACGCCGGCTATTCGGTCACCATGATGGACGCGCGCGCCCACGGCGAAAGCGGCGGCGACATCGGAACCTACGGCTGGCTCGAGCGAAAAGATACCTCCGCGATTCTCGATGCACTGATCGCGACCGAACACCCCACGCACATCTTCGCCCTCGGCGAATCCATGGGCGCAGGCATTGCTCTCCAGTCCGCCGGCGCTGATCCTCGGATCGAAGCCGTCGTTGCCGAGTCCTCCTTCGCGGATTTGCGCGAAGCTTCCTACGACTACGCCGGACTGCAAAAATATCCTCTGCTCGGCAAAACGCTGTTCGCGCCAGGCGCCTGGATCATGCTGGCGCGCGGCCAGTCGCTTGCCGGAATGCCCGCCGCTGAAGTCTCGCCACAGCGGGCCGTGGCTCAACGCCCGTTTCCTGTGCTCTTGATTTGCGACGGGGCCGACACCACGCTTCCCTGCCGGCATGCCGAGCGTATCTACCGTGCGGCTACCGGACCAAAATCACTCTGGGTCGTGCCGAACGCTTTCCACACCGCCGCGCTTGGTTACCAACCCGCCGAGTTTCGAAGGCGGGTCCTGGAATTCTTTGCCACTTATAACAAGCCGCGATAGTTAGTCGCCCGCCCGCGCTGCGAAACCGGCTGCGTCGAAAAGTCGAGCGCATTTGCCTGCCAATCCTCGCTGAGCCGCCGCACTGTTTCCCGCATGCGCATCGCTAGCGCGGCAATCGTCTCCAGCCGCGAACGCGCTGGCTCCGGCAGCACGATCTGCTGCCTCTTCATTTCCACAAGCAGCAGTTCGGCGTTGCCGAGGATTCCCGTCAATGGGTTGTTCAGTTCGTGTCGCAACAGCTCGCCAAAATTGCGGATTTCATGGCAGCTACTATCTTCTTCTTTCATGTTCTCAGTCCTCTCACTCCCAAATTGTCCCTCACGGAGCCGCCGCCTCGCGGTTCTTAAGGACCATTTCGTGCACGGCTGCCGTCAACTCCTCGACCCGAAATGGCTTCGCCAAGTGCGGCAAGGCGTTCGACTCCAGGAATTCCCGCGTGCCGCCGCCCGCCACGTCGCCCGTGATGCACAAGAAGCCGCTCGCCCCGGGATTGTGGCCCTGCTTCAGCTTCGCGTAGAACGTCTGCCCGTCCATTCCCGGCATTTTCAAGTCGCAGATGGTCAGGTCATATTGCTTCCGCTGCATCGCTTCAAATCCGGCCTGTCCATCCCGGAAGACGTCGACCTGCATTCCCTCCTCGCGTAGAACGTCAGCGATCAGGTTCGCGACCGTCGGTTCATCCTCAACGACCAAAATACGCGGTGGTTGCTTCTGGCCGGCTCTGGCGTCAGAAACGGCGGGCCCTCGAAATGGAAGCACCACTCGTCGGGATGGAGAAGATTCGCCAGAGGTTGCTTCTCCTGCCGCCGGCAGCTCAACAACGAATCGCGATCCGCCCTCCGGTGGACAATCGAGCAGCACGCTGCCGCCATGCTGCCCCACGATCGCCGAAACAATGGCCAGGCCGAGGCCGGTGCCGATCCCCGAAGGCTTGGTAGTGAAGAATGGATCGAAGATGCGAGTGCGGAGATCGGCCGGCACCCTGGGCCGTTGTCCCACACCTCCAAGCGAACGCGGTTGCCCCCGTTCACGGAGGTGCGCACGCCGAACTTATCGCCGCTGCCGCTCAATTCGATGGCATGTGACTTCCAACGCCTCTTCCGCCGTGCTCACATCGCTTACCTTCATGCCAGACTCCATCGCCACGGAGCGGCACAACTCGCGCACGTGCGCGTCGTCATCCACGACCAGCAGATTCACCGGAAGACTTATGGGTTTCGCGGCCGCCTCCTGCGCAAAAACATAATTGGCCTCCGGCACACTTCGAGGATTCATCAACCGGCCTGCTTGAATCTCTGCCATGTCAGTCCGTCCTTTTCGTCAGGTATTCGAGACGAAGTTTGGAGCGATTCCCGGGAGCCGGAAGGGGGAGAAGAGTGCCATTACGGGAAACTTCTATTTCCCTTTTAATTCAAAGTCCTATCTATGTCAATACGGTAAATACCAACAAAGGATATATATGCAATGTACACCAGAATGGAATGCCGGCTCACTTTTCTGAGGGAAACCTAACTTCCAAAATGCCTTCGCTCTCCGACCCTGCGAGCACTTCCTGGCTCCCAGTCTTTACGAATCCGGCGTAGCGCCCCCGTTCCGAGTCCCGATCGAGACGGCTCCAACTCTCTCCTCGGTCCCTGGAAAGATACAAACCGCCGCTCCGCTCCGAAACCAGCCACTCTTTCCCATCTGCCTTCCAGGAATCCATTCTGCCGGCAGGCAAGCCATTCTGTGCGGGCACCCAGTGTTCTCCAGCATCATGCGAGAGAAACAGCCCTATATTGGTCCCCAGCAGCAAGGTCTGCTGGCCGTTCCATTCTGATTGTTCGACCCAGAGCGACTGCTTACCTGCGACAGGCAAGTCGCGCCAGGAAGCCGTAGCTCCCCCATCCGACGACAGGCCAAGTTTCTCGTCTTGCAACACGGCCATCTCATTCCCGGAACGGGAAGTCCAAATGGCGCGGGGCGTGCTGCCCCGGAACGCCTTCAGGTATCGGCAGACGCCGCTTTTCTCACACCTCGCCACGCCTTCCCGGGTGGCAATAATCGCCGACTCCCCCGAAAATGCGATTGTTCCAGTAGCGATTTCTTTCGGCAAAGGGCGCGTGCTTGCTGTCTTGTTCGCCGGAGATCCCTTGGAACTTGCGGCTTCCGGGCCTGCCCGTGGCTTCCATTGTCGCCATGTTCCCTGTTCATCTTGGATCCAAAAATGTCCATCTGCCATTCGCAACATCCAGCCCCACGGGCTGCCTAGGAGCTGTTCAATCTCATCGGCACTTAGTGACGATTGGCCAGGCCTCGCTTCCGCCAAAGGCACCGGAATCCACTCTCTGCCGAGATTTCTCGATTTCAAGAGTTCCCAGCCGTTTCTTTGCACCAGGGCCAGAATTCCTCCGGTGTCGCCAAATCCGGCGACCAATTGTTTGACGATGGCATGCGCGAAACCGCGGTTGGAAGCCGCAAAGATCTCGCCATTGTCATCGCTGACTTGAATCCCCGATTCCGTGCCCATTACGATCCGTCCCGGATGGGAAGCCCGGCCCGTCAGAACAAGCACGCTGTTCACCACCCAATCCTTCGGCGTGGTGCGTGCCCAGGTCTCGCCGGAATCTCGCGTAACCCATGCTCCTTCCGTGGTGCCTGCATAGAGAATTCTCGTATTCAGGGAATCTTGGACGATCGTCTGTGTTCTGCGAGCGGCATATGGAATTCCCTGCAGCTTGGTCCACTGCGTGCCCTGATTCTCGCTGCGATAAATCCCCGAACACGCGCTCATGTAAACGCGGTCTGGACTCGTGGAATCCAATCGCAGGCTCATGATGTCCGAGTCGTCGATGATCCCGGCAATGACCGGTTCCCAGGATTTGCCGCCATCTTTGGTGCGCCAGGGCAAATGGTACGTGCCAACGTAGATCACATCGGGATCGCGCGGGTCAATGGCGACCGAATCCACGTTGCGCAACTCCAAATCGCCCTCGGGTGAGATCCGCTGCCAACTTGCGCCGTTGTCCCGCGAACGAAACACCCCGCTGCGACTGCCGGCAACAAGATCGCTGCGTTTTGAAGGCGCCTGTTCTAGCGCTCGCACGGCTTCGCCTTCCAGCCCCGTTGACCTCCAATT
>Ga0207761_1000143_pt1 | contig 22910 bp, 22 predicted proteins | sample LuqExpMetageno34_FD_187792 | JGI IMG/M metagenome (GOLD analysis project Ga0207761, IMG submission 187792) | Tropical forest soil microbial communities from Luquillo Experimental Forest, Puerto Rico - Sample 34 (SPAdes) | ecosystem: Environmental > Terrestrial > Soil > Tropical forest ... | reverse complement strand
TAAGATGCGCAAAGGAAGGAGCGAAAGACGCGAGCCACCCTGCAAAAACGGAAACACAAATGCGACCTGACAGTGCTTGCGAGCGTTCCTTGCGTTTCTAACATAAGGGGGAAAGGGGCGTCAATGAGCGGGGGCACAGAAAAAGACTTTTTGCTTAGTGAATGAGGTTCGCGGTTAAGACCGACCAGGAATATGCGGTTGAGATCTATCTGGTTTCGTGCATGATGAACGAAATGCCGAGGTGGAACTTGGACCGTAAAAGCGGCGATGAATCGCACTTCGCAGAGCTCAGTGTAAACCAAATCAGGCCCAGTCGAGGGCGCCCTTCTTGTAGATCCAGACGTAGCCGATGAGCAGAATGCCGAGGAAGACCAGCATAGAGATGAGCGCGAAGGCACCAAGATGGGCGGCGACCCAGGTCCGATAGAGGATAGCCCAGGGAAAGAGAAACATAGTTTCCACGTCGAAGATCACGAAGAGCATGGCCACTACATAGAAACGGGCGGAGTAGCGGCCGCGAGCGTTGGATTCCGGAGGAATACCGCATTCGTAAGGGAGGAATTTGGCGGGGCCACCACGCGATTCAGGGCGGATCAGCTTGAAAACGAGGAGCGCGAGGACTGGGAAGGATATCACGATCAGCGCGAAGATCAGGACCGGAATGTACGCGACAGGCATTTTGGTGTTCCATGCGCATGCTAGCACACAAAACGGGAGCAGGCGCAAGGGTGGGAGTCACCCTTAGGGCGGCAAGGCGGTTGCGCAATCGGCTTACATCGAATCGCCGTACCCCGAAGTCATTTTTCGAAGAGGAGTTCTCCGGCACGGTGCGTGGCTTTGACTACGGCTTTGATCAGGGTGACGCGGAGTTTGCCTTCTTCGAGTTCGAGGATCCCATCAATGGTGCATCCGGCGGGGGTGGTGACGGAATCTTTCAGGAGCGCGGGGTGATCGCCGGTGTCGAGAACCACGCTGGCGGCACCTTTCATGGTTTGCGCGGCGAGAAGCGTAGCAATATCGCGAGGCAGGCCGACCTTGACGCCAGCTTCGGCGAGCGATTCAAGAATAATGTAGGCAAAGGCAGGACCGCTGGCGGAAAGCCCGGTGACTGCGTCCATATTCTTTTCGTCGACGACGACAACGCGACCGACAGCCCCGAACATGGCTTTGGCGATCTCGAGGTGTTCGAGGGAGGCGTGCGAGCCGCGGCAAATGCCGGTCATGCCGGTGCCAACGACGGAACACGTGTTGGGCATGGTACGAACGACAGGAACCTTTTCGCCGACGCGCTGCTCGATGTAAGAGGTGGGGACAGAGGCCGCGACGGAGATAACGAGGGTTTTGTTGGTGATCGCGGACTTGATTTGTTTGAGGACGTCACCGACGACTTGAGGCTTTACCGCCAGCAGAACGATATCAGCGCCTTTGACGGCGGCGCGATTGTTGGTGGAAGCGTCGATGCCAAGTTCGACCGCCAGCGTGGCGGCTTTTTCCTCGTGGCGAACGGTTGCGGCGACGTGCTTCGGCTGAAAGAGTCCTTGTTTCAGGAAAGCACGGAGGAGGATGCTGCCGAGCTTGCCAGTGCCGAGAACGGCAAGCTTCTTATCGGAAAGTTTTGTGGACATGGTGGAAACATTGTCACGGAGGAACAGGGGAAGGGTCAACCACGGGTGTGCGAAGGGGGCACAGGACCGAGGCAGGGTGACGAATCGGTGAGAGAATGAGTTCGTGAGCTCCCAAACCAGACTGCCGGAATCGCCGGTCGCAAACAGCAATGCCACTGTAGCTGGTGGCGGCCCGACTCGTGCTTTTGTCTATCGGGTTCTGGGCTTCGTGCTGCAGCTGTGCATTGAGTGGCTGGTGCGGGTTACGGGTCGGCGCGTGCTAAAGACGGACGCGCCGTGGCTGGATTGCGTGATCGGGCGCGAGGGACAAATCTTCACCAGTGTTTATCAACAAATCGCCAAGGAAGAGAGATTAGAGTTAACGTGGCCGGAAGATGCGGGACTGATCCCGGATTTTTCGGCGTTGCACGGGCCAGGGTTTCGCGCCGATTTGGTGCATCCAGGGATTCGCCATTTTTACGAGCACACGGCGGATTATCACTTGGAAGTGTGGAGCGAAGTTTACTTCGCGGGGAAATTTGTCCTGTGGCTGCTGGTGGAATTCATCAGCCGACAGATGGACCAGCTCAACTTCCCGATTTCGTCACTGGAAGTCGCGAAAGGGATGACCAGCGAGATTGCGCAGCTTCGCGATCCGCAGACGGGACAAGTGAAGCACACGGGGTGGTTGCGGCGGTTCCGGTCAACCGGCAAGGTGATCTATGCGGGCCTCTACTCGACCACGCGTTTGCCAGGGGAACACAATCCGTGTGTGAAAGTGACCTTTCCCTGCTACGGAAGCAGCAGCGTGTATCTGCGGCCGGAGGCACATGCGGACGGGTCGTTCGGGCTGCGTTCAGATGGCGCAGCATTTGGGCGAGCGGGGTTCTATCGCGTGCTGGAGTCGCGCAAAGATGCCTGGAGGGTGAGGAACTTCAAGACGCTGCACGAGCTGTTTCATGTTTATGTGGATGATGAAGGCATTTTGCGGACAGACCATACGATTACGTTTGTGGGGCTGACGATTCTCAAACTGCACTACAAAATGACGCGGACCAAATAGGCCGCGACTAACTGAGCCTGCGGTTCAGAACCATTTCCGAGCCAGTAATTTCCACTTCCCCTTGCCAGAGAATGGTGGAGCCGCGACGGCAGACCATGCGCTGACGTCCCTGGGACACGCCGACGATTTTGTAGCGGCCGCTGACATCGGTGTAGCGGTAGTTTGATCCAATTTCGACAAGGATGTTGACGACGGGCCTGCCGTTGCGATCGGTGATCGTGCCATAAACAGTGGAACCCTGCGCAAAGACGGGAAACTGGGAGCCGAGCAGGGTTGCGATGAGCACAACAACAAACTTCCGCACGATTCTCGCTGGCGGGCGCAGATTCCGGCTGGATTGTGAGTTCATAGTGGTCTCCTCTCAAATCAATGCGTGGAGATGGTGAGCTCCGTAGTTTTGTCTTCCGGGAAAAGCTGCTTGTAGGGAGTATGGCTTTGTGGGCCAATCACGTAGATGGACGGCAGGTCGGCAGGTTGAATGGAGTGAGTCTTAAACGCAAAGCGGCCATCCTGCTGGACCTTGGCCTCAGCGATGGCGAAAACGACGTACGCGTCCTGCAAAGAGGGGGAGACACTGCCGGCGTAGGTGACCGGAGCTTCGAAAGTCTTTAAACGCTGTTCGGCATTCTGGAGCTTCGCCTGAAGATCCTGAATTTGTTGATTGGCGCTTTTCAGGGCGTCGGCCGACTGCTTGTCGCTCACTTTCATGTAGGTGAACGATAAAACTCCGAGAATCACAACGAAGCCAGCCGCAGCGCCGCCCAGCTGATACTCGGGCTTAGTGACAGAGGCTGTGCTCTGCAGGAACTTGAAGAGAACAAAAGCCGCCCCAAGGCTTAGACCGCATAGGGCAGCGATGGCTGCGAGGGGCATGGTCATTCCTCCAGATAGACGAATGCCGGGATAAGGGTGGAACGTCGCTCAAAGGATAGTGATGGGAGGGGCGAATTCGTTACAGGTTGGCGCGCGAATCAGCCGTGGTGGGCGCCCCGAAGGACTTCGACGGCGTGGGGGAGGAGGTGGGCTACGGCATCGAGGGATTCAACGGCCCCTTTAGGGCTGCCGGGAAGATTGATGATGATGGTTTTGTGGCGAAGGACCGTGACACCACGAGAGAGAATGGCGGTAGGAGTTTGCTCAGCACCTTTGCGGCGGATTTCTTCGGCAAGACCGGGGATGACGCGGTCGGCCACATCGAGAGTAGCTTCCGGAGTTATGTCCCGGGGACCGAGGCCGGTGCCCCCGGTGGTCAGCAGAATGTCGGAATGGCCGGAATCGCAAATGGTGCGCAACTGGCTGCGGACGGAGGACTGGTCGTCGGATGCAAGGAGAGCGGATGTGACTTGCCAGCCGAGCTGGCGGCAGCGGTCGACAAGCGCCGGCCCGGAGCGGTCTTCGCGTTCACCGCGGGAAACGGAATCGCTGATGGTGAGAATGGCAACGCGCATCGCGGGCTAGTTGGTGCCGACGGTGTCCCGGTTGGATTCGTCCATCAGGCGCATGGCTTCCATGAGCAGACCGGTGGTGCTGCGCGTAGTTGTGCTGGCGGAAGAGGCGTTGGCCGCGTTGAAGTCGATTTCGAATTCGCCCTCGGTCCACAGGACGATCTTGAAGACGGCATCGTCGCCGGTGAGGTTGTCGATTTTGGCGTCGCGGCACTGGCCGGAAGCGAAGTAAAGCTCGGCGCGCTCGGTTCCCTTCTGCACCTGGAGGCGGCAGGATTTCTGGCCCATCTCCAAGGATTGCATCAGGTCGATCATGCTCATTTCTTCGAGACGACCCTGGATGACGCCGGGACGAGAGGCGCGCTTCTGCAATTTCTCAAGGTGCAGCCGATCGACGACCTTCTTAGCCGAACGAACCAGATCCTTGACGAGAAATGGCTTGGCAATGAAGTCTTCGGCGCCGTCGATCAAGGGGCGGAGACGTTCTTCGATGTCGGCGCGGCTGGCCATGAAGAGAAAGGGGATGTGCCGGGTAGCCTCGCGGCCACGAATCTTTTCAAAAAGCTGGCGGCCATTGAGGCCGGGCATTTTGTAATCGCAGAGGACGACATCGGGGGGTTCGTCGATGACTTTAAGAAGGGCGTCGGCGCCATCGGCGGCGATGACCACCTCACAGAACGGTTCGAGGCCATGCGTGACGAGATCGCGCACCATGGGATTGTCCTCGGCGAGGAGCAGCTTGACGGTTTTGCCCGAGGCGGCGCTCATTTCCTGGCTCTCCGGGAGTTTCGGCCGGAGGCGCGGCGATAGTCGCCGCTCTTGCCACCGGTCTTCTCCAGCAGGTGGATATCGCTGATCTCAATCCCTTTGTCGAGGGCTTTACACATGTCGTAGACCGTGAGGGCGGCACAGGTGACAGCGACGAGCGCTTCCATTTCCACTCCGGTTTGCGCAGTCGCTGTGACCCGAGAGAGCACTTCCACCCCATCTTTGCACAGGCGAGGGGTCACATCAATGTGAGTAATGGGAAGCGGATGACAAAGAGGTATCCATTCGGCGGCACGTTTGGCGGCGGCGATACCGGCGATGCGGGCAATTTCCAGCGGACTGCCCTTTGGGTTTTTGACCTCGCGGACGGCGCGCACAACGCGGGTAGGCATACGGACAAACGCGTGAGCGATGGCGGTGCGGGTGGTGACGGCCTTTGACGAAACATCGACCATGGAGATTTCGCCGCGTTCGGAGTAGTGGGAGAACTTAGGCGCGGAGCTAGTTTGCGGCTTCTGGGGGCGATTGGCGGAAGAGGGATTCCTCACTGCGCAGACTCCGTTCGGAATGACGGATTCTCATTATCCGCTTTCCTTCGGGTTGAACGGGAAGAAATCTGCACGGGCTAAAGCCTATGCTACAAGACGTCGATACGGGGCAGAACGGAGACTCTCTCGCCGGCGGGAATGTCGGGATGGTCAGCCGGGATAACGACGAAACAGTTCGATCGGGGCAATGCTGCGATGTCGCCGGAACCCTGCCAACGGAGGACACGTACCTGCGGGCGGGAATCCTGCCATGCGAGTTGCGCGGGGAGAAAATGGGTTAGGCCGGATTTTTCTTTGACGGATTCGGAAAGGGTGGCTTCGAGGAACGGAAGAGACCGCGGCGAAGCACCGCTGAGAACGTCGATCGCGGGGACGACAAAGAGTTGAAAAGTCACCATGGTGGAAACGGGGTTGCCGGGCAGACCGAAAATGAGGGTGTTGCGGCAGCGACCGAAGACGGCGGGTTTACCGGGGCGAATCGCGACGGCGTCGAAATAAAACTCGGCCCCCATGCCTTTGAGGACTGACTCGACGAGATCGTACTTCCCCATGGAAACGCCGCCGGATAACACGAGGATTTCCTCGCGCAGACCTTGCTCAATTCTGGCGGAGAGGTCGTCGACGCGATCCAGGGCGTTGCCGAGGGTTACGGGGGTCCCTCCGGCGAGCTGCACCTGCGCGGCGAGGGAGGCGCTGTTGCTATTGCGGATCTGGAAGGGGCCTGGAGTTTCGGTGATGGGGACGACTTCATCCCCGGTGGAGAGAATAGCGACTCTCGGCTTTTTGTAGCACTGGAGTGGGGAGTGGCCGACTTGGGCGGCCACGGCAAGTTCGGCATAGCCAAGGCGGAGGCCGGAGGGAAGCGCGACGTCACCGGCACGGGCTTCGCTGCCGCGGGGAACGAAATTCTGGCCAGGTTGAGTCGGGCGTTCGAAGGAAATGGAATCGCCATCGCGGCGGGTGAACTCGATCATAACGACGGCGTTGGCACCCGGGGGGAGGGCGGCTCCGGTCATGATCTGGACGCACGTGCCGGAGGGGAGGGGGGAATGGACGGTGTCGCCGGCTTTGATTTCGCCCACGCAGCGGAGGGTGGAGTTAGGTTGCGCTTCGGCGGAGCGGACTGCGTAACCGTCGCGAGTGGAGCGATCGAAGGGCGGGTATTCGCGGTCGGTGCGGATCTCTTCGGCGAGGATGTGGCCCAGGGCGTCAGGGGTCGGGAGTTGGAGCGTGGTACGCGGAGCAAAGTGGCGCTGCGATTCATTGATAACGAGGTGGCGTGCATCCAGGAAGGCCAGCATGGAGTCAGTATTGTAGCTCAGCGAGTCGGTTCAGACAGGAAGGCAAGATTAACGCAAGAGGACGCGGAGGAACGACGGGCGAGGGCACGGAGGCCTGGCTGGCGAAAGAAGCGACCGTAGCCCGCCAAGAAGCTGGCATTAAAGCCAGCGCTACATTCAAGAATGAACAGGGATCCGGCGCTACAGCCAGCGGGAGAGTAGGGTGCCGGGCTGGATGATGGTGGCGTCCCGCTCGGGGCCAGTGGAGATCATGCCGATTTCGACCTTCAGGAAATCGGAGACGAAGTGGAGATAGTCGACGGCGGCTTTGGGAAGTTGCGCCGCTTCCTTCACGCCGTAGGTGGAAGCACACCAGCCCGGAAGAGTTTTGTACACCGGGGTGAAATGTTCGTATTCCTCGGCGGTGGCGGGCATTTCGTGGACGGGAGTGCCCTTGTAGGCGTAGCCGACACCGACGCGGATTTCGCGCTGGGTGTCGAAGACGTCGAGCTTGGTAATCACCAACGAATCGATGCCGTTAATCATTTTGGCGTAGCGCAGTTCGGCGAGGTCGAGCCAGCCGCAACGGCGCGGGCGCCCGGTAACCGCACCAAACTCTTTGCCGCGTTCGCGAACTTCCTTGGCTTCAAGGTCGGGCATTTCCGTAGGGAAAGGGCCTCCACCGACACGGGTGGTGTAGGCCTTCGATACGCCGAGGACATTTCGAATTTTCGTTGGGGGCACGCCGATTCCTGTGGCCGCCCCGCCCGAAGTGGCGCTCGAAGAGGTGACGTAGGGGTAGGTGCCGTGGTCGATGTCGAGCATGGTGCCTTGCGCACCTTCGAAGAGGACCGAATTACCTTCGTCAAGGGCGCGGTTCACGAGTTCGGCGGTGTCGCAGATGTAGGATTTGATTTTCTCGCCCAGTTTGAGTGTGGCTTCGACTTCGTGCGAGAAGTCGATCTGAGCGCCATACGCACCTTGCGCGATGCGATTCTTCTCCGCGACTACACGGGCGGCTTTTTCACGGAAAAGATCGGGGAGAAGCAATTCGCCCACGCGAAGGCCACGGCGGGCCATCTTGTCCTCGTAAGCCGGACCGATGCCGCGGGACGTCGTGCCGATCTTGTTGGCGCCACGAGCCGCTTCGGCGGCCATGTCGAGTTCGCGGTGATACGGGAAGATCAGGTGAGCGCGGTTGCTGACGTGCAAACGGCCGGTGACGTCAACTCCGGCTTTGGCGAGCATTTCGATTTCGGCGACCAGCGCGGCGGGATCGACGACAACGCCCGCGCCGATAACGGCGTGCTGCTTGGGCCGGAGAATGCCGCACGGGATGAGCTGAAGGACAAAACGGTCTTTGCCAATGATGACGGTATGACCGGCGTTGTGACCGCCGGCTACGCGGGCGATGTAATCGAACGAGCCGGAGAGATAGTCGACGACTTTGCCTTTGCCTTCATCACCCCACTGCGCGCCCACCACGACGACCGATTTCATTCTGAGGCACTCCCGTCTTAGAGCTGGCCGGTTGGAAGAAACGATGTGGCTTCAGGCCAGAACCGAAAGAACAAAAGATTGCGAGACACACCAATTTGGAATCGTACGATGGGCTTGGGGTGAACGCAAGCAAGTCTGGAAAACCCTGACGAGCCGCAGAGGGCAAAAAGAGAGAGCGCGGAGGAAGCGCGGTTAGCCGGGAGCGAAGGATGGGCGTGGCTGCCTGCAGCTGTGAAAGCGGCGATGAATCGCCGCACTCCAAAGGCTCTCCGGCTCTCCTTGACAGCTTAGGAGAAGACGCATAGACTACCCTAAGTGTCTTAGGAGGAGAGATGGGAGAACAGGCGCAATTGCTGCCAGGAACCTTGGATTTGCTGATCTTGAAGGCGGTGTCATTGGGGCCGCTGCATGGCTATGGAGTGCTGCTGCGGATCGAGCAGATTTCCGGGAAGGCGCTGCTGGTTGAGCAGGGAGCGCTCTACCCTGCACTGTTCCGACTGGTGAGGCAGGGGCTGCTGAAGGCGAGTTGGGGAACGTCCGAGAACAACCGGCGCGCGAAGTTTTACGAATTAACGGCGGCGGGAAAGAAGCGGCTGCGGCAAGAGCAGGAAGATTGGCAGAGGCTGGCCGCAGCGATGAGTTCGGTCCTGGCAGCGGAACCGGGTGAGGTGTGAGATGGGATGGATCGCTTACCTGAAATCGCTCGTGACGAATGCCTTCCACCGCAGGCGCATCGAAAGCGAATTGCAAGAAGAGCTACAGCGGCACATTGAAAGCCGCGTTGACGATTTGCGGCGCTCCGGCATGACCCGGGAAGAGGCGGAGCGGAAAGCAAAAATTGAATTCGGATCCGTGGAGCAGTTCAAAGAGGAGTGTCGCGAGGAGCGCGGCGGGTTTTGGCTGGAGGCGTTTTGGAGTGACGTGCGGTTCGGATTGCGGATGTTGCGCAAGACGCCGGGATTCACCGCGACAGCGATTCTAACGATCGCGCTCGGAATTGGCGCGAATACGGCCGTGTTTAGCGCGATGAACACGGTGCTGCTGCGGAGCCTGCCGCTGCCGCATCCAGAGCAGTTGGTGCACTTGAAGCTGCCGAACGATCAGCCGGCAGGCGCGTTCAACACTGGAGACGGAGATACGTCGTTCTCCGAGCCGGTTTTCGAAGCGTTGCGGAAGGAGAAAACGGTGTTTTCCGATCTGATGGCTTATGTGCCGCTGTCCGGAGCGAAAACGCCGGTGCGGCTGGACGAAGAACCCGAAGAAGCAGAAGTCGACATGGTAAGCGGGAATTTCTTCTCGGGACTCGGAGTGCGTTTCGTACGTGGCCATGGCTTTTCGATGCAGGATGAACTGGGTCACTCGCCGATAGCGGTGCTCAGTTACTCCTACTGGACGGGGCGGCTGGCGCGGAATCCGGCCGCTATTGGGCGGACGATTTACGTGAAAGGCGTGGCGTTCACCGTCATAGGAGTGGCGGGCGATGGATTTTTCGGAATGGAGCCCGGTTTTTCGACGGATGTGTGGATTCCGCTGCAGAACCGAGAGGACTTGAATCCGTGGGGCAATGCTCCGTCAGTGCAAACGCTGTATGGCACGGCGAAGTGGTGGTGCTTGAGGCTGATTGGAAGATTGCACCCGGGAGTCACGAAGACGGAGGCGATGGCGAAGCTGGATCCCGTGTTTCAGCAGGCCGCGCTGATTGGGTTAGGTACGTTGGACCCGAAAGCGCCAAAGCCGATGATGACACTCGTGGACGCGAAAGGCATCGAAGGAGCGGACTCCGTTTACGATCAGCCGATCAAGATTCTGATGGTGATGGTGGGGCTGGTGCTGGCGATCGCTTGCGGAAATGTGGCCATGCTGTTGCTGGCGAGGAACGCGGCGCGCGAGCGGGAATTTACTCTGCGGATGACGCTGGGCGCCGGGCGAGCTCGCATTCTGGCACAACTGCTCACCGAGAGTTTTCTGTTAGTGATTGCGGGCGGTTTGCTGGGATGGCTATTTGCGCGTTTCAGCAGTGAAGCGCTGTCTGCATGGGCCGGACTGGAAGTTCCCTTCTCCCTGGATGCGAATGTGCTGCTGTTTACAGCGGGGATCTCGCTGATTTGTGCGGTGGTGTTTGGATTAGCACCGATAAGGGCTGCGACGAGAATGCCGTCGGGACTCGGGGTGAAGACTTCCACCGGGAGCGTCACGAACAAAAAACGGTGGGCGGGACGACTGGTGATCGCGGGCCAGATGTCGCTGTGCCTGATGTTGCTGGTGGGCGCGGGGCTGCTGGTGCGGTCCTTGCGGCGATATGAAACGTTGCCGCTGGGCCTGCAGCCGGATGGTGTGCTGGTGTTTGGGACCACACCTCTGAACGCGCACACGGATAACGAAAAGGAGCTCTTTTACCGAACCTTGCTCGAGCGGATGCGCACCTTGCCGGGCGTCGAATCCGCAACGGTAGTCGAGAACCGCCCGGGTAGCGGCTGGAGCAATAACGATGTCTTTGCGATCGATGGCGCAGTACCGACAGGCAGTTTCAAGGAGGTCGGCATGCGCGCAAACGATGTTGGTCCCGATTTCTTTCACGTATTGGGCGTCCCAATTCTGCGCGGTAGAGAGATTTCAGATGCAGATTGCCAGGGTCACCGAAAAGTAGCGGTTGTGAATGAGACTTTCGCAAAGCGCTTCTTTTCGAATGGAGATGCTTTGGGCCACGGAGTCGGCGGAACGAAGCCCGAGGAAACGTCGACGATCATCGGAGTGGTGGCAGATAGTAAATACCGGAGCGTCGACGAGGAACCAAAGCCGATGGTGTATTTCAACTACTCGACGGGTGGATCGATTTCAGGTATGCATGTGGAGTTGCATACGAACGGCGACCCGGAGGCGTTGATTCCTAGCGCCAGGGCTGTTTTGCGGGAACTGGATCCGAACCTGCCGATGCAGAAACCGATGACGCAGCGGGCGCAGTTTGATGAGTCGTATGCGCAGGCAAGGCTATTTGCACGGCTGGCGATGTTTTTCGGGCTAATCGCGGTGTTGCTGGTGTCGACCGGCTTGTATGGGACGCTGGCCTATCGTGTGAGCAAACGCACGCCGGAGATCGGCGTACGGATGGCGATGGGAGCGCAACGCGGTCAGGTGCTGTGGATGGTACTGCGGGAAAGCCTGCTGATGAGTGCAATCGCGCTGGTGGTGGGGCTGCCGCTGGCGTTTGCGGGTGCGCGGTTGATGCGGTCGATGTTGTTCGGCGTAATGCCGGGGGATTGGCGATCGTTCGCGATTGCGTTGGCGGGGATTGTGGTGGTGGTGTTGGTGGCGAGCATGATTCCTGCGCGGCGGGCGGCGTTTGTGGATCCGATGGTGGCGTTGCGGTACGAGTAGAAGAACGAAGTATAAGGAAACAAGGATGAGACCCTACACTCGCCTTGGCGGAAGAACATCGTGAAAGGTAAAAAGTATAAGGTTTAAGGTTAAGGTTTAAGGTTTAAGGTTTAACGCGGACAGAGGGCAGTGCTGCTGGCGCAAGCTGGGGCGGCGGGAGCGGAGCTCCCGCTGATCGATCGTCATCCGCGTCGCAGCCCTAGCAAAAGCGCGAGCAGAGCTCTCGCACTCCACAACCAATATTGGCGCTTGCGTAGCGGTTTGCACGCGGATGGTTGCTATCGCGGGCGGGGTTGGATACGTTCAAGGAGCGGGATGTCTCTCCTGTCCCGTCGGGAAGAACAATTCCGCACAGGCTGAAGCCTATGCTACGGGGATGGGAATTTGTCGAATCCAATCATTACGCTGACGACGGACTACGGGACGAGCGACCATTTAGTGGGAGTGCTGAAGGGCGTCATTCTCAAAATTAATCCGGACGTCACGATTGTCGATATCACTCACGCGGTGACACCGTTTGATTTGCTGGATGGAGCGCTGACCATCGCATCGGCTTACGCGCATTTTCCGCCCAGGACGATTCACGTGGTGGTGGTCGATCCGGGAGTCGGGACGGAGCGGCGACCGCTGCTGGTGAGCGGACAAAATCAGTATTTCATCGCGCCGGATAACGGCGTGCTGTCGGGCGTGTACGAGAAGGAAGCGAACTTCCTGGTGCGGCACCTGACGAGCGAGCATTATTTTCTGCACCCCGTGAGCAAGACGTTTCATGGACGAGATGTGTTTGCGCCGGTGGCGGCGTGGCTGTCGAAGAATTGGCAGCCGGGCAGCATGGGCGAAGAGATTACGGACTACAAGCGATTGGCGTTGCCGCGGCCAAAAGAAGCGGATGGCGCGGTAAAGGGAGTGGTGCTGAAAGTGGACTCATTCGGGAATTTGTTAACGAATTTCCGGGCCGAAGATTTGCCACCAGACGTTGTCGAGAAGGGCGAAGTGAAGCTGCAGGTCGGCAACCACGCGGTTACACGGCTCGTGCCGACGTTTGCGAGCGGTGGCGCGGGTGAACCGATCGCGTACGTGGGATCAAGCGGGTATTTGGAAATTGGCGTAAACCGGGGAAATGCCTCTAAGACATTAGGAATTGGACGCGGGACGCCGGTGGTGCTCGACAAGAAATAGAACACTTTCAGAATCGCACGGAATGCGCCCGACGAGTAGTCCGTTTAGCATGAGTTTGGTCTGACAAGGGATATGATCCGCCATCATTGTCGTGGCTTAGATTTGAGAAGTTAGGGCGGGGTGCCGAACAATGGCGGTAACGGAATTGCGCAATAGCACCGCTACCCGCAACATCACCGACTGGCGGCACTCCTTCACCGCCTATACAGACCGGCGGGTGTTGCAGGTACTCGCGCTCGGCTTCGCCAGCGGCTTGCCATTGCTGCTCACCTACTCGACCCTTTCCGCGTGGCTTGCAACGGTTGGCGTGAAACGCGCGGCCATCGGCGCCTTCGCCCTGGTCGGCACGCCCTACGCCTTCAAGTTCCTGTGGTCGCCGCTAGTAGATCGCTTGCCGCCGCCGATACCGCTGGGGCGGAGACGCGGTTGGGGCATCACCATCCAGATCCTCTTGATTGGAGCACTCCTCGCTCTGGGGTCGTGCAATCCCGCGCACAATTTGCCGCGCATGGCCGCGCTGGCCGCAGTAGTGGCGTTTCTCTCCGCGAGCCAGGATATCGTCATTGATGCCTGGCGCGTGGAGATTTTGGGGTCGAAGCTGCAGGGTCCTGGCGCTGGCATGATCCAAACCGGGTATCGAATTGCGATGCTGGTCTCAGGAGCGGGGGCGCTGGTGATCGCGGCGCGGGCCGGATGGTTCGCGGCCTACGCGACGATGGCGGCGCTGCTAGCCGTCGGAATGTTGGTTTTCCTATTGGGCCCGGAGCCGGGCGTTTCGGCGAACAATGCGCGTACCGAGGTCGGCGGATGGGTAGGATTTCGACAATCGCTGGCCACAGCCGTGGTCGGTCCCTTCCTCGACTTTATGAAGCGCCCGCTTTGGTTCCTGATCCTGCTATTTATTGTCGGATATAAGCTTGGAGAAGCCCTGGCGGGCGTGATGGCTACGCCGTTATACATCTCGCTCGGATTCTCACTTCAGGAAATCGCCGCCGTCTCCAAATTCGTTGGGTTCTTTGCAACGGTTTCGGGAGCCCTGATCGGCGGAGTGGTCACGGCGCGATTTGGTTGGCGGCGCTCACTCCTGTTATGCGGAGTGCTCCAATCGCTCGGAAACCTTTTCTATATCTTGCAGGCTGTCGGCGGTCATCGGCTAGGCTACCTGGCGCTGTGCGTCATCGCTGAGAATGTAACCGGCGCAATGGCAGGCACAGCCTTTGTGAGCTACCTATCCAATTTGTGCTCTCCGGCCTTCACCGCCACCCAGTACGCGCTGCTCTCCTCCCTTGCCACTGTCGGCCGTACACTCGTTGCGTCGTCAGGTGGTGTGCTGTCAGAGCGGCTGGGATGGGTGCGATTCTTCTTGATGACCACTGTCGTGACCGTGCCAGCCCTCGTGCTGCTCATCTGGATCAGGCCGCCCGACGAACGCCGGAACGGCCAGCCCAGCCTCGCCGCGGAATCCCCTGAAAGCGCAAGCAGCTCCTGAGCCGGAGGTGACTAAAGACTCGTCGCGACATCCCAAAAGCACAACGCTACGTGGCGCTGGCCTTCACGCCCGTTCTTTGCTTCATCTACAAAACTAGCGCTCTTTAAGTGGCGGGTTTTGTTTGGCAGCGGAGACCACGGCATTGGCGGCAGCGGATTCGTGAGAGAGCGCGGGCTCAGCGGGTCGAATGAGCTGGATTTTGACGCGGGCCACGCGGCGGCCGTCCATTTCGACTACGGTGAAGCGGTAGGGGCCGAACTCGAAGCTCTCGCCGCCACGCGGGATGAAGCCGAGCTGGTCCATGACGAATCCCCCGACGGTGGCGTAGGCGGGATCTTCGGGAAGCGTGATGTTGTACTGAGTATCGAGGTCGCGGACGTTGAGGGCCGCGTCGAAGACGACCGCGCCGTCGGCGAGGGTGAGGGGACGCTCGACCACGTCGAACTCGTCGTGAATCTCGCCGACTAACTGCTCAAGGATGTCTTCCATGGTGACGAGGCCAAGAATGCTGCCGAACTCGTCGACGACGACGGCCATGCCGACATGGCGCGTCCGCAGTTCACCAAGCAGTTCACTGGCGGGCTTGGTTTCCGGGACGATGAGAATCTCGCGGAGCACGCGGCGAAGATCGAAGGGGGGAGGAGGCGGGGAGCCGTCTTCGAGGCGGCGTTCACGATCGAGGAGAATCCAGATCATGTCCTTGATGTGCACGAAGCCGAGGATGTGATCGATGGAACCGCGATAGACCGGGATGCGGGAACGTTGCGTGGTGGCAAAGAGGCTCATCACCTGGTCGAGGGGCGCTTCGACCGGGAGAGCGTGCATGTCGGGGCGCGAAACCATGATTTCGCGGACCTGAAGCTGACTCAATTCGATGGCGCTGAGTATGAATTTTTCTTCGCGCGGGGCGAGCAGCCCGCCTTCGCGGGCCTGCTGGATTTGAATCTGCAGCTCCTCCGTGGAATGCACGACGCCATGGCTGCCCGGCGCCATTACTCCGAGAGCTTTGACGATCGCGCCGGACACGCCGTCGAGAAGATCAATCGTCCAGCGAAAGGTGTTGAGAAACCACTGGAATGGCCGTGCGACCATGAGCGCAATGCGTTCAGCGCGAGCGAGGCTAATGGATTTGGGAACGAGCTCGCCGAAGACGACGTGGATGGCGCTGAGAAGCAGAAAGGCGAGCGTGAGCGCGGCCGCGTGGATCAGGATTACGGTGCGCAGACTGCCCTGCGCGGGCATGATGCCCTGGACGAGGCGGGCGAGGGTGGCTTCGCCGAGTGCACCGATGCCCAGGCTGGTGAGGGTGATGCCGACCTGAACACCGGAGACGACGCGATGGAGGTCAGTCAGAAGCTGCTCGACAATCTTGGCCTGGCTATTGCCTTTGGCGACGAGTTGGCGCACGCGCGACTGGCGGACGGCGACAAGCGAGAATTCGGCGGCGGCGAAGAAGCCGTTGAGGACTACCAGGAAGACTACGCCGATGAGACGTATCAGGAACATCCGGCCGGTGAATCCCCCACCGGCCATTGTAGCAGCACGGGGGTGCCGCTCCGCCTATCTAGGAAGGGACCGGACCGGAGCGACTGACTCAACGCGGAATACCACCAACTTCATCGGAAATGCGCCAAGATGTCCCCACCCCGGGTAGTAATTCTTGCGTATCGAATCTGGAAGTTTAGTGTCTGGTTCAGGTGGCCCGTAAAGCTCCCCGGAAACTACAACGGCTGCCTTGCCTGACTTTTCTATTTGCTAATTCAGTTCTGTTGCGTTGAGATTTCAGGGCAAGCTCAAACCACACTGGTTGTCTCGAAGGAAAATCCGGGTCGCTGAGCACCCCCATACCCGTGCCAGCCTCGGCCACCGCTGCAACCCGCACACTTTTGTGATTTCCCATCGAGAGGTCCACAAAGTTGCAGAGACTTTGAGGTTTTGATTGCACGCTGTTGGCGCTCGATTGAGAGACTGGAGCTAAATCCTGCAAGGCGCAGAAACTGCTGAACGCAAAGACGCTGACCAGAAGCAACGACCTCAGGAAAAGGGGAATCACATCAGCAATGTACGTCAAATCGAAACGTGATTCCATTAGTTGCTGTAATTAGGCGATTGCAACTCACGGGCTCACCGGTCCCATTTTGACTAGCTGGTCAAAGAGTTATTTAGCGTTGGAGTCCACTTGAAATACGCCGAAGGTGTTGCCTTGGGCATCAAGGAAATAGCCCTGCCAGCAGGTGCCGGGCACGGCGAATTTCGGCATCGCGACCTGGCCTCCGTTTTTCAAAATCGCACCCGCAGTGGCGTCAAAATCGGTTACTTCCATCGAGCACACATATGCGTTGGTGCCGCTTTGCGGAGGTGGCGGTGAAGCAGACCGCTTCAACAATCCCCCGCGCATGTTTTCCGCTTGAATCAACCAGTACTCCACCGGCAGGCCTGGAACTTTTGTAAACTGCCATGCGAACACCGCAGCGTAAAAACGGATCGCCTGTTCCGGATTATCGGCCTGTATTTCAAAAAATGCAGGGCTGTTCATGGGTTCACCCAATCTTGCCAATTTTTCGCGGCCGTCACGGCGTAAGTTCCCGCTCGAAGGTCCATCCACAGGCCATTGTAACAGCACGAGGGCGCTCCTCTGCTCATCTTGCGCGGGGTGTGACGCTCGCTTTGACGGGCGCTAATCAGCAGTTTGCAGACGGCACAACGGGGCCATGCTATGACCTACCATCTGCCCTCGCGGACTCCTTCCCTGAGCAAGCCGCGCGCAGGAAATCACGCGATACGTGCTTTGCTCGGTGACGGCACGACAGCCTTGGTCCCCAACAATATGCGAAACACCAAGCCGTGGGTTATGAGAAGAAGAGGCACGTAGGCAGCCAGGATGAAATACCCAGCTCCCAATAAGCCCGGGGTATTGGGGAGTGCGATGCGGTTTCCCAGATAGAATGCAAAAAGCAGGTCGGCAGCTCCGAAGGTATTGAAAACCCAGGTCAGCACTGTCCCCGTGCGGGATCCCAGGGTAGCCAAGGCGAGCAAAGCCAGAATGGCGGTTATGAAATCACCATAAGCTACCGGTTGACCAAATGCGGCAGGCAACTCTGGAGATACAACACCAGGCAGCAAAAATGCCAATCCGAGGAACCTGAACGCATGCAGCAGCAGGATGGGCTTGAGATTCTCGGGTCTGGGGCGTTCCCTTAGCACTGGCCAAATGTAGAGCCACGCTACGGCTCCCCAAACAACTAGGCCGAACGCTGCACTAATTCCGAACAAAACTGGAGATGGCATGATTGATCCTTTCCGGCGCGATTCGCGCTACCACTTCTTGCAAAGGTGTCGAGTTCCTGAGATTTGTTGGGTTATTCCGCAATGCGAGGATAATGTCTGGTCGTATCCCGGCTGCGGCGACCGAGTTCACTTATTGGTCGAGCTATCTCTCAACAGCATCCCAAGAGGCAAGAGTGGCCCAACCGGAATGAACTGTTCGTCCATGAGGTTTTCCTTCGAGAGAGGTAGGCTTTCGATGAGCGCCCGAGCCTCCGCCGCGTCTTTGCAATTCAGCAAGAAGATGACGCCCTTGCCGTCGCCGCGCGTGTACCACTGCTGAATCTTGCCCTCGAGATACAGGGGAACGGTCGCGCGAATTTCCGCGGGCATGAGTTTTATGATTTGCTCGGGAGTAACCCCTGGTTTTGGCGAAAGGATCGTCAGCACGCCGGTGATCTCAGGCTTCGGCGGTGTGGACTGGCCTCGCGCCACGGGGGCCAGGACCGTCGCTAACGCCAGCAGCGGGAAGGATATGTTAGGATTCATCGTTCAGCTCCTTTAATTCCTGACGGAAATTGCATCTTGCAGAGAGAATTCGCGACATACAGCCCGTGAATGCCCTCACCTTATCAGATGATATGCATCATCCTATCGGCACAAAAAAAATCAAAAACTCGCGAGCAAATAATTCCGAACGCGAATCAAAATTCTTTGCCTGACAGCTGGGTCTGGCATCGTGCGTGCTATGGCAATGGCCCCAACCATGGACGACAGGATAACAAGGAAGTTCGTTGCCTTCTCTCCGGCACCTTTCCCGGGCATGAACGGCAATATCTCTTGGCGAAACTTCAAGATCGCCGTGGAGCTCCGCTGCTTGATCGCTGGCCGCGTTCGGGCGATGTCCGGAGCAAGGGCGGCAATGGGACAGCCGTCATCAAAATGATCGCAACGTTCCAGGGAGAGGTAACTCCTTACCATGGCTTTCCAGCCTTCGCCCGGTTCTGCGTCTTTTGCCGCAGCGATGAGCCGGTCTCGCAGGTCCTGCAGACTCTCTTCGATCGCCTCGACTACGAGGTCATCACGAGTCCCAAAGTGCCTGTAGAAGCCGCCATGCGTCAGCCCCGAAGCCTTCATCAGTGTGCTCACCGCCGGCCCGTTCAGCCCCTTAGAGCGCAATTGACGGGAAGCGTTTTTGACGATTCTCCGGTGCGTTCTCGTCTTGTGATCAGCGTCATAACGCATGGTCGTAATTAGATTATCTGCGTCATCCCATTGTCGTCAAGCACCTAGTCCTACGCAATAGCACCAGAATGGTTTCGATCTGCGCTAGAAAGGTAGAACCGTCCCATTTCCGCACTCCACCTGTTCCTACCTCCACTCGGTGCGGTTGCGTGGGCGGCGGGGGTCCACTAGACTTAAAGACTCCGATGAAAAGGCGAGCCAGCTAGTGCGAACGGCGCTGCGTTTCCTGGTATGGGCGGCGGCAATCGTAGTCGTCGTGTTGGGAACGGCGATCTGGTGGTTCGTATACCGCCCCCTGCCACAACTCGATGGGACTATTTCCCTTCCCGGGCTCAAATCTGAAGTCAGCGTGGAACGCGACAATTGGGGGATACCGCACATCCGGGCCTCTTCGGTGGAGGACCTCGCCGAAGCGCAGGGGTTCGTGACGGCACAAGACCGGCTGTGGCAAATGGATTTGCTGCGGCGAGCGGCGCGGGGACAGCTATCGGAAGTGCTGGGACCGGCAACGCTGGAAATCGACAGGGATTTCCGCACTTTGAATTTTAGCCGGGCCGCTGAAGTGGACATGCAAATGATGACCCCGGAAGTTCGGCGGGTGATGGAAGCCTACGCGCGCGGTGTGAATCATTTCATTGAGTTACGGTCGAACCGGTTGCCGATTGAATTCACCTTGCTGAACTACAAGCCGCAGCCGTGGCAGCCGACGGATTCGCTGGTGCTAGCTTGCTACATGTACCGCACGCTGACGGACACGCGAAAGCAGGAGATGCGTCGTGCGATCGTAACCGCGAAGGTCGGTCCGGATTTTGCAAAGGACCTGTTTAGCCCGGACGCCGCGATGGACCATTTTGTGGTGGGCGATCCTGGGGGCAAGGATGCCCATGCCGTGCGCGCCGACGACGATCCGGACAAGGACGACGATTCGACTGACCCGGAGGACGTTTTGAAGGCGAGTTTGGGTCGGGAATCGGGGCCAAACGTGGCTGACCTTCCCGACATAACTTCGGTGCTGGCGGGTGAAGTGCGGGATTGGTTGCGGGAGTCGCAGCGAGAGATTCGCCATTCGTTGGGCAGCAACAACTGGGTGGTCAGCGGGGAACACACGGCCACCGGGAAACCGCTGCTGGCGAACGACATGCATTTAGAGCTCTCGCTACCTCCCATCTGGTACGAAGTGCATTTAACGGCACCGGACTGGAACGTGAAAGGGTTTTCGTTGCCCGGCGCGCCGATGGTGGTCGTGGGCCACAACGACCGGATAGCATGGGGATTCACGAACAACGGCGCGGACGTACTGGATTTGTATATCGAGACGTTCAATCCCGCGAATCCCGATGAGTATCGCGCGAATGGCGAGTGGAAAAAGGCCAGCGTCTACGACGAAGTGATCAAGGTCAAGGCCCGGGCCGACGAACATATGCGGCTGGTCGTGACGCGCCACGGGCCCGTGGTGAAGACCGAGGGAGACAAATCCTACGCGATGCGGTGGACAGTGCTGGAGCCAGGCGCGCTCTGCACATTTTATAACTGGCTGGGGAAAGCGCAGAACTGGGGCGAGTTTCGCGAGATCATGAAAGGGATTTGGGGGCCGGGCCAGAACGTCGTCTATGCCGATGTGGACGGCAACATCGGATACATTTTGGGAGCGCACGTTCCGGTGCGAAAGAAGGGGCATGGCGAAGTGCCGGTGCCGGGTGACACGGACGACTACGAGTGGACAGGTTATATCCCGTTCGAACAGCTGCCACAGGTTTTCAATCCGGAGAGCGGGCTGATCGTGACCGCGAATGCGCGGGTGACTGGGCCGGAGTACAAGCAGTACATCACGGACCATTGGGAAGAGCCTTACCGGACCGCGCGGATTTACGACCTGCTACACGATAAACAGGATCTGCGGCCGGAGGATATGTTGCGCGTGGAAGCGGACACGTACAGCTATCCGCACGTATTCATCGCGCAGCAGTTGGTGGCGGCGAGCAAAGTAGCGCAACCGAAGGATGAGCGAACCAGGAAGCTGATCGCTCAGGCAAAAGATTGGAATGGAATGGCGGATGCGAATTCGCCGGTGGTTTCGTTTCTGGATGTGACCATGCGCCGGGCGCTGCATTTAGTGCTTCAGCCGCAGTTGGGGAACGACACGGACAGTTATCAGTGGCGAAGCGTTGCGTTCCTGCAGCGAGTGTTGACGGAGCGGCCGGGACGGTGGCTTCCGGCGGAGTACAAGAGTTACGACGACTTGCTGGTCGTGGCGGCGGACCAGGCTGTGGAAAAGCTCGAAGAGAGAACGAACGACAAGGACCCGGACGACTGGGCATGGAAGAGATTCAATGCCCTGGACATGCTGCACGCGATTGGACGCCAGGGCTTGCTGAAAAAACTCTTGAGCATCTCCGACCAGGCGCAATCGGGAACGGAGTACAGTCCGAGAGCGGCGGGACGGCACCACGGCCCGTCGGAACGGTTCGTGGCGAACCTGGCGGATTGGGACGGTTCGATCATGGTGATCACCGGTGGTGAATCGGGACAGCCCGGCAGTGAGCATTACCGGGACCAGTATCATTACTGGTTCGAAGGCAAGGCGATTTATGCGCCGTTCAGCGACGCCGCGGAGGCGAAGACGAACAGACACACGCTGACGTTGAAGCCGTAAGAGGCGCACACAGATGAAAGGTTGAGAGCCAGAGCCACGTAAATGATTGTGCCGGTTCTCCGGCGTGATTTAGAATGCTGTTTGAATCTCACGCGTGTGGCAGCAAATGAAGACTGGTGGTTCCAGTGGTCCCAGGAGTTGGCGTGAATCAACCCTTGCCGAAGAAGCCTGAACCGGTGAAGAAGCCGGATTTTGAACGGTCGCTGGCGCGACTGGAAGAAGTGGTGCGCAAGCTGGAGAGCCCGCAACTGTCTCTGGATGAAGCAATGAAACTATTCGAAGAGGGTGTCGGGCTTTCGCGCGAGTGCCAGAAGCAGCTCGAAGAAGCGGAAGGACGCGTGGAGATTTTGCTGAAGAAAGCCGATGGAAAGCTCGCCGCCGAGCCGTTTGAACCTGAAGGCGACAACAGAGCGTGACGGGCGCCGGGCGTGCACAGGGATCATTAACCCACTGATGAAACTGCCGCTTTTTTTTGAAGAAGATCGCATAGCCGTGGATACGCAGTTGGACCGGTTGATGCCGGCGGAGAATGCACCGCCGACTTCGATCCACCAGGCGATGAGGTATTCCGTGTTTGCGGGTGGCAAACGGATCCGGCCCATTTTGTCTCTGGAGGCGGCGCGGATTTTTGGCACCGATGTGGAGCACGCGCTGTATCCGGGATGCGCGATCGAGTTTATTCATACGTATTCGCTGATTCACGACGACTTGCCGGCTCTGGACAACGACGATTTGCGGCGCGGGAAACCGACGTGCCACAAGAAATTTGGAGAGGCTGCGGCGATTCTTGCAGGAGATGCGCTGTTGACGCTGGCGTTCGAGACGATTGCCGCCTCGCCGGTGTCTGCGGACCGCCGTGCGGCGATGGTGACGGAAATCGCGACGTCCGCGGGAACGGTAAACGGAATGGTGGGCGGGCAAGTGGCGGATTTGGAGGCCGAAGGAAAGCAAGTAGGACCGGAGATGCTGGAGTACATCCACAGGTCGAAGACGGCAGCGCTGATTCGGGCTTCCGTCACTTCCGGGGCGCTGTCGGCGGGTGCGGCTAGTGAGGATGTAGCGCGATTGCGGCGGTTTGGGGAAACGATTGGTTGGGCATTTCAAGTAACGGACGACATCCTGGATGTGGAAGAGTCGTCGGCGGCGTTGGGAAAGACCGCGGGGAAAGATATTGCGCAGCAGAAGGCGACGTATCCGGCGGTGTTTGGCTTGGAGAAATCGCACGAGATAGCCCACGAGTTATCGACCAGGGCGATTGGCGAGTTAGCTGTGTACGGGGAGCGGGCGGAACGGTTGCGAACAATTGCGGAGTTTTTGGTGCAGCGGCGGGCGTAATAGTCAGAGTAGAGCTGGCATGAAAGCCAGCGCTACATAACAAACGTAGACTTGCACAGGCTAAAGCCTATGCTACGGCGCAAAGCAAAGCGGATGCGGCTTGACGCGTTATTGGTGGAGCGCGGGCTGGCGGAATCGCAGAAAAAGGCGCAGTCGATGATT
>Ga0207761_1000142_pt1 | contig 22929 bp, 18 predicted proteins | sample LuqExpMetageno34_FD_187792 | JGI IMG/M metagenome (GOLD analysis project Ga0207761, IMG submission 187792) | Tropical forest soil microbial communities from Luquillo Experimental Forest, Puerto Rico - Sample 34 (SPAdes) | ecosystem: Environmental > Terrestrial > Soil > Tropical forest ... | reverse complement strand
AACTGATTTTCTCCATTTGAACCCCTGAAAAATGTGCACGGCAATATAAAGCGTAGTTCCTAGGACACCTCTAAGTATGCTAGAATGCTTAAGTTCCAGTGAAGGCCCGGCTCACGTGTGCTCTGGCCTTTGGATGGTCCATCGTAGGTCTCCGCACAGGTGACCCCGCAACGCACCTAGAATTGAGCCACAAGTCCATTTCTTGGATGTGGCGGGGTACCACTAATCAAAAATTGGATGGCCGCTCGGCGGTCACAGGTTCTACAGGGGAATTGTCATGTCTGGGCATTCAAAGTGGGCAACCATCAAGCACAAAAAGGCCGCTACCGACGCCAAGCGCGGCCGCGTTTTCACACGCATCATCCGTGAAATCACTATCGCCTCCCGTATAGGCGGCGGCGATGCCAACTCCAATCCTCGTCTGCGTACTGCCATTGCCGCGGCGAAGAACGAGAACATGCCCAACGAGAATATCGAGCGCGCCATTCTCCGCGGCACTGGCCAGCTTGAAGGCGAGCAGTACGAAGAAGTGACGTTCGAAGGCTATGGCCCCGGCGGTGTCGGAATGTTGATTCAGGCCGTAACCACGAATCGTAACCGCATCGTCGGAGAGTTCCGTCACTTGATGAGTAAGAACGGTGGCAACTTGGCCGAAGCCGGCGCGGTTGGTTGGATGTTCCACCGCAAGGGTGAAATCGCCGTTCTCAAGGAAGCGGCCAGCGAAGACAAGATGCTCGATATCGTTCTCGAAGCCGGAGCCGAAGACATGAAGGATGATGGCTCCGCCTGGTACATCGTGACACCGCCGGAAGCGTTCGAAGCCGTAAAGGAAGCGCTCGCCAAGGCTGGCATTAAGTCCGAGTCTGCCGAACTCGGCATGGTTCCGCAGAATTACATCAAGCTTACAGGCCAGCAGGCCACAGCTATGCTTCGGCTCGTGGAAGCACTCGAAGAGCACGACGACGTCCAGCACGTCTACGCCAACTTCGACATCGACGAGTCCGAAATTCAAGCCGCCGTCAGCGCCAACTAGTCGTGCAGAACCGGCTTTAGCCCGTAGGGATCGGTTTTTCGTAGGGTCCGCCTTCTGAGGCGGACCGCAGGTCCACAAACCTACCGGCTTTCTTGATTCGTTCTGAAAATTTTGGACGTTACTATATTCGTCAAGCAGTTACAACCTGGGGCGATTGACCTGTTTGTATACGATTTGAGCTGAACTACTACACTTCTACACCGAACGCAGCTCCACAGTTCAGGCATAACAATCAGGCATAACAACTCGATGGCCTCTAAGATCCGTCCAGAGGGGGTTGGGGCTGGCTGACGCGTTTCTGAGGCGCTGGAAACGTGACGAGACCGAATACAACAACAGACTTCAGCTACGAGTTCCCTAATGAGGGAACAACGATGGCTGAAACGTCCGTCCTTTGGCACTACACCTTTCTTCCGCACCTACAGAGCATTATCAGAGACGGATTCATAAAACCCGCAACCGAGAGTCACGGGGGAACTCCGACTGCCTCATTGAAGGTTTCGTGTTAGCATTTAGCATCGTAACTGGTTCTGCATAGGCAACCACAAAGGTGCTCGCGTGGCCCCCCTACAAGATTACGCCCTGGCGCTTGCTGCTCTCGAGTCGCCCGAACCTCTTGAACAAACGAGCGTCTTGGCAATTCTCCTGAATCGGGACTCGGTAGCCCGATTCCTGGAGAAACAGGACAGTGTCAACCTATCCGACATGCTGAAGCTCGTGGAGTTAGATCGGAACAAGCCGTCTGGCCATCAGCGAAACCGGCACTTTAGATCCACTTCAACGAATGGCGCGTATATTCGCCCGAGTGGATTGCGTCCAAACGGCGTCACGAAATGAAGTGCGTCACTAGATTCCTATAGAGAGCCACGGTAGTACCCAGCTCATTGATGGAGGACACCAATTACCGTCACAGTAGAACCATTCCAGGTCGCACCTTCGTGTATCAAGCGACGCGTTGCGTCATCCCAATGAAGGCTGGTAACCGAGCCACCGCCCTTTTCGTACGAATACGTGGTGCCGTCATCTGAAAACAGCGCAAAATCTGCATCCGCACCAGGATAGATACGTACGGAAGCAATCGACTGCGGTTGCTGCGCGCTCAGAACTGCGGCACCGAGAGGAACGATGGATCCAGCTCGAACAAACAGCGGAATCGTGTCGATTGGCGCAGCGGCAGTAGTGATCTGACCCCCTTTGACTCGTTCGTTTGTCCAGTAGTTGTACCAATCCGAACCCGCAGGCAGGTAAACCGTTCGCCTTGTTGCGCCCTGCTCAGTGACTGGCGCCACGAGAAAGGCAGGGCCGAACATGTATTCATCCGAAATGTCCGCGACGTTCGGGTCATCCGGAAAATCCATGAAGAGCGCACGCATGAAGGGGGCACCGGTCTGATAGGTTCCATATCCCAGCGAGTATGTGTAGGGCAGAAGTTCGTACCGCAACCGCAGATACTTTTCGAGAATAGGTTCTGCCCGTTTTCCGTACGACCACACCTCGTTGTGTTTCCTTTCTCCGTGAGCCCGCATCACCGGCTGGAAGGTGGCCCATTCAAACCAGCGCACGAACAGCTCCGGATAGTCTTCATATCTATCTACGTTGTCACGGACATCCGACGGATCAATCAGTGGTGGGTGCGCTGCGTGATAGTCGGGAGAAAGGTTTGGCGAGAAAAAGCCCGCAATATCCGTGTCCCAGTAAGCCATTCCGCTCGCCGTGAAGTTCAGTCCGGCGGGAATCGAGCGCTTGAGCATGTCCCATGTCGAATAAATGTCACTGGACCAAAACACGGTGCCATTGCGTTGCGCCCCAAGATAAGCAGCGCGCGCCAAAATCATGACGCGGCGACTGTCGCCGAAGTCGCGGCGGAAACCCTCGTAAACCGACGCGGTGTGAAAGAGTGGGTACACGTTGTAATAGCGCGAGCCTGAGCCAACCGAGAAAAAGTCCTTCGCCGGATCAATATCCGGTTCCGTCTCATCGAGCCAGAGGTAATCGAACCCGTAGGGTTTCAGGTAGCGATCCCGAATGGCTTCCCACCACCACTTGGCCGCATCGGGATTCGTGGTGTCAAGATTGGGTCCGATCTCCTTCGTCGTCCACCCTGCGTCGGGAGTGCCGTCCGCGGTGTGAATCAGCCAGCCTTTCTGGCGCAGCATGTCGTAGAACTGAGTACCCGCCGAAAAGTGAGGCCACACACTCAACAGGGTGTTGATGCCTATGGAGTGCAGTTGACGGTTCATCGCCGCTGGATCGGGCCAGCGTCCCGGATCGAGGTCCAGTTCACCCTGCTTGGTCATGTTGAGAAAGTCGACGACGAGAACGTCAAGAGGGAGGTTTCGATCACGGTATCCCTTCGCGATTTCCAGCAGTTGCTCCTGCGTCGGATAGATAGCCTTGCTCTGGATGTAGCCGTAGGTCGCCCTCGGCAGCATGTGTGTGACACCGGTGAGCTGCCGGTAGCCCTGATAAATTTCGTCGGTTTTGTCGCCGGCGATTACGAAGAACGAAACACGGTCGCCGATTTCCGATGACCAAACATTCTGCTGGTTGAAGCCAAGATCAATTGTGGTCTTCGACGGGTTGTCCCAGATGAAGCCGTAGCCGCGGCTGGACACCAGGAAGGGAACGCAGACATTTTCTCCGCCGATGGCGCCGTAATCATGCCAGCATTTGACTTGATGGTCGCGCAAGTCGAGGAAGCCTTGTTGCTGTTGCCCCAGGCCATAGTAATGCTCGCCGGCTGGAGAATCGAAGGTGGCGGAGACACGGTACCCTGCATCAGGCTTTGATTGTTGCGTGGAATTGCTGGATGGTGCGTCTGATGTGTTCCGAATCATCGCCCACCGCCACATCGTGAGCAGTGGTTTTCCGGCTGCATTCGATATAGAGATGGAGTCGGTATACGTTCCCCGGCCCCAGTCGCCATAGAAGTAGCGCTTCCTCAGAGACTGATTTAGCTCGTCGAGCGGCATGGCTTGCGGTGATGGCTGATTCTTGGGAGCGATACGGATCAGCATCCTCCCAGAGCGAATGACGTCGTAACCCGTCGAGTCTAGCTCGTGCGTCCAACCAGACATCGATGGTGTGCCGACGATGCCATAGCCCGGCGCGGCAAGCGCCGCGGGTTTTTCCGAGCTCAGGGTCACGCGAACGATGTTGGGCCCGAAGGGCTCCATCACGATGGTTCGATCGTCGCGCTCGAAGACGAATCTGCTTGCCTGATCTGCAGTGTCGGCATAAGCACATCGGGCCAAGGGCAACATCAGGAATATTGAGAACCGAAGCAGCACCCTTGTCGTTTCCGAGAATGGTGGGATTTGATTGGGTTGGAAAAAGTTATGCATTGTTTCGCACCCCGCACGCCGGTTGGAAAGTGGAGGGATGCTCTCGCCGGCAAGTACAGTGATCGTACGGAGTTCATGTTCCATAAGTCAATCAACTGCCCTTCACCTTAAGGATGCGGTGCGTGTACTATGGCAGCAAGCGTTAACGTTAACGAGAAGCTGAAATTGCGAAACTTGACTTGCGGGCGACCGGAGCATTCAACGTGAACCAGATAACAGTTCGCTGTAAACAGGAAATCGGAGGCCGTCACTGCGACCTGAATGCTTGGAAATTTCTTGTGACCAAACCCATTCTGCTGCTGATGGCCTCTTTTATCTCGACTCTTGCTTGGGCGCAAAATCGCCCTGTTAACGCGACCATTGATGCGTCCAAGACGGGCGCTCCCATCTCCAAATACATCTATGGGCAGTTCCTCGAGCACATCGCGGGAATTGTGAACAACGGGATCTGGGCGGAGATGCTCGATGATCGCAAGTTCTATTTTCCCATCACTTCACACCCGCCCGCCGAGCCGGCCGGGCAGCCCGGGTTCCGACGCGTCCCGCTGCGCCATTGGATGCCCATCGGTGGGGATCAGTTCGTGACCATGGACACTGACAAGCCGTACACCGGCGACCAGTCGCCACTAATAAAGCTCGACAAAGGCGAACCGCATGGATTCGAACAGTCCGGGCTGGTTGTGCGCAACGGAAAAACCTACACAGGCAGGATCGTTTTAGCGGGCAGTACAACTGCGGCTGTAGAGGTAGCGCTGATCTGGGGCAAGGAAGCGGGCGACCGGCAGACGATCACGATTTTTCTGCTCGACTCCGGTTACCGCAAGTTTCCGTTGCGATTTGTGGCCGAAGGCGACAGCGACGATGCTCGGGTCGAAATCACGGGGACAGGCGCGGGCGCGTTTCATGTGGGCGCGGTCTCGCTCATGCCAGGCGACAATATGGAGGGTTTCCGCAGAGAAGTCATTGAAGCGCTAAAGCAACTCCATTCCGGCGTCTATCGCTTTCCCGGCGGTAACTTTGTTTCCGCCCACGAGTGGCGCAATGCCGTCGGCGACATCGACGAGCGTCCACCTATCTATGATCCGGTCTGGCATGCGGTGCAGCCAAACGACGTGGGAACGGACGAGTTTGTGACACTGTGCCGGCTACTCGATGTGGAACCTTACATCACGGTCAATGCCGGCTTCGGCGACGAATGGTCGGCGAGGGAACTGGTGGAATACACCAACGGCGCGGTGAGCACGCCGATGGGCAAACGGCGCGCCGCAAATGGCCATGCAAACCCGTACAACGTAAAGTTCTGGGGCATCGGAAACGAACCCTGGGGCGACTACCAGATGGGCGCAATGGCCACCGAGCAATTCGAACTCAAGCATGCCATGTTCGCCAAAGCGATGCGCAAGGTAGACCCCTCCATCATTCTTATCGCCGGCGGGGCCATGCCCGACGTGATGACCGGAGCGAACCAGTCCAAACGCATCGGTGGCAAGTTCGTTCCTGATTATCTGTCTACAGCGGACTGGAGCGGCCACATGCTCGCGCATTATCTGGAATACATCGACATGCTTAGCGAGCACTTCTACTCTTCGAGTAACATGCACACCGATCTGAAGCTGGAGAAAAAGGTCGACATCGGCCCGCAGTCGCTCATCGAGTGGGAACGCGCACCGGCGACGCAGGTTCGTGTCAAGTTCGAACATTATCAGGAGTATCTCAACGTAATTCCGGCACTGAGAGCAAAACCTGTGCCGATCGCCATTGACGAGTGGGCCTACATGGACAGAGAATCGCCTCCCAGTTCCTACAAGACGGTTCCCGCCTACGCTTGGGCACTTCACGAAATGTTCCGCCACTCGGATCTTTTCCAGTTAGGGGCATTCACCTTCGCGACCGCCATGATCAACGAAGACCGGACCCGCGCCGTACTGAGCCCCACAGGTCTATTGTTTAAGATGTATCGCGAACATTTCGGCACAATTCCGGTCGAGGTGACCGGAAACTCCCCGCAGCCCAAGCCCATATTCCCTGCCGGCGGCGACCAACCTGCGGTCAATCCCGGTAGCGATACTTATCCTCTAGATGTAAGCGCTGCTCTCAGTGATGATCGCGCAACCCTGACGTTCGCTGTACTGAATCCATCAGACTCCGAGCAGAGCCTGAAACTCGCCATAGGCGGCGCGAAACTTACGAGCCAAGGTCATCTGTGGCGTATGGCGCCTGCTAGCGTAACCGTCACAAACACCGTGGGGCAAAAACCAGAAGTTGAAGTCCACGAGGAGCAATTGATATCCGTGCCTCACGCGATCTCCGTTCCACCCTTCAGTGTGACCATCTATTCATTTCCAGTGCTCGACTCGCGCGGAGTGCGGGCTTTTATCGTATTTCCTCCGCCGAGCTCGTGAAAATGAAATCGTGCCTGGCACCCGCAAAAAATGAAGTACCCCTGGCTTCCCGTCGCTGGGGGGCTAGAAGTTCACCAGGGGCTGTCGTGGTAGGGTTGTGCCCGGTATTCGCCGCCCCACCGACGGGGGCTGTCGGTGATGAGAGTCACCCATCAGGGAACGGTTTAGAAACCGCAGCCTGAGCCGGGATAGCGCCGCGTGAAATGGTTTGAGGATAACCTGCAAAGACGCGGGGACTGCCAAACACACCGCAAGTCACGTGAAACCCTGTGCTTGTCGTTCGGGTGTGGGTTGGAAAAATCTCAAAACTGTCACCCTGATGCGTCGCGCTCGGATCCAGTCTTCAATCCGCGAAATACCTGGGCGACCAGATCCTTGCCGAATCGCTCTGTCAGGGGCGCAGAGCGAAACAGCAGTCGGTAATAAATCGCTCCGAATATAGAGTCCATCACCAACTCCGGGTCGGTTTGGGGGAGCAGTTCGCCATTCGCCTTGCCCCGCTCGATGTCTTCTGCGTTGCGAGCGCGCCGGTGGCGGATATGTTCATCGAACCACTTGCGAATAATCTCAGGCTCGCTTTGCCCTTCGGCGATCAGTTCTGCCGAAACCTTGCCGAGTGGCCCTTTGAAAGCCCGTATCAACAAACAGGCGGCGTGGCTGATTGCCTCTTCGGCCGTCTCGCCGGGAACGGGTGGCGGAGGATGGGCGGAGAGAATCCGCTCCCGGAACATAGCGAGTACCAGCTCGGCTTTTGTCGGCCACCACCTATAAAGCGTCGGCTTGCCCACTTTGGCCCGTTTCGCGACCGCTTCCATCGTGAGATCGCGGACCGACTGCTTTTTCAACAATTCGTACACGGCATCGAGAATCGCCGCATGCGATTCCGCTTCCGCGAGCGGCGGACGCCCACGCCGGGGAACCGACACGGGTTGCTTGGCCATGAGCGCATTTTATAAGAACGTAACGTAAAATCAATTGACCGCATCGAACTCCATGACAAATATATTACGGTACGTTCCGTAAATATTTATCTACTAACGCATTCGCGTCAGCCAAACCGCGAAATGGAGGTTCTTATGAAGGTGTTGGTTACAGGCGGCACGGGCCGAGTTGGATCGGAACTCGTCGGCACCCTGCAGAAGAGAGGGGCATCTGTACGCGTTTTGACGCGAGATAAGGATGCGAAGGTGGCTCCGTTCGGGGCCGAAGTTGCGGTTGGCGACCTGCTCAATCCCGAGTCGGTCCGCTCCGCTCTGAACGGCGTCGATAAGATGTTCCTGCTTGTCGGTAATGTGGCCGACGAACTGACCCAGGCCCTGCTGACGTATGCGGTTGCCCGCGAGACCAAGATCAAGCATGTGACCTACCTCTCGGTCTATCAGGCTGAACGTTTCCAGGACGTGCCGCACTTCATCGCAAAATACACCGTGGAGACAGCGCTCAAAGCGTTTGAAGTCCCGTTCACCATCCTGCGGCCAGGCTATTTCTTCCAGAACGACCTGAACCTGAAGGATCTTCTGACTGGCCCCGGCCTCTTCCCGACCCCGATCGGCACTGCGGGACTCGCCGCGGTGGACGTGCGCGATATCGCGGAGGCGGCTGCACTCTCGCTCACGACGGACGGACATGCCGGCAAGACCTACAACCTGGTGACGCATTCCGCGCTCAGCGGCCCCGACGCAGCGTCCGTATGGGCAAAGGCACTCGGCAAGGCGGTCAACTATCCGGGCGTGCCAGTGGAGGCATTTGAGCAACAGCTCCGTCAGTTTATGCCGCCCTGGTATGCGATGGATCTGAGGCTCATGTTCCAGCGGTATCAGGAACGCGGGTTTGTGCCTGCCCCTGCCGACGCCGACGCACTGGCGAAGCTGCTCGGACATGCTCCGAGGCGTTACGAAGACTTCGTTCAGGAAGCCGCCGCCGCGTGGCTGGAAAATTAACCAACACTTCCGCCGGAAAATGCGAAAGGAAAAAACAGTGAAAGCACTACGAATTCACGATTATGAAAAGCCGTTGCAGATGGAAGAAGTCCCTATGCCCGCAGCCGTCCCGGACAGGTGCTCGTCGAGAACCATTTCACCAGCCTCAACGGAGTCGATCCCGGCCGGGCAGGTGGTTTTCTGCGCCAGGCCTTTCAGCTGGAGTTCCCATGGACACCCGGAGGGGACGTCGCCGGACGCGTAGCCGCCGTCGGCAAAGCCGTCACCCGCTTTAAGGTGGGTGAAGAAGTATTCGGTTACACGAGGGCGGGCGGCGCCTATGCGGAGTTCACGCTTGTGGGCGCCACAAGCCTCGCGCACCGTCCCGCCAAAATTTCCGCCGAGCGGGCGGCGGCAATTGCCCTCGTCGGACAAACCGCCACGCAGATGCTAGAACTTGCTAAGGTAAGCAAGGGAAATCACTGCTGATCGCCGGCGGCGGCGGCCCTCTTGCGGTTCAGTTGGCGCGCCGAGCCGGAGTTCATGTCTTCGCTACTGCTCGGCAGAGCCAAGCAGCAGCCCTGAAAAGTCTCTTCGTTTTGATTCCAAGGATTGACCCTGCCCTAGAAGATCGATTCCCGTCGGTGTCTGCAAGCCATTGAAGTGGAGAACGCATTTTTCGTTCAGGTGCCCGGCAATTACCCTCACAGAGCGATCACCCGCCATCCTATAGGTGTAATGCCTTCCGTAGCTGTTTTCTGCCATGAAACACGCGCGCTTTCACGGTGGGAATCGAAAGCCCAAGGCGCTCAGCTGTCTCTCGCGAGGATAGTTCGTCGAATTCTCGAAGCTGCAGCACAATGCGAATGCCTGGTGTGAGCCGTTCGATCGCTGACGCGACGATTTCCGCTAGCTCGCGGCGCGAGTACTTGACCTCTGGATCTGGACTCGTGTCCAGTAAACGCAGATTGAACGAAGGGCCGTTCGCAGTGCTGGCGTCTTCCAAAGATAGCTCTCGCAGTTTGTGGTCGTGACGAAGATGCATAAGGGCTTCGTTGATGGTAATGCGTGTCAACCAGGTCGAAAAGGAGGATTTCCCTGCGAAGGTGTGCAGGTACAAGAACGCTTTCTGCAGCGTCTGTTGGACAACGTCCTCTGAGTCCTCTCGGACTCGGGTATACCGAAATGCAACCCCAAAGATGCGGGCATGGTAACGCTTGATGAGGATCTCAAATGCCAGCTGGTCTCCGAGTTTGGCAGCCGCAACGAGTGCTGCGTCCGGACTATCGAAAGAAACTGTGTTCACGGCAGACTCTTTGCTTTCATCGATGCAGGTCGGTGACATTCTCTTTCTCCGTGTACGCTTTGTCGCCTAGCAGCTCTTATGAAGAAGGCGAGCTTGAGCGTTTCCACATGTGAACTTCCGTTCCGCCTCGCTCAAACGAGACGTCGTCCATCAACGATTTCATCAGATATATGCCCCGGCCGTGCTCCGCATTGAGTCCCGCGGGCCGCACAGGATTAGGAACCGCGGTTGGGTCAAACCCCGCGCCCTGGTCCCTGATCACGAGCCACAATCCCTTTCGTAGGTCGCAACGGCAGTGAAGCTCAACGAATTTTGCAGGATCCAACCTGTTTCCATGGAGCACTGCATTGTTTAGCGCCTCGCGAAGGGCCAATTCCACAGCGAATTCTCTACCGATGACACAGCCTGATGACTCGATGGCTTGCATCAACTGCTCCACCATGGGCGAGATGGTTTCGACGTCGCTTAGCATCCGTGCATCGATGTCGAGCAGCGAAGGGCCGTGCCATCTTCCGAAAATCGGAGGGCTGAGCGTTCGTGTTGCGTTCACGCGGTTCGATGTGAGCGCCAGGTCTTCTTGAACGAAAGTGTGAGTGTGTGGCATATCGTGCTCCGGTCGATCTTTACTCGCGGCCGAGTTGAAATGTAATCGTCACAACCAGCTCCACCGCGACCGGCTGGTCATTTAGATAGGTTGGTTCGTATTTCCACCTTCCCAGCGCGTTCAGGGCCGCTTGGTAGAGCAGAGGCGGACCAGAGACAATCTTCATATCCTGAACATTCCCCTTTTCGTCCAAAACTGCATCAATCATGACGACACCCTGCATGTGTGTTTGCAGCGCTAACGGGGGGTAGATGGGTTCCACGCGCACCAGCAGTTTCGGGGCACGGATGCTACCACCAACTCGTATCGGTGCTTTCGGTTTCTGCGTTGAGACAAGGGGTGCCCTGGGAGTCACAGGCGTGACGCCGCCGATAACGCCGCCGATTACACCGCCCATGCTGCCTCCAGGAACTCCTCCGGGCACGCCACCTGGCACACCTGCGCCAAACTCCGGTTCAGAAATTGGTGCTTCCTTGATCGCTGCAATTTGTTTCGGTAAAGCTACCGGAGCAATTAGCTTGCCGGCCTGTTGAAACACACGATGAACTTGCCGCGCCGGCGCGACCGCTGCAACAGGCGCGGGAGGCGGGGGCGGCGGCGGGGATGGAGCGACGAGGAATGTCGTTTCAAACTGTTTCAGGTTAATCGTGTCCGTGAAGTAGAGTCCCAACAGAATCGGTGCCCCGATAAGAGACGCATTCACCAACAAGGCGAGTAAAAAGTCGAGTGGCCGCGAACGCCGGACCATGCGATTACATTCCAACATTGAAGCTCGAAAGCTGAAATCTGCCGCTTTCGATGGATGTGGAGCCGATTCGCCTCTAACTTCCCGCGTGCCACGAGGTTCACTGTCGGGACCGGGTTTACTTAGTTTCCCGGCATTCACGGGCTGCGAAGCAGGAAGTTCAGCCAAGAGGGACGGACTCATCGAACACCTCCCACGAAAACACGCCAGCACCCGCGATCCTCCAGGCGTAGGGAAACCGTGGTTTCATCACGTCTGCGGGTGCTTGGAAACTCCGTCTACTCTGTTTGGTCGCATTTCGGTTGCCAGGGATGAACATCAGTAAGCCGTTGTGTTGCAATGATCTAAAGGCCAGAAACTCTTTTAGGCCTGCCGGGATTATGGCAGTGCCCGAGTGAGGGCATTCACAAGGTTGTCGGTGCGTATCAAGCCGCAAGTGTCCTCGCAACGCACTAGCATCACGTGCCTCAGGAAGAGAATAAGGACTAGCGGACTTCTACGATCACCAAAGAGACGTCATCGGCAAGCGGGCCATGCCTCCACGAAGTCACACCTTCGAGGATCGCCTGGCGCATCTCCGGCAAGGGAAGCTTTGCTGAATCGGCGACCAATTGAGAGAACCCTTCCGTCCCAAGCATTTCCTGACGACTGTTAAAGACCTCGACAAGGCCATCCGTGTAGAGCACGAATCGATCACCCGGTGAGAGCGCCACTTCGTTCGCGGACTCGGATGGCGCTGTTTCATCGATACACCCAAGGATTCCATTCTGCGACTCCAGTAAATGAACACGACCATTTGATATGTGCATCGCCGGTGGATGGCCTGCCGCAGCGAACGTCGCGCACCGCCCGCCCATTGTGAAACGAACAGCAGCCATGGTGAAGTAAAAGCCGTCCGTTGCGAGGTGGTTGTGCACGAAATCGTGAACTCGTTTCAGCACAGCGGTCGGTCCCGTTTTTCGTTCGAGTTGATGGAGCGTTTCGGAATAAATACGGTTGGCCATAAGCGCAGAACCAATCCCATGACCGGACACATCGCACATCAGGATACTGAGAGCTTCATCGCCGTGGGGAAATACCACTCCAAAGTCGCCGCCGATGGTACGCGCTGGATTGAAGTAGGTCTCGACCGAAACATCGCTCCAAATCAGATTTTGCGGCGCGAGCGACTGTTGAACGCGAGCAGCGAGCATGAGTTCTGCTTCTATTTCTCTTTGCCGTTGTTCGAGAAGTACATTAGATTGGCGAAGTTGCTCCTCGATTTGCTTCTGTGCGCTGATGTCAGTCACAACGAGCAGCACATATTCCTGGCCGTCAGGTCCCTGAATCTCTCGACCGCTAAAAATCGCAGGAATCTTTTCGCCGTCTCTCCGAGGAAAGTAGAACTCATTTCGGGTATGCCTCTGTCGCTGACCCGATTCGTGTTGCTGCATGATGTACGGGATGTCTTCCGGCGGGAATATCGCATCGGGCGTGCGTCCCTGGATCTCACCTTGATGGTACCGGCCCAACCTAAGGAGTGCCTCGTTCGCAAAGACCACGCGAAGCTGATCATCCGTAATGACTACTCCCTCATTCAGCTCTTCGAGAATACTCTTCGTCTGTCGAACCCAATCCGGGGTCTGGAAATTGGCATTAGCCATGGCTGTATTCCCTCGAGTGCGCCGCTGAATTTCTTGCGTGGCTGCCGGATTTCAGATCAGCTGTTTTTAGCAGGCCCGATTTTTTGCGACGTTCATGAATTGCGATCGACCGGGTGACGATGGCAAAAAGAACAGCTACGGATACGCCGCACATCAATACGCCCGTCATGCTTTCCAGAGGCCCTAAGAGCCGCCAGTTGGACGGGAGGGTTACATTGCCGGATCCGAGCGTTGTGTAAGTACCGGAGGAGAAGTAGAAGGCCAGTTCCCACGACGGAAAGCAGCGCAGTCGATACCAACTCGCCCAAAGAAGAATGACCAGCCCATGCAGAACGATCACCGCGACGGATGACTTCACCACCAGAGCGGCAGCGTGAAGCGGACCAAAGTCGTGAGTATCCCGTGTTAAAACGCGCTTTAGCCATTCGATTAGCCCAGCCACGCCAGCGCACTGCAGCCAGAGCGTAACGATCAAAAGAAGGACTGCCGTAGCGACTTGATTGAAAAGAGTCATCGAAAAACCTTTAGACGAACCCAGCGCTCTCGCGTTCCATCAAAGCCTCTTTACTTGGGCTGCCAGACCTCGAATGGGTAAAGACTAGCCATCCAGCGCAAACCAACCGACGTTCGCAAATCAACTGGTATGAGATACCAGTTCCGCTGCGGGGTCAGCCTCAGCTTGTACCGGAGCTTCTTTTGACTCCCAGCGGATGATCTTCAGATCAAGAACGAAGATGCTGTACAGCACGGGCACCAGAATTAGGGTTATAAAGGTGGCCACGGCGAGCCCTCCGATCTGAGCGTAGCAGAGAGGCTGCCAGAGGGGTCCCCCTTCAAGCGCTAGTGGAAAAAGCGCTAGGATCGTCGCTAAAACGGTGATTATTACGGGTCGGATACGCTGGATGCCCGCGTCGGGAAGGGCCTGCTCCAGAGGCTCGCCTTTCTCGTGCATTTCCTCGATGAAGTCGAAGAGCACGATTACGTGGCTGACGATCACACCGATCAAGCTGGCGATGCCCAGGAAGGCCATAAACCCAAAGGGCGTATGCATGATTGAGAGGGCAATTAGGGACCCGATTACACCGTAAGGAGCCGCGGCAAACACCAAAAGAGGTTTCACGGCATTGTTGAACTGAACGAGTAGTGCCAGATAGATCCCAAGCAGGGAAATCAACAGAACAACCTTGAGGTTATCGAAGCCTTCGATTTGTTTAGCCTGCTCTCCACCAATCCGGAGCTGATAACCCGGAGGGAGATTTTTCTGAAATTGCTGAATTCTTGGAAGAATCTGGTTCAGCACTTCAGAGGCGAGAACTCCGGGCTGGGGATAACACAGGATGGAAATGGTACGAAAATGCTCGCGACGCCTCACGCGACCGGTTTCCAGAGAATTTCCGACCGTGGCAACCGACCGGAGAGGCACCCGGTTATTCGTCTGTGAAGAGTAGACATACAGGTTTTTGGTATCGGCGAGTTGAGCGCGCTCCTGCATGCGAAGGCGAGCGACGATAGGAATGTTCTTGTCACCCTCTTTGAAGAGGCCTACCGTTTCTCCGCTCATGGCGGTGGTCGACGCCCTTGCCACATCCGCATTGGTGATAGCTGCAACGTTGGCGCGGTCTGGGTCGATCTGTATCCGTTGCTGAACATTATCCGGGAACCAATCATCGCGAAGGACAGCAATACCGCGAGCTTGGCTCACGATCTCCTGAGCTTGTCCCGCAATCTGTCGCAAGGTGCGAATGTCGTTAGCTTCATTTCTCGCGTCGACATCTTCTTGTCCGGAGATCAATAACTCGACTGGGTTGTCCACAGGATTCGTTTGGAGCTGACGAACGGTAACCCACGCCCCTGGCACTTCCTTATCCAGTGCATCTTGGATCGGGCGAGCTAGTTTGGGCGATGCCTCCTTGTCCGTGATCTCAACGATCATCTGCGCGTAGTTGGTTTGAGGCATTTCCGGAGAGACGGAAAACCAAAAGCGTGGACCTCCGCCACCGTCAAAGGTCGTCAGCGACTTAAGAAGGTGCCCGCGATGCTCCTTCGTGGTGACCTCAGGAGAATCTTCAATCACCTGACGGACGACACTTTCGGCCCGCATCACGGCATCATTGGTTACGCTCAATGGAGTGTCATTAGGCAGCCAGACATCCAGATAAAACCAATACTGGACATCTTCGGGAAAGAACTGGGTTTTAAGGCGCGAACCGAAGAGCCCGCCTCCAATCAGGAACACCAAAGAGGCACCGAAGACCGCCCATCGATGTTTAATGGCCTTGCCGACGAGTCGGTTGTAAAAGCCGTAGAATCCTCGCTGCCGCATTTCCTCGATGGTTGGTTCTCGTTTGGTGGGAGCGCGCAAGATGTAGTAGCCCAGGAAAGGAACAAAGGTCATCGCAACGAAGTAAGCACACAGCAGAGAAGCGGTCATGACCACAGGGAGGCTCTTCAAGAACTCTCCAGTGTTACCGGTCAACATCAGAAACGGTAGATACGCGATCACGTTCGTGATGGTCGCGTAAAAAATCGCTGTTGCAAGCTTGGTAGGCCCAAGCCAGCAAGCCGCCTTGCGTGGAAACTGTTCGGCCAAATGGCGTTTGATGCCGTCACCAGAAACCACGGGAACGTCGACGAGAAGACCGAGAGCGATGATCAGAGATGCGATCGAGACTTGTTGGAGATCGATTCCCAACATATAGACGATGCCAAACGTCATCGCGAGCGTGATCGGTATTGCCAGCGCCATGATCAGCGCCAGCCGCCACTCCCAGAACCCAATCAATGAAACCAGAACGACGAGGATAATGGCTTCGAGAAGCGCCCGCATGAATAGGCTAATGTTTTCTTTGACCTGGAGCGGCTGATCAGACGTATGCGCGAGAATCAGGTCGGCGGGAAGAATTTGGCGAAGACCCGAGAGCTTCGAAGTGACGGACTTCCCAAAACGTGCGATTTGTCTCCTATCGCGCATGTAGATGGCTAAGGTAATCGCGCGGCTCCGTTGCCAGTGGCCATTCGCGTCGCGCCAAGTGTAGTAATTGAGGTATGTGGCGGGAGCCTGGTACCCGCGGCTGATTTGAACAAGATCCCGTAAATACACGGGGGTGCCCTGTGCCGTGGTCGACACGGCAACATCCCCGATGCTCTTGACTGAATCGAACTGTCCGGAAGGGATCAGAGTAATTCTGCGCTCACCGGTTTCCACAGTCCCGCCGGGAGCAATGATGTTGCGAGCCGAAAGGACTCTGGAGAGGTCAGCAGGACGCAGGCCGTAGGCTGCCAGGCGATCATCGGAATAGTCGAGATACACGGTTTGCGACAAAACACCGCGCCGTTCCACCTTGGAAACCTCAGGAGCTCCCTGGACTGTTCGGCCTATCAAGTCCGAGAAATTGTCGAGTTCGGCGTAGCTGTACTTGTCGCCAGCAACTTGGGCGAGTTTCGTTCGTGTCTCGCTTGGATCGCGAATTATGGCTGGTTCCCATGTGTCGGGGTGCAACTCAGAGCGCTTTAGCTGCTCGGACATAAACCGGCCGATAAACGCTTGAATGGCATTGTCATTGGCATCGGAGATGCCATCCAGACCGATGAACCCGCCGCCTTGGATGATCTTCGATTCTCGAATGATTCCGGCCGCCTGTGCTTCCTCTTGAAACACGTATTCCGTGTCCAGAATTTGGCGCGCTGAAATGGATTGTGGAAAGGCATCAACCACCGTAATTGGCTGGCCTTTTCCACCTGACTGTTTTGGATCGCGAGCATTGCGAATCGCTGCTTCGACGGAGTTGGCGCGAGCTGAGATTTCGACTTCGTCGGCCTTGGGGCTAGCGACTGTCAGCATGAGAGCGGCGGTATCTCCAAAATCGCTCTGGAAGCTGATCGGCCCAGCGCCCTGCGGCAACTGAGCGTTGAGGGCGTTGAGCTTTAGATTGATGTCGCTGAATTGCCGCTTTGTATCGGTGATCCCCTCATCCAATTGGATCGTAACAAACGCATATCCTGGAAGAGATATGGATTTAATCCCGTAGTCCGCATCCGTTCCAGGATGGATGGTCTTATTCTCAGCGGCCACGTCCTCAATCCGGCGAGTAATGAACTGTTCGACCTGCTGCGCGGTGGCGCCGGGCCAGGGACAAGCCGCTACACCGAGACGCACAGGAATGTCGGGATCCTTGCGCTGTGGCATCGAGGTGTAGCCAAAATAGCCCCAAACCAACACGCCGAGAAGAAGGATCCAGGAGATGTGCGGGTGGTCCACGAAGAAACGCGGGATATTGCGGCGATTCTGGATGTCTTGACCGTTTTCAAATGCCATTTTTCTGGACCTCTTTAAGGGACAACCTGGATACGCTCGCCGTCTTTCAAACCAGCGGCTCCGACGACAACGACTTTTTCGCCTGGGTTCACCCCACTTGCTGCGATGTCACTTTCATGGGTTTCTCCGAGGGTAACTTCGCGCAAGTGAGCCACCCACTCGTTTCCTTCCTCTCTGGCGACGAAAACGGCGTAGTGGCCAGAAGAACCGGGCGCAGCGACAACGGCGCTCAGTGGCACCGAAGGAACGGGGTCTTTGTGGACACCCGTCAAACTGAGGGAGGCAATCATCCCTGGTTTTAACGAAGCCTTGGGGTTGGGCACCGTCACCTCAACCGCGAAAACGCGGTTTTTCTCGTCCGCGCTCGCGGCAATACTAGTTACACGGCCGCTGTATTCCTTCGGGTCGTCCTGCAAATGAATGCTGAATTGTTGTCCCAAGCGGAGGCGCCTCACGGCATAGTCGGGAACACCGAAACCGATTTTCACGGAACTGGTATCGGCAATCGCAAAGGCCGGAGTTCCAGGTGCTGCAAGGTTGCCGATTTCAATATTCCTGGCAAGGATATAGCCAGCGAAGGGTGCCGTCAGATCCGCGTCCTGAAGAGCCAGCTGAGCTTGATGTACATTAGCCTGGGCCTGATCCACAGCTGCGAGCGTCGAATCAAATTTGGCCTGCGCGCGATCGAAATCGGGCTTGGTCAAGCTTTCTGACCCATAGAGGGTCTTTGCACGATCATAGTCTTTCGTTGCCTCGAGATGCTGCGCTTGGGCGAGACTCAGCGTAGCATTGGCCTGGTCAAGTTGATTCCTCAAGTCCTGATGTCGAATCTGGGCGAGAACAGCCCCCCGCCCAACATAATCTCCGGAACCGATGTTGCGACGACGCCCGTCAGCAGCGACGATCTGTTTGATCTCTGTGACGTATCCCGCCGACTTGAAGGACAGAACCGCTTCGGCGAATGGGAGAACGGAAGCCGAGTACCGCAGATCCTCCGAAGGCGAATACAAAACCGCGTTAACCAAATGAACCGGCGTGGGTGATTTGGCCGCAGCTTGCGTAGGCTGGTTGCAGCCGTTGGCGATAGCCGTCACGCCGAAAAGCACTGCAGTCAATACGAGCCCTAGTCCCTTCTTCGATTCGTTTCTCGTCATCTCTACTGCCCTCCCATCGCGTGCTCTAGCTCTGTGCCGACTAGTTGTCACTCCAAACGTTTTGCCCACGAGTTACTCCTCTCCCATCGCTTTGCGCAGCTCAGCAAAGGCGCTCCAGTACGAGGAAAGTGCTTGCTGATACTGGAAGTTGGTCTCGGAACTCTGCGCCTGTGCCTGGAGAAGGTCTCGTAAGAGTGCGGCCTGCTGCTTGTATTTATTGCCGGTGACGCGAAGTTGTTCCGCAGCCGCTTCATGAGCGGTCCGAGACGCCTTTAGCAAGAGCGAAGCGTCGTACCATTTACGGTATTTTGCGCCCACCTCAACGGCGATCTTCGACTCCGTCTCTCCGATTCCGTTCCGCGCTTGCTCGATAGTCTTCGCTGCCTCGACGATCCGGTTGTGACGGCGTCCCCAATCGAAAGGCTCCCAGGTCAACAGGAACCCCGCCGTCGTCACGTTGGATGGAAGAACCTGCACGTTGTAGAGCCCTTGATAGCGAATAGAGAGACTGAGGTCTGGAATATATTCGGCTTTCGCGAGACGCCGTTCATATTGCGCCTGCTTTTCTTTAAGGTGCGCCTCGCGGCATTCAGGGCGGTTCGCCAACGCCTCCTGTCTGGCGGAAGCGAGAGTCAGATCAGTGGCATCTTGCTCGGCAACGAACTCAACCCGAAAGACTGTCGCAACATCGCGGCCAAGCAGTTGGTTCAGAGCCTCACGCTGTGTTGCCAGATCATTCTCCGCAACCGACAACTCGTAACGTGCCTTGTCCAGACGGGCGTCTACATCCAAAGAATCGGCCCGCAAAACCGTCTTTTCGGACACATATTGGATTGTGACCCGCTGTGCTTCTTCAAATGTTTTTACAGCCTCACTCGCTGCATCCACCCCTGCTTGGGTCGCGAAAAGATTGAAGTAAGCCTCGCGGACTTCGGCGGCGATCTTTTGACGCTCGGCGCGAACATCTTCACGAGCAACATCACGTCCGAGTTCGGTCAAGTGAATGCCAAGCCCAATCTTGTACTGCTGGGAAAGGGGTTGTTCCGCGTTCGCGGTAATGTAAGTGGTGAAGACCGCCGGTGTGTGGATTTTCGAGTTGGTAGATGGAATCGGCCCAACCCCCGGATATGTGCCGAACGAACCAGTGGGGAACGTAAAGTCAAATGGGTGTAGGAGCTCGCCGCCCAGCATCGTGAATTGAAATTGCGGCTTGCGCCGGCTGCGCGCTGTGCTCACTTGGAAGTCGTTCTTCTGAACCTCGAGGACGGCGTTCTTCACGAGTCGGTTATGTTGAAGCGCCAGACTCACCGCCTCATCGAGAGTGAGGAGTGGTGCCTGGGTATTGGAGTCCGACCGTTGCTCTTGAGCTGATGAGACCACGGGCAAAGCAAGACCGAACGCCAGGAAAATCACTGATAAACATTTGAATCTCATATGTTGAACCGCCGTTGAGCTCCCCTTCCTGTAAGCCCTTGAAGAGTCGATGTGTATCCAATTTTGGACTGTGCGCTCGACTGACAGGTCGGTCTCGAGTAATGCAGATCCCATACCAATTTCGCCCGCGCGGTAAGTTCTTGAATCCACGTCGGCAGAAGTCGGTCATCCACACTGCACTGCCCTAATGAGGGCAGCGCTGGCTGGCACATTCGCAGACGCCGCAGATTCCGTGCCTTGGGTTCTTCCGTAGCCTCGAGGCGTGTCAGAAGTCGTTAAGGATGGATCTTCCGCGGAGTGAAATGAGGCGATCGCGAGCAACAGAACGGATTCTGATGGGAGGTGTTAGTGTTCGCACTGGCTAGCCGGACGCCAGGGCTTTGCTCGTTCGTCATTAACAGCGATTCCAGAAGCGCAAAATACTTCAACTGCAATATGTAAAGTTCAGGTTTTTAAGCTGTTGGTCTAAGCGTAACAATCTCGACTGATATTCAGTTTGCGCATCTTGTTTTGCAGTGTAGTTCTTTTCAGTCCCAACCGCTGGGCCGCTCCGCCATGCCCCGCTATTCTTCCGGAAGCACCCTTCAATGCGTTGATGATGACCTGCCGAGTGGCGGTTTCGAAACTAGATCCGGCCGAAGCAGCGGAGCGACTCAGCTCTGAGTGCGGAACATGTAATGCGTCCCCCTGAGTGAAGATCACGCAGCGCTCGATGAAGTTTTCCAACTGCCGAATGTTGCCCGGCCAGTCGGCGTTCACCAGCGCCTCCATAGCCTGCATTGGAATGCGATTAATCTTTTTTTGCATTTGGCCCGCGTGCCGCAGAACGAAATACTGTGCCAAAAGCGGAATGTCCTCCCGCCTGTCGCGAAGTGGAGGAATCTCGATCGGAAAGACATTCAAGCGGTAAAAGAGGTCTTCACGAAAGTGGTTATCTCGGATCATCGCGGGCAGATTGCGATGCGTTGCGGCGATCAGCCGAACGTCCACGCGAAGGGTTGTCGTGCTCCCCAACCGTTCAAACTCGTATTCTTGAAGGGCGCGCAGCAGCTTTGGCTGCAGGTCGAGACCGATGTCGCCAATCTCGTCCAGAAACAGAGTGCCGCGATCTGCCAATTCGAAGCGGCCTCGTTTCTGCATCAGCGCCCCCGTGAATGCGCCCTTTTCGTGACCAAATAGCTCGCTTTCTACCAAGCCCGACGGTATGGCCGCACAATTCAACCGTACAAACCCGCGCTCCCGGCGTGGACTCAGATTATGGATGGCCCGGCGAAGAGTTCCTTTCCTGTGCCGGTTTCACCATAGAGGAGTACTGTTGCTCCTGTTGGCGCTACAATCTCAACCTGGGCGAGAGCTTTGCGTAGAATAGCGCTCTTGCCCACAATGTTCTCAAAACTCTGTTCGGATAGAGTTTTGGATTCGAGGTGTGCAAATTCTTGTGACCTGCCCGCTTCGAGAGAGCCTGTTTCTGGAAACTTTTCGAGATCCGTAAAGGCAACAGCCGCCGCCATTTTTCCCTCCCGGCTCAACGTAGAGCCTATTCGCCCTGGTGATGTGCATTGTGTAACCCAGTTGGGTCTCGGGCGACAACCCTACAACGGTACCTCTTGGACGCCATTTCGATGGTCCGTATGCACCAAATGGGGGTAAGAAGGCGCCCCTGACGGAGTTAAAGGGCCGCTGCCAAGTCAGCTATTTCGATCTGGAAGTTCGACGCGCTTCCATCCGAACAGGCGTGCATCGACCGACCATCCGCCGGGTCCGAGCAGGGCTAAAGCTGCGCCAACCGTGGATAGCAAGATCCAGCTCAACAGGTCCGGTGGGCGCAATAAGGCGCTTAAGAACGCGAGGACCGCCAGTAGGATGCCCGCGACTGGTGTCCAAAAGCCCAGGATCAAGAGTATTCCTATAACCCCTATAAGGGCCTCCAGCAAGGACGGTCCTAATGGCGGGCCCGAACGTAATGCCACGACTGCGCGGATGACCAAGCTGGTACCTGCTACGGTTCGCAGCAAAAGAAGACCAGCCCCGGGCGCACCATGGGCAAAGGTTGAGAAGAGTCGGCGCACGACATAGCCAGCATATAAACGCCGTGTTTTCTGTGAAAGCCCCAAAAGGCCCAAACGAGGGACTCTTTTGGGCTATGCATCAATAATTCCCCGTTTCAGTCCGATCATGGCGGCGTGAGTGCGATCTTTGGCCCCCAATTTGGACAGTATGTTCCGTACTTGGCCTTTCACTGTTTCTTCGCTTAAAGATAACTGCTCGGCTATCTCTTTGTTGGCATTCCCTGCTGCAATCAGGCGCAGTACTCGCACTTCCGCCGGTGTAAGGGCCTCATCGGTCGCATGCTCGGTAAGTTCGTAAGAGGCGTCGGCAGAGATGGTCTTCCGGCCCGCATGGACGGCACGAATCCTCTCCAGTAGTTCCTTGTGTAACGTATTCTTGAGCAGGTATCCCTGAGCACCAGCCTTCAACGCACGGAGAATTTGGACATCGCCCGCATAAGTTGTCAGCATTATTATTCTTGCGTCGGGAAATTCATTTCGAATCGCAATCAGCGCGTCGAGGCCGTTCATTTCCGGCATTTGTAAGTCCATCAGCGTGACGTCCGGGTGCTGCGTCCGGAATTGTTGCATGGCTTCGCGACCGTTTGACGCTTCACCTACCAAAATCATATCGGGCTGAATACCGACTAGGCGTGCAATCCCTTGGCGTACGATGGGATGGTCGTCGACCGCTAGAATTCGGATTCGTGGGCCGCCCGTGCTCATGGTCGGCCTCCGACTTTATGCCCTCGCCAATCTTTCGTGAGAATCACGAACGTCTCTGAGCTGTGCCGTAAGCAGCGCTGGCAGGAAGGCACACTTCTATTTCCGTACCTAACCCGACTTTGCTCCACACCGTCAGTTTAGCACCCATGAGTTTGGAGCGTTCCTGCATGCCTGGCAACCCATAGTGTCCCTCACCCCCTCGACCCGAGAGAATCGCTGGATCAATACCTTTTCCATCGTCGCGCACACGCAATCG
>Ga0207761_1000141_pt1 | contig 22940 bp, 27 predicted proteins | sample LuqExpMetageno34_FD_187792 | JGI IMG/M metagenome (GOLD analysis project Ga0207761, IMG submission 187792) | Tropical forest soil microbial communities from Luquillo Experimental Forest, Puerto Rico - Sample 34 (SPAdes) | ecosystem: Environmental > Terrestrial > Soil > Tropical forest ... | reverse complement strand
GGCCACCTTCGCCAACATCACGTAACGTGTATGACGTTCAACCAAGGTCGCGATTGGCTAGGATCGCCCCATGGGCATCAGCCAGCGCAACAACAGCGAAATCCTCGACAAGATGACGCGCATGCAGCGCGCCCATGAGGATCACGCAGATGCGGTGGCAACCGTCCAACAATTCAACGCGAGGCTTTCGGCTAAGGGGCGCGTATGGGCGTGGCCGACGATTGCTGCTGCGTTAACGTCGAAACACCATTGGCTGGTGATCGCCTGCGACAGCTGCGGCACGGTGACTGATTTGGATTTGCGCGTGAAGCCGCGTGATCCTGACGCATCAATCCGCGTTGCACTTGGCGACGTTTGCTGCCCGCGCTGCAATGGTCACGGCGCTGGCGCGGTATTCGTCGATTTGGGCAATACCGATGAATTCGTGATGTTTGCTCTACCCGCGAAAGCGAACATTTGCTGGTGCAATTGAAATGTCTAAAAAGGACTTCTCAATCACGACTGAACATTAAAGGCACTGTCGGCTCTTTAGCGGGAGACATGCCGCAACTCCCCAATGATCAAACCAACGCGGCGGCACAAATTGCCGAGCGGGGAAATAGGCGCATTCTCATTTTGAGAAAGCCTAACTCGCTCCTAATTGCTTTTATTGCACAATCCTCGAGCGGCAGATCATGGCTGCGCAAAAAGCCTTCGACACGTTTCAGATTTGCGTCGGCAATGCAGTGCGCGCACCACAGCTGATGAAGCGCGGCCGCGCGGCGATCAGTTGCTCTTGCAAGGCCTGCGCGTTCGCCAGCATGTCGGCAACCGGCAACTCTGCGCGCATGACGGCGACGGCTGCGTCCTTCACCCTGCGTGCGCTCACACTCTGCGCGCTCACGCTCTGCTCGTTGCTCGAGCGCGACTCGAGTCGCTCGCGCTGTTTGCAAGTCGTTCCGCCATCGTACGAGATCAGATTCAACGTCAGCAGCAGAGACGCCGACGCTTTCGTTCAGCGCGATTGCGGCCAGGCGCGCGCCTTCGTTGCTTCGCGTCTCCGCGAGATGCGCCTCGGCTTCGCTCACTTTCGCGACGCAGGCGTACACTGTCTCTTCGGCGTGCGTAAAAGCGCTGGCGACGCGCGCTGCTTGTTCCAGCGCCGCACAGTGCTGGGTTATAGCGGCGTGCAATGCTGTGCGCGCGTCGTTGTTGGGTAACGTCGCGAGTTTTGCTCCGCCCAGTCGTAGTTCTTGGGAGTGACGGTCACCGTTTCGGCGTCGAATGCGAGCGTGCGCGGATTTTTCCTGACGGTGATTTGCCTTCGCTTGCCGCCTGCGAGCGGAGGGGTGAAGAAAGTTGTTCGTGTTTGGTTAATTGCCATCATGTTTCTGCCTTTAGTGAAAAGGCATTTCGTCAAGCCTCAACCTGCGATAGCGCGGAGGCCTCCGCGCCATTTCGAGAAGGTGGGGCGTCACTACAAAGGCAGGCCCGCTGCTGCCGACGAGGTCGGCGACGCCAGCCACGGAATTGGCAAGGTCATCGTGACCACCTGGGCCGTGGTCAATGCTGTCCTTGCCAGCGCGAGAGACGCGGCGCTCGAGCCCGCAGAGCTGATTGACCAGCCGCTCCGACTTCGGCAGCACGATGCGGCCTGCATTCAGCAGCGGGGTTCTGTTGTGGCAGGACAAGAGAGGGAGAAATAGTTGGCCACCCTATAAGACGGCTCCGATCGGGCGTTAGACCGCAGCGCTCGCTATTGTGCAAAAAATCTCTTCGTGTAGCCCGCCCGCCGAATGCGCATTTCTTGTCTGAGAGGTGCCAAAACGGCAACCTACCCCATCAAGGAGATCTTGCTATGAGCAGTGTTTCCGCGACCGTACTAATTGGCCTGACTGCGTGGACGCTGTTTCTCGTCATCCTGATGGAGACACCCCGGCCTTAGGAAGACGCGAGGATTAATTCTGCCTCATCACTTTTCAGTCGCCGCATCACTCACCGCCCTGAGCAGCGTGAGCAGCGCGCGGTTGAGCGGCGTCGGAATGCCATGGCGCTCACCGGCGGCAACGATCGCGCCGGTGAGCGCGTCGACCTCGAGCGGGCGGCCGGCCAGCCGGTCAAAATACATCGAGGTGCCAAGCTCGGGCGAATAACCGAGCACCTGCGTCATAATGCGCTGCGCCTCATCGGACGCCAACCGCGCGCCCTCGGCGCGGCCAACCGCGATCGCCTCCGCAAGCACTGCCAAACTAAGCGCTTGCACATCAGCGCGGCGGAACACTGCCTGCCGCTGCAGCGTGAGTGCCGAAATCGGATTGGCGGTGGCATTCATCAAAAGCTTGCGCCAGAGCAGCGTGGTGAAGTCTTCGCTCAGGCGCACGCGCAACGGCGTGCCATCGAACAACTGCGCGAAGGCGCGGCCCACGGCATCGTCCGCCACCACGAAATCGTCGTCGCCGACCTGCCGTAGGCGCACGCGGTCGGGCGCCAGCCGCTCGGCATTGTAATAGACGATGACCGGGATCACGCTGGCGCCGCCGGTGAGCGGCGCAACGCGAACAGCATGGTCGATGCCGTTCTGCAGCACCGCGACCTTGGTCGCCGGCGTGCACAGCCGCTGCAGCCAGGGCGCGGTCGAGGCGGTAGCCGGTGTCTTAGTGCACAACAGCACCCAGTCGACTGGCGACGCTGCCACCGGATCGGTGAGCACGCGCACGGCCACGCCGATGGCCTCGTCGCCGCGCTCCAGCGTCAACGTCGCGATCGGCTGACGCACGCATGCGCTAACCTCATGCCGGCGCGCGGCGGCGAGGCAGGCAGTGGTCACGCCGCCGATGCTGCCGAGACCGACCACGGCGATGGTGAGACGCTTTGCGGAGGACGCGGATGACATGAGGCACCATCGCCGTGCGGCGTCAGCGCTTGTACAGTCCCATGATCGACGCCTTGGCGAGGGTATTGAAATGCAAGTTAAAGCCCACCACTGCAGCCGAGGTGTCGGCTTGCACCGGCAATTTCTCCGTGCTCACCGCGAACACCGTGAACAGATAGCGGTGCGGATGATCGCCTTCCGGCGGGCAAGGGCCGCCATAACCGGGCGCGCCGAAATCAGTACGCGTCTGCAGCGCGCCCGTCGGCAGCGTGCCGCCCGCGCTGCCGGCGCCAAGCGCAAGCTCGTTCACATTGGCCGGAATGTTCACCACCAGCCAATGCCAGAAGCCCGAACCGGTCGGCGCATCGGGATCGTAGCAGGTCACCGCAAAACTCTTGGTGCCGGCCGGCGCGCCCGACCATTTCAAATGCGGTGATTGGTTGCCGCCGGCGCAACCGAAGCCGAAATCGGCCGACAGGATGAACTCCTTCGGCAGATAATCGCCGTCCTTGAAGCTGTTGCTGGTGACCGTGAACGCCATGGACCTTCTCCTACAAATGTACTGCGCACCGCAGTTCGTTCGCCATGCTATCGCTGGCTGCCCTGCAAATTATCACGACCGCTGTATGAAGCTCAAAGCCCTCGCCTTGCTCCTCCCTGTCTGCTCAACGGCCCACTACGGGCGCGGCCCTACGCTCGTTCCACAACAGCGTCATCGCCATCGCCGCGATACAGGTGGACACCTGAAGCGCGCTACTTGCCCGCCGCTTTGCGCAGCGCCTCATTGATGCGCTCCTGCCAACCTGGGCCGTCTTCCTGGAAGAAATCGAGCACGTCGCGGTCGATGCGCAGGGTGACGGTCTCTTTCACGCCTGGCAACGAGGCCGGCTTGGCTGGGCCGGGCGCCGGCTTGGTAGTCGCCGCCTTGAAGGCCCGCTCAGCCGCTTCGCGTGAATCGGGGGGACGCCGCGCCATCACATTCACTGCCACAAGCCATACGCGGCCCAATTGGTTTCAGGGATTTCCGGCCCGATCGTGTAGGTGAACTTCAGCACCGCCATGCGGTCGGGCGTGGTGGTGCAGCGATAACTAAGCGCGTACCACTTGCCACGACTACGGAACGCGCCGCCCTTGGATTCCAGGGTGTCGTTGTACTCGCGCGGCTCGGCCATGGCGTTGGCCACGGTGCGGTCGGGTCGATAATTCTTGTCGTCCTGGCGGATGCGCCGCATCGCTGTGAAGCCGCAGAGCTGCTCAAGCCGCTCGGCCGGGGCCAGCATCTGCAGGCTTCGCTCGAAACGCTCGTCGCCGCCTTCGGCCTGCGTCACCAGCATCAGGGTCGCGCCGATCGCCAAACTCAGCGTTCGCATGCAATACGCCCCCGAACTGCCTCGATCACGCCCTAGTTATCACTTTCTTAAGGACCGCCGACCAAGGCAACCAGCCGCGTCGGCTTGTCCCAAACATTTGTGACTACGAGCCAACCGCCTTAGACCCATTTTGGATCGCGGTCGAGCAGCTCGATCGAGATGCCTTGCGGCCCGCGCAGGAAGCAGATCTTGATGCCGGGCCGCGGCACGTGCGGCGGCTTGCTGAATTCGACGCCCTTCTGCTTTAGGTCTGCGGCGATAGCGTCGATGCCACTCACCGCCAGTCCGAAATGGTCGAGCCCCTGATAGGGCGTGGTCGGCGGCGGATTCACACCGTCGCCGGGCGTCACCGGCGCGATGAAGATATTGGCGCCGCCGAGCTTGAGATCGATGCGCGGCTTGCCCTGCTGCATGCTGCGGATCACTTCAGCACCCAGCATGCGCTCGAACCATTGCGCGGTCGCCTCCGGGTCGGCGCAGCGCAGATGGATGTGGTCCCAGGTACAGGTCAGCATGGCCTTGGCACTCCGTTGGTGGCGCGGCCATCATGGAGATGCGAGCCCGATCCGGCAACGCAGAAAAGTGAGGAACTGTTGGAAAAGCCATGCCATCATCGGTCCCATCAAAAAACGCCTCCCGCAAAGTACGGGCGTGTACAAATCTGAGGAGGATGCCCACCGATGAGTACTCGCCGCCGATTTCTCACACTCACCACCGCCGCATTGACCACCCCAGTGCTGCCGCGTTTGGGCCATGCGCAATCCTGGCCGGCCGCAAGGCAGATCCGCGCCGTGGTGCCGTTCAGCGCCGGCAGCACCATCGATATCCTCGGCCGCATCGTGCTCGACCCGCTGTCGCGCCAACTCGGGCAGACCATCGTGGTGGAAAATCGAGGCGGGGCCGGCGGCAGTATCGGAGCGGCGCAGGTCGCCAAGAGCGAACCGGACGGGTACACCTTGCTGATCAACGCGGCCGCCCATTCCGCGGCACCGGCTGCATATCCCAATATCACCTATGACCCGGCCAAGGATTTTGCCGGCGTTGCCATGTTCGGGGTGGTGCCGAACGTATTCACGGTCGCACCGACGTCGGGCATCAAGACCTTGCAAGAGCTAGCGGCGAAGTTGAAGGCATCTGGATCGATGACCTTCTCCTCCGCCGGTGTCGGCAGCGCCACGCACTGGGCGGCCGAGCGCTTCTTGCTGAGCGCGGGCGCCAAGGCGACGCATGTGCCGTTCCGCGGCGGGCCGGAGGCGCTCACCGAAGTCATGACCGGCCGCATCGATTTCTGCTGCATAGGCATCCCGTCGACACTGCCGCTCATCCAGGACGGTCGGCTGGTGCCGCTCGCGGTCAGCACGACGAGGCGCTCCATGGCGCTGCCCAACGTACCGACCACGTTCGAAGCCGGCTTCAAGGATGCCGACTATACCTTCTGGAACGGGATGCTGGTGCCGGCCAAGACGCCGCGAGCGATCATCGAGCGGCTGCACGCGGAAACACAGAGGGTGCTGGCGCTGCCGGAAGTGCAGGCCAAATTCGCACCGCAAGGCGTCGAGTCGCTTCCGCTCAAGCCGGCCGAAATCGATGCCATGATTGCCAAGGAGATCGCCGGTAATCTTGCGCTCGCTAAGGCGGCCGGCCTGAAGTTCAACTGATTGCACAGCTGACCTCGATCAAAGCTTTTCAGGACCCCTGCGTGCCTTCCTCATCCAATAGAGGGCGCCATGTAGTGCTGGCGGAACGACTAGGGGTGTTGCCCCAATTCATTTCGGCCTGTGTCCATGATGTTGATTATGGCCTCTTGCGTTGATGGTATTCTTCATGATGCGTGGCCATTCGTTTGACGCGATGACGTGGCCGCCCCAATCTCGCCTTGAATCTTGCAAAAATTTAATTCACCGCGCGTTGCGCAATACTGATTCCGAATGATCTATTCAGCCTGTATTCACGTGCGAAATTGAAACTTGGGCCGTAAGCCAAACGTTAATGTTGATGATGCAATAGCAGGATGTTCAGCAGCTCGGCGTTGAATAGTTACGACCAAAAAGAGGTGAGCGATGACCAAGATTACCAAGACCCTGACAGCTCTCGCGGCTGCCGCGATGCTCGCCGTCGTGGCCGTGGCCGCCCCGCAGCCAGCTGAGGCCCATGACGGTGGCGCGGTCGCCGCCGGTATCATCGGGGGCCTGGCCGCCGGCGCCATCATCGGCTCGGCGGCCGCCAGCGGCCCATATTATTACAGCCCTGGCTACTACTACGGCCCAGGCCCGGTCTATTATCGCCCGCACTGCTATTGGACCCGCCAGCGGGTCTGGGACGGCTATGGTTGGTATGTGCGGCGCGTGCGCGTCTGCGACTGATCGGCGAGCAAACACAGAACGAAACAAAGAGAACCCGGATGCGGATCGCATTCGGGTTTTCTATGTGTAAGTCATGAACTTTTGCGGTCGTATTTCCGAAATATTCGGACCTGCCTCTTTGACCGGAACCGGGATTGCCTAGTTTCGTCTGCCCGCGAGCGGCCCATGCTGGCTCGCATGCGCCGGAGAGTGCACCCAATGAAAATGGCACGCTTCGCAACTCGCGACGGCAACGACCGTTGTCGTCGGCAACCTGAGGTCGCCAGCCGATCGCCTGGGCTGCACTCAGTTCATCTGCACTTAAGCATCACGTAACGACCTGGGTGCATGATCGACGTCGGTTCATCCCGGTCTGAGAGGACACCAATGAGGCCTATGTTCATCGTACTTGCCGCGGTCGCCCTGGTGGCTGCACCGTCGCCATCTCCGGTCGAGGCGAGCTGCCGCGATTGCGGCGTCGCCGCCGGCGTGGTCGGCGGACTGGCCGCTGGTGCCATCATCGGTTCGGCAATCGCCAACGGCCAGCCGCGCTATCTGGAGCCCGCTCCGGTCTATGAGGCCCCACCATCGCCCCCCGCCTATGTCGAGCCGCCTGACTACGTCGAAGGCCCCGTATGTCACACCGAACGACAGCAGGTGTGGGACGGCTACGGCTACCGCACTCGCCGGGTCGAGGTGTGCAACTAGCTTCTACTGCGCCTAGCGCCGCATGTGATCTAGAACGGCCGCAGTCGGCCAGCAGTCGACCGTCAGACCGTTCCTCTTTTGATAGTTGCCGACCGCGGCGCGGGTGAGCATGCCAGCCTTGCCGTCGATCTTGTCCTTGTAGAGCCCGAGCGCAGTCAGTCGCTTCTGCATGGTCTCAACCTCGCGGGTCTTCAGCTGTGCGTTCTTGCTCCAAGGCGTCTCGAACGGCCGCCCGCCGGCGATGCGGTCGCTGAGATGGCCGACGAACAGCACGTAGAGATCGGAATAATTGTAGTCCTTGATCACAAAATAATTCTTTGGCGTCAGGAACGAGGGGCCGTAGCTGCCTTCCGGCTGCAGCAGTGACGCTTGCAGCGTGAGCTCGCTCGCCATGAGCTTGCGGCCATAGGCTGGCACGAAGCCAAGGGCGAGCCAGTCGCCGATCGCTCGGGTGACCTCGGGTACCCCTTGCGTGCAGTCAGTGCCGCGCGGCGCGCGCACTTCGTAAGCCCAGGCTTGTCCCCCCTGCCATCCTTTGCCAGCGAGCTGCTTGGCCGCCGAGGCGAGCGCATCGGGCACCGAGTGCCAGATGTCGGCGCGGCCGTCGGCGTCAAAATCGACTGCGTATTTGTAGAACTCCGATGGCAGGAACTGCGTGAGTCCAACAGCACCGCCCCAGGACGAGCGCATATCGGCGCGCGGCACGCCGTCTTGCAGCATCTTCAGCGCGTGCAGAAATTCGTTTTGGAAAAAATCCTTGCGCTTGCCAATGTAGGCCTGTGTTGCGAGCGTGCGGATGGCGTCAAGCGGCAGTTTGTAGCCTCCGTAGTCAGTCTCGCGCGCCCAGATCGCCAGCACGACGTTGCCGGGCACGCCGACCTCCTTCTCGATGCGCGAGAGTGTATCGCGATATTGCGCGGCGAGCTGCCGCCCGCGCGCGGCTAAACGGTCAAAGGTCGGCTCACGCAGATATTGCCCCGGTGTCTGCACGAACTCCGCCTGCTGCGGCGCAACTTCCGGCCGACCGGGAATTGAAAGATCCGGCAATGAGAAATCTGGCTCCAACCCGCGCACCGCGGCATCAAAAGTGACGCGGCTGACGCCAAGCTCCCGCGCTGCCGGCCATTGGGCTGCGAGCCACTGTTGGAATGCTACGTCGGTGGCGAAGGCGGGCGATAAGGTGACTAGCAACAATACCGTCGTCATCGCCCACAAAAGCGGCAGCACCGGCATTCCGAATCGATTGCTCACGAGCATAACAATTGGATGCCCTGCTTTCGCGGAGCATGACAAGCCGGAAAATTCAGCTACCGGCTGAACTTCTTATACTTCAACCGGTGCGGGATGACGCTGTCGGTGCCTAGACGCCGCATCTTATCGGTTTCGTAGTCCTGGAAGTTGCCCTCGAACCACTCGACATGGCTGTCGCCCTCGAAGGCCAGAATATGGGTGGCAATGCGGTCGAGGAACCAGCGGTCGTGGCTTATAATTACGGCGCAACCGGCGAAATCCTCTAGTGCTTCTTCCAGCGCGCGCAGCGTGTCGACATCGAGGTCGTTGGTCGGCTCATCGAGCAGCAACAGGTTCGCGCCGGACCGCAGCATCTTTGCGAGATGCACGCGATTGCGCTCGCCGCCCGACAGGTTGCCCACCTTCTTTTGCTGGTCAGCACCCTTGAAGTTGAAAGAAGCGCAATAGGCGCGGCTGTTCATCTCCTTCTTGCCGAGTTGCACGATGTCGTTGCCGTCGGAGATCTCCTCCCACACGGTCTTTTTGCCGTCGAGCGTGTCGCGCGACTGGTCGACATAACCGAGATGTACCGACTCGCCGATCTTGATGGTGCCCTCGTCGGGCTGCTCCTGGCCGGTGATCATGCGGAACAGCGTGGTCTTGCCGGCGCCGTTCGGACCGATCACGCCGACGATGCCACCGGGCGGCAGCTTGAAGGTGAGATCGTCGATCAGCAGGTTGTCGCCGAAGCCCTTGCTTAGGTGCTCGAAGTCAACGACGTTCTGACCCAACCTCTCGGCCACCGGAATGGTAATCTGCGCGACCGTATTGACCTTGGCGTTGGCGATCTGGAGTAGCTCCTCATAGCGCTGATAGCGCGCCTTGGATTTCGCCTGCCGTGCCTTCGGCGATGACTGTACCCATTCCTGCTCGCGTTCGAGCGTACGTCGGCGCGCCTCGTCCTCGCGCCCTTCCTGCTCCAGCCGCTTTTGCTTCTGCGTCAGCCAGGAGGTGTAGTTGCCCTGGTAGGGAATACCGCGTCCATGGTCGAGCTCAAGAATCCAGCCCGTGACGTTATCGAGGAAGTAGCGGTCGTGGGTGACGATCAAGATGGCACCCGGGTAATTGCGCAGGTGGCCTTCCAGCCAGTTCACGCTTTCAGCGTCGAGATGGTTGGTCGGCTCGTCGAGTAGCAGCAGGTCGGGCTGGTCGAGCAGCAGCCGGCAGAGCGCGACGCGGCGGCGCTCGCCGCCCGAGAGCTTGGTGACGTCGGCCTCGTCAGACGGGCAGCGCAGGGCGTCCATCGCCAGGTCGACCTGGCTGTCGAGGTCCCATAGGTTCTTGGAATCGATCTCGTCCTGAAGTTTCGCCATCTCGTCGGCGGTCTCGTCGGAATAATTGGAGGCGATCTCGTTATAGCGGTCGAGCAACGCCTTCTTTGCGGCGACCCCCTCCATCACGTTCTCGCGGACAGTCTTATTCGGGTCGAGTTCCGGTTCCTGCTCCAGGTAGCCGACGCGGGCGCCTTCCGCGACCCAAGCCTCGCCGGTGAACTCCTTGTCGATACCCGCCATAATGCGCAGTAAGGTCGACTTGCCGGAACCGTTGACACCGAGCACACCGATCTTGGCGTCCGGGTAGAACGAGAGGTGGATATCATCCAGCACCTTTTTGGCCGGCGGATAGGTCTTGGTTAGACCTTGCATGTGATAGATAAATTGACGACCGTTCATCGACGTCTACGATCCTTTTTTCAGCCCAAATCCGTCCGCGCGCGAAAACGCCGCGCCATTGGACGCCTTGTCGGGAAATTCGCCGCTGATGTAGCGAGCACGCCCATAAAGAGCAAGGCGTGACCAGCTTGCCGCCGCCGGGCGGGCGATAAGTCTCCGGAAAAGCTCGTTTGCGGCTTGTCTGCCGCGCGCCCCGGGGCGCGCCAACCTGATTTTAACGACTTTCTGGCATGATGACCGCGTGGATGAACCTAGGCGCCGGATACGGCGACTTAGGAACGAGCGGACGGACTTCATCCGCGCCACACTTGGAATAGGCGTCATGGGTCGAGCGATCTTGGCCATTTCCGATTCCGCGGCCACTTTTCTGCACCGTCCATTTTCCGGCCTCGGGAAGGCCCTCGCCACCCGCTGGCGCAAACTGATCCGCGACTCGTTCAACCCCTACCGACCTGAGCGGCACTACATGCGTGGCCCCGGCCCAGCCTGGCGGGCCAAGCACGGCGCGACCCGCCGCTAAAAAAGCTAACACCCCTATCTTTCCGCTTTGCTCGCCCTAAATTGGCGCCCCGGAACAGTTTAGGGAGCCTCACGTCGATGGTTCGGGCAGCCATTCTCGACGACTACCAGAATGTGGCATTGAAACTCGCCGACTGGTCGGCGATCGCCAAGGATGTCGAGATCCAGGTCTTCGACAAGCCGTTCACCAGCCAGGACGAGACCATCAAGGCACTGCAGGGCTTCGCCATCGTGGTCGGCATGCGCGAGCGCACTCCATTCCCGCACAAGGTGATTGAGGCACTACCCGATCTGAAACTATTGATCACCACCGGCGCCAAGAACAACTCGTTCGACATTAAGGCGGCGAGCGAGCGCGGCATCACCGTTTGCGGCACCGGTAGCGTTGGCAACCCGACCGCCGGAATCACCTTCGGCCTGATGCTGGAACTCACGCGCCGCATCGGCTTCGAGAATGCCCGGCTGAAGGCCGGCGCGCCCTGGCAGGTCACCATCGGCAAGGATCTCGAAGGCCTCACCCTCGGCATTGTCGGCCTCGGCAAGCTCGGCCAGCGTGTGGCCGCTATCGGCAAGGCTTTCGGCATGAGGGTGATCGCCTGGAGCCAGAACCTGACGCCCGACAAGGCCAAGGAAGCTGGCGTCGACTATGCCAGCCGGGAAGAACTGTTCAGCAAGTCCGACTTTGTCAGCATCCATTACCAACTCGGTGAGCGCTCACGCGGCCTGATCACTGCGGCCGATATCGCACGCATGAAACTCTCCGCCTACCTAATCAACACGGCGCGCGCTCCAATCGTCGATCAGGCAGCGCTGCTGAAGGCCCTGCGGGACAATAAAATCGCCGGCGCCGGACTCGACGTGTTCGAAGTCGAGCCGTTGCCGCTCGATCACCCATACCGCAAGCTCGACAACGTCGTTCTCACGCCGCATCTCGGCTACGTCAGCGAACAGAACTATAAGAAATATTTTCCCGATATCGTTGAGGACATCCGCGCCTGGCTTGACGGCAAGGCGGTGCGGGTGATCGCCTAAAAGACGTCGAAACCCGCGCCGATTTCGTGACCGCACGCGAGTTGGGCTTCGATCTGTTTCAGGGCTTTTCCTCGCCAAGCCGACGAAGCCGCACAAATTTGCGCGGAAAATTCTCGGCTGCCCGATGGCGGTGCCGGACAGTGAAAGTAATTCTTATCAGGGCCGGTAAGAAGCCCTGGCCTTTGACGCCTAAAGCCCCAGCAGCTTCGCGGCGTTGTTGTAGGCGACGTCGGCGCGCAAGGATTCGTCGAGCGACACCGTGTCCATGAATTGGCCGGCTCCTTCCGCGTCAAAAGGATAGTCGGATGAAAACATGACGCGGTCGCGCCCGAGTGCATCGAGTGAGCATCGTACCGGCGGAAGATCGTACATACCCGACATGGTCACCCAGACGTTCTCCTTCAGGTATTGCGACGGCGGCTTCGGCAAATTCCAGCCATAAGGTTTTGAGCGGCTGTCGAAGCGCCAGAGCTGGAAGGGCAGCGTCTCACCGAGGTGCCCGAGCACCAGCTTCGCCTTTGGATAGCGGTGGAAGATGCCGCCGCTGATGATGCGCAACGCGTGCGAGCCTGTCTCCACGCCCCAGCCCCACATCGGGCGCACCAGCACATTGTAACCTGCGAGCACCGGCAGCGGCGCCACCGGATCGGCCGGATGCAGATAGATCGCGGCGCCGAGCGTCTCCGCCCGCTCCCAGAACGGATACAGCGCGGGATCGTCGAGATACTGGCCGTTGGTGTGGCCGTTGATCATGGCGCCGCAGAGCTTGAGGTCGCGCACGCAGCGCTCCAGTTCGTCGGCCGCGGCCTTCGCATCTTGCATCGCCAAATGAGCAAAACCGGAATAACGGTCCGGACGCTTCTGCACTTCTTTTGCGAGAAAATCGTTCGAGGCCCGCGCATGACGGATGGCGGTTGCCGTGTCACGCTCGGACTGCACGCCCGGTCCTGCGATCGCCAGCACCGCGCGCACGATGCCAGTCTTGTCCATCATCGCCAGCCGCTGTTCGCCGAAGTCGGTTAGGCTGGCATAGAGCTGCGCGGTCTTGGCCGGTGCGACGTCGATCATGGTTGGCCGCCAATAGGGCTCGGTGGCGGGATCTAGGAAATGCTCTTCGAGCGCGATCTTCTTGACCATGGCGTGTCCTCACTCGCGTTTCAGCGTCTCGTCAATTTTTTTATTTTTAGCCTGTACCGCATATTGGGCTATCGTGTATCATGATGCAAGGCGGCCCAAGAAGCCGACCATGTCCGGGTGCTGCGTCGATGAACCGTCTCGTGACCAACGACAAGAGTCAGGTGCAGGTGATTGCGCGTGCAGCAACAATCCTGCGAGCGTTGGAAGAAGAGAATGCTGGTCTTAGTCTCGGACAGATCGCGCAGCGCGTAAACCTCGCGCGCTCGACCGTGCAGCGTATCGTCGCCGCGCTGGAAACTGAGAAGCTGGTTATCGCCGCCACGCCCAACGGACGCGTGCGGCTCGGTCCCACCATCTTGCGGCTCGCCGCCTCTGTGCGCAGCGATTTCATCGCCCTGGCTCGACCCTATCTCGAACGGCTGAGCGAGGAGCTGCACGAGACCGTCGACCTCTCAACCGTCAAGAAGGACCACTTGGTGTTCATCGACCAGGTGGTCGGCTCGCAGCGGCTACGCACCGCCTCGGCGGTGGGTGAGACCTTCCCTCTCTATTGTACCGCAAACGGCAAGGCTTATCTCGCGCAGCTCACCGATGCCGGCATCGAGGCGTTGATCGGACGCGTCTACGACTCGCGCACACCGAAGACGCTCACCCGTCTCGACGCGCTGCTCGCCGACTTGAAGTCCGCACGCCGCATCGGCGTGGCGTTCGACTGCGAGGAGCATACGCTTGGCATCTGCGCGGCAGGCGTTGCCTTACAAGATCCGCTAGGCAATTCGGTCGCGATCTCGGTGCCGGTGCCGACCCAACGGTTTCAGAACCAGCAAACGCTCATCGCCGAAAAGCTGTTAGCGACCAAGCACGCCCTGGAGGCCCACATGAATTCCGGCGCCGCCTAACGGCGGCAACACCCGCAAACCCAGAAACAAGGGAGGAAGCAGTGGCCAAGAGAATTCGCGGCGTGATGTTTGAAGAAAATCTGAAGAACAGCATGGGGCTCGAGTTCTACAATCTATCCCATCGCTTTGGTTATCAGTCCCCGAACTGGCCCTATTTCGAGGACGTTAAGATCGAGCGCCTCCATTACATGGCGAAGTCGGGCGTGCTGTCGCAGCGCATCACCACCTCGATGCACAACACCACGCATATTGACGCGCCGGCGCATGTAGTGCAGGGCACGCCGTTTATCGATGAAGTGCCGCTGCCACATTTCTTTGGCTCCGGCATCGTTGTTTCGATACCGAAGAATAAATGGGAGCCGATCACAGGCGATGACCTGGAAAAAGCCTGCGGCAAGATCGTGCGGCCGCGCGACGTCGTAATCGTCAACACCGGCTGGCACAAATTCTACGAGGATAGCGAGGATTATTTCTGCCGCGCGCCCGGCTTCGTGCCGTCGGCCGGCGAATGGTTCGTAAAAAAGAAGGTCAAAGTGGTCGGCCACGATACTCAGGCCAACGACCATCCGCTCGCCACCGCGATCGGCCCACAGCGCAACGGTCCGCTGCACCCGCATCTCGCCGAAGAATACAAGCAATGGTCGGGCGGGCGCGACTGGAAGGATGACTTCCCGGAATGGGAGCCGGTGCACCGCATCCTGTTCAACAACGGCATTCTCGGCATCGAGAATGTCGGCGGCGACATCGATAAGGTTACCGGCAAGCGCTGCACCTTCGCCTACTTCCCGTGGAACTGGGATCGCGGTGACGGCTGCATCGTGCGCCTGGTCGCCATCGTCGATCCGACCGGCAAATATCGCATCGAGCACGGCAAGAAATTCTAGCGCGCGAAATCGAGGCAAGGAGCAAGACCCATGCATGTCAAACGCTTCAATGACGCCAATGCCTACGACGCGCCCAACCACCGCGCCTGCACTTCGCTGCGTCTGTTTGGTGCCGAGGCCGGCGGCACCAAGGGTCTGGTCGTTGGCGTTTCGCACTTCCTGCCGGGCGGCGGCGCCGGTCCCGACGCCTCACCGCCGGAGAAGGTCTATTTCGTGCTGCGCGGGGAGCTCACCGTGATCGTCGACGGCAAGGAGACGGTGCTGAAGGCAAACGACTCCTGCGTGATCGAGCCGAACGAGACGCGCGAGATCATTAACCGCGGCAACGAGGTCTGCTCGATCGTAGTCGCGGTGGCGATGCCGCCGAAGTAATACCAAAGGCGCCATTCGCGGCCTCGAGCCGAACGTCCACGCCTTAAGGCGCTCAGCAGGCAAGAGTGGATGGCTGGGACAAGCCCGGCCATGACGAAGAAACGAACGGGAGGGCATCATGTCCGAAGCATTCCTAAAAAATCCGCTCGCTCTGTTCGACGTCAAGGGCAAGGTAGCCATTGTGACCGGCGCGTCCGGCGCGTTCGGCGCGTTGGCAGCGAAGACGCTCTCCGGCGCTGGCGCCAATGTGGTGCTGGCTGCAAGCAAGCTCGAGGAGCTCAAGAAGGTGGCGGCAGATTGCCAAGTGCTCGGCGCCAAGACCGAAATCGTCGCGCTGCGCCCCAGCTCAGAGGAGAATTGTGACAAAATCGTCAAGGCGGCGGTTGACACGTTCGGCCGGCTCGACATCCTCGTAGTGGCCTCGGGCCTCAACAAAGTGGCCAAGATCGTCGACCAGAAGGTCGAAGATTTCCTCGACGTGATGGACGCCAACGTCAATCAATCTTGGCTGATGGCGCGCGCCGCCGGCCGGCAGATGATCAAGCAGGGCCAAGGCGGCAAAGTGATCCTTACCTCTTCCGCGCGCGGGCTGCTCGGCCATCCCGCTGGCTATTCGGCCTATTGCGCGTCCAAATCGGCGGTCGACGGCATCACTAAGGCGCTTGGCTGCGAGTGGGGTAACACCGGCATCACCGTCAATGCGCTGGGCCCGACCGTATTCCGCTCGCCGCTAACCGCCTGGATGTATGAAGACACCGAACGGGCGCAGACCGTGCGCAAGGGATTTTTGGCGCGCGTGCCGAAGGGCCGCCTGGGCGAGCCGGAGGATCTCGCGGGGCCACTGTTGTTCCTCGCTTCAAAGGCGTCGGACTTCTACACAGGTCACATACTTTATGCCGATGGCGGCTACACGGCGGGGTAAGCCATGGCCAAAGCGCGCATTGCGGTGATCGGCGCCGGGCTCATGGGCCACGGAATCGCCCAGGTGTTTGCGCTCGCTGGTCACGACGTCACGATTTATGACTCGGTCAAGGCCAGCCTCGACAGTGTCAAGGCACGGATCCTTACGAATCTGAAGGACCTCGGTGACGACCAGACCGTCGTCGAGCGCGTAACACCGATTGCGGACCTCGTCACTGCAGTGCGCGATGCCGACTATTTGGTGGAGGCGGTGCTGGAGGATTTACTGGTCAAACAGAAGCTGTTCGACGAAATTGAGAAACACGTACGGCCAGATACAATCCTCGCCAGCAACACTTCGGTGATCCCGATCACCTCCATTATGCAAGGACTGCAGCGGCGCGAGCGCACGCTCGGCACCCATTGGTGGAACCCGCCCTTCCTGGTGCCGTTGGTTGAGGTGATTGAGACACAATGGACTTCGTCCTGGGCGGTCGACTTCACCATGAAGCTGCATGCCGATGCCGGCAAAACACCGGCGCATGTGAAGAAGGACGTGCCTGGCTTCATCGGCAACCGGCTGCAGCATGCGTTGTGGCGCGAGGCGGTTTCGCTGGTAGAGCACGACATCTGCGACGCCGAGACCGTGGATAACGTGATTAAGGCGGCTTTCGGACGCAGGCTGGCCGTACTCGGGCCGTTAGAGAATGCCGACATGGTCGGCACCGATTTAACCCTGGCGATCCACAAGACAGTGCTGCCGGATATCGACAGCCGTCCCGGCCCGTCGCCCTACCTAGAAAAACTGGTGAAGGACGGCAAGCTCGGCTTCAAGTCGGGCGAGGGATTCCGCAAGTGGAGCCCGGAGCAGCAGGCCGTGTTACGTGCGAAAGTTTTGAAGCATCTAAAAAACGCACGCGCGCAAGACAGTTGAACTACGCGCAACGGAGAAGATGATGACCAAGCACACGACGATTTCGCGCCGCACATTGGTCAAGACCGGCCTCGGCGCCTTTGCCGCGCCCGCGGTGCTGCGCGTGTTGCCAGCAGAAGCGCAGTTGGCAACAATCAAGATCGGCCATGTCAGCCCAAAGACCGGTCCGCTCGCCGGCTTCGGCGAGGCGGACACCTTCATCCTCCAGCAGGTGCGCGACATCCTGAGCAAGGGCCTCGCCAATGGTGGTAAGACCTACAAGGTCGAGATCATCTCCAAGGATAGCCAGTCGAACGCTAGCCGCGCCTCCGAGGTCGCCTCCGAGTTGATCCTCGGCGACAAGGTCAACCTGCTCGTAGCCTCAGCCACCCCCGACACCACCAATCCGGTGTCCGATCAGGCCGAGATCAACGAGATACCTTGCATCACCACCAATTGCCCATGGCAGCCCTATTTTTTTGGCCGCAAGGGCGACCCGAAGAAGGGTTTCACCTGGACCTATCATTTCTTCTGGGGTCTCGAGGACGTGATCGCGTCGTTCCTGGCGCTGTGGGACGAACTGCCCACCAACAAGGTTGTGGGCGGGCTATTCCCTAACGATGCCGACGGCAACGCCTGGGGCGATGCTAAGCTCGGCTTTCCTCCGGCTCTAACGAGCGCCGGCTATAAGCTGGTTGATCCAGGCCGCTACCAGCTGATGAACAACGACTTCACCTCGCAGATTTCTGCGTTTAAGGCGGCGGGCGCCGAGATCATCACCGGCAACATGATCCCACCCGACTTCGCGACCTTCTGGTCGCAGGCGGCACAGCAGGGCTTCAAGCCGAAAATCGTCACCATCGGCAAGGCACTGCTGTTCCCCTCGGTGATCGAGTCGCTGGGCGACCGCGGCAACGGTCTGACCAGCGAAATCTGGTGGACGCCAAACCATCCGTTCAAATCGGGTCTGACCGGTCAGAGCGCGCGTGAACTGACCGACGCCTATGTCAAGGCGACCAATCGGCCGTGGACACAGCCGATCGGCTTCCAGCACGCGCTGTTCGAGGTGGCGATCGACGTGCTCAAGCGCGCCAAGAACCTAAACGATCCGAAATCGATCCTCGAATCGATAGTGGCCACCAATTATCAGTCGATGGTCGGTCCGATTCATTGGACTGGGGCACCGGTGAAGAACGTCACCAAGACACCGCTGGTCGCCGGGCAGTGGCAACGCAAGAACGGCAAGTTCGATCTGGTGATCGCCGAGAACAAGACTTCGCCGAATATTCCAGTCGGTGGCAAGCTGCAGCCGATCTCCTGAACGCATGCGGCCTTGATCCATGGCCCCCATCCTCACGCTCGAAAACATCTCGAAGCGGTTTGGGGCTGTGGTGGTAGCTGACCAGATCGACCTCACGCTCGCCGACGGCGAGGCGCTCGGGATGATCGGGCCAAACGGTGCCGGCAAGACCACGCTGTTCGGCATCGCTACCGGCACTATCGCACCCGATAGCGGCCGTGTGCTGTTCGTCGGCGAGGACGTCACCCGCCTCTCACCCGAGCGCCGCTGCCGCAAGGGAATTGCGCGATCGTTCCAGATCCCGCAGCCGTTTTCCGGAATGACCGTGTTCGAAAACGTGGTGGTAGCAGCGGCGTTCGGCACCGGCCAGCGCGAGGCTGCGGTCTACGATGCCTGCGCGGACCTGCTCGAGCGTTGCGCGCTGGCCGATAAGGCGAACCGGCGCGCCGGCAGCCTCACGCTGCTCGACCGAAAGCGGCTGGAACTCGCGCGCGCGCTGGCGACGCAGCCGCGTGTGCTGCTGCTCGACGAAGTCGCCGGCGGGCTATCCGAACACGAATGCGCCGCGCTAGTGCGGCTGATCAAGGATGTACGCGCCAGCGGAGTATCGGTTGTCTGGATCGAACACGTGGTTCGCGCGCTGCTCGCCACGGTGGATCGGCTGCTAGTGCTGCACGCCGGCAAGTTCATCGCCGCCGGCGAACCGGAGCGCGTGATCCGCAGCCCGCAGGTCGCGGAGATCTACATGGGGATCGAGGCCGATGCCTGAGCCCCTGCTCGATCTCCGTGCGATCGACGCCTATTACGGCGACTTCCAGGCGCTGTTCGGCGTGTCGCTGAGCGTCAATGCCGGCGAGGTGGTGGCGGTGATCGGCGCCAATGGTGCCGGCAAGAGCACCCTGCTCAAATGCATCGCCGGCCTGCTGCCCACGCGCCATGGCGATATCATGTTCGGCGGCGCGCCGGTCGGTACCGCGCCTGCCTTCGAAATGGTGGCGCGGGGCGTGGCACTAGTGCCAGAAGGCCGTAGGCTGTTCCCGTCGCTGACGGTGGAAGAGAACCTTATGATCGGCGGCCAGGCGGGCCGCCCGGGTCCGTGGACGCTCGATCGCGTTTACGACCTGTTCCCCGTGTTGGCCGAGCGGCGTCATCTGCGCGCCCCGTCGCTCTCCGGCGGGCAACAGCAGATGGCGGCGATCGGCCGCGCGCTGATGTCGAACCCGCACCTGTTGCTGTGCGACGAAATCAGCCTTGGTCTGGCGCCCATTGTGGTGCGGGACATCTATGCGCAGTTGCCGGCGATCGTGGCCGACGGGCTGTCGCTGATCATCGTTGAGCAGGACATCGCGCAGGCGTTGAAGGCGTCGAGCCAGGTTAATTGCCTGCAGGAGGGCCGTATCGCCTTGCAGGGAGCCGCACGTGAACTAACGCGCGAGCGCATCTCGGCGGCCTATTTCGGAGTATGACGGCGATGCAATGGGTCAACGTCATTCTGCAAGGCGTGCTGATCGGCGGGCTCTACGCGATGTTCGCGGCCGGGCTGTCTCTGATCTTCGGAGTGATGCGGCTAGTAAACATCGCGCACGGCGATCTGATCGTACTCGCCGCATATGTCGCGCTAATGCTAACACAGACGCTCGGCATCGATCCGCTGAGCGCGCTGCTGCTGGTCACTCCGATCATGGCAGCCGTCGGTTATGCCTTGCAGCGCGGGCTGCTCAACCGCACTTTGGGCGACGACTTGCTACCGCCGCTGCTGGTGACCTTCGGCCTCTCGATCATCATCCAAAACGGGCTATTAGAGCTATTCACCGCCGATAGCCGCAAGCTCCAGGCGGGTGCGATCGAGATCCAAACCTTCCAGGTCGCTGAAGGCGTCTGGGTCGGCCTGCTGCCGCTGATCCAGTTCGCCGTCGCGGTCGTCGTCATCGCTGCGCTCCAAGTTGTTTTCTACCGAACGGCGCTCGGCCGCGCCTTTCGCGCTACTTCCGACGACCAATCGGTGGCACAGCTGATGGGGCTGGACACCCGTCACGTTTTCGCCATGGCGATGGCGCTGTCGCTCGCCGTGATCGCCATCGCCGGCGTGTTCCTGGCGGTACGCGCTAATTTCGATCCGGCGATCGGCCCAGCCCGGCTGATCTTCGGCTTCGAGGCAGTAATCATCGGCGGCCTCGGTAGCATGTGGGGCACGCTCGCTGGCGGCGTTATCCTTGGCGTGTCGCAGGCGATCGGCGCGCAGATTGACCCGGGTTGGCAATTGCTGGCAGGCCATATCGTTTTCCTCGCGATCCTGGCGGTGCGGCCGGAGGGATTTTTCCCGAAGGTGTCAGGATGAACCGAGTCGTGCATGCTACTAAGTCGAGCCGCGTCGGCGTCGCGCTAATTGCCGTAGCGCTGGTCGTGCTCGCGTCCGCGCCCTATTGGGGCGACCGGCAAATGCTGCGGCTCTTGGCCGAGGTCTTCACCTTCGTGACTCTGGCCAGCTTGTGGAATCTGCTCGCCGGTTATGCCGGACTGGTGTCGGTCGGACAGCAGGCGTTCGTCGGCCTCGGCGGCTATCTGCTGTTCGCGCTCGCCATCCTATTCGAGGTCCATCCGATCGCGGCCATCCTGATCGCCGGCCCAATCGCGGCCGTGGTCGCGATTCCGGTGGCTGTGCTGATCTTCCGGCTGCGCGGAGCCTATTTCGCCATCGGCACTTGGGTGGTGGCCGAGGTATTCCGCCTACTCGCGTCGCAAGTCTCGGTACTCGGAGGCGGCTCCGGCATCAGCCTGCCGGCCGCGGTGGTAATTGCCATGGCGCCGACCCGACAACTGCGCGAGTTCGAAACTTATTGGCTAGCGCTGACGCTGACCGTGCTGGTGCTGGCGGCCATCGTGGCGCTGCTGCGCTCGCGGCACGGCCTGGCGCTTACCGCCCTGCGCGACAATGAGGTCGCGGCGCAGAGCTGCGGCATAGATGTGGCGCGCATCAAGTTCTTCGTTTACGTGTTGACCGCCTTCGGCACTGCAACGGTCGGCGCGCTTATCTTCCTGCAAAAGCTGCGGATCTCGCCAGATACCGCATTCAGCGTGAACGACTGGACTGCCTTCGTGATCTTCATCACGGTGATCGGCGGTATTGGCCGCGTCGAGGGACCAATTATCGGCACCATCGTGTTTTTTCTGCTGCGGCAGGTGCTCGCCGATCTCGGCAGCCTGTACATGCTAACGATGGGCGCGGTTGCCATCGTGGTGATGCTGTGGGCGCCGAAAGGATTGTGGGGCCTGATCGCGGAACGATTCGGCTGGCAGGCTCTGCCCTTGCAGCGGCGACTAATCACGGCGCTGAAACTGAAAGATCCCGGGAGAAAATCATGAGCACGATCGTCGACATTTATTGCCACATCTATCCGGATCGATTCTTCCAGGAGATGAGCAAGGTGGCGCCCAAGCTGGAGAACATTGGTAAGCGGCTGCGCGGCATCACCAAGCTCTTCGACCTCGACGCGCGCTTCAAGGAGATGGATCAGTTCGGCGACTACCGGCAGGTGATCTCACTGCCGAACCCGGCGATTGAAGATATCGCGCCGCCCGACGTCGGGTTGAAGCTGGCGCGGATCGCCAACGATGCGATGAGCGAGCTGTGCCGCAAATATCCCGAACGCTTTCCTACCTTCGCCGCTGCGCTTTGCATGACAGACGTGGAAGGCTCGGTCGCCGAGGCGCGCCGCGCCGTCACAGAACTCGGCGCACGCGGCGTTCTGCTTTACACCAATGTCGCTGGCGAGCCGCTCGATCAGAAGAAGTTTGAGCCGATTTTCGCAACTATGGCCGAGCTCGATCTGCCGATCTGGCTGCACCCGGTCGGCACCGCGGCGATGCCGGACTATCCGGCCGAGAAGAAGTCTCGCTTCGAAATGTGGTGGTGCTTTCACTGGCCGTATGAAACTTCGGTCGCTATGGTGCGGCTGGTGTTCTTCGGCCTGCTCGACCGCTATCCAAAGCTCAAGATCATAACCCACCATCTCGGCGGCATGATTCCCTATTACGACGGCCGCGTCGGACCGGGCCTCAAGGTACTTGGCCAGCGCACCTCCGATGAGGACTATTCGCAAATCCTACCTTCGCTGAAACGGCAGCACATGGATTACCTACACGACTTCTATGCCGACACCGCGATGTTCGGCGGTGGCGTGCATGCCACGCGCTGTGGCTATGAGTTCTTCGGCGCCGATCAGGTAGTGTTTGCTACTGACACGCCGCTAGGCCCGATCGCGCCGACCATTGAGACCGTAAAAAAATTGCGGTTGGCGCCGGCCGAAGAACGCAAGCTGTTCTGCGGAAATGCCGAAAAGCTGTTGAACATGACGTTCTAATAAATCCTCGGCACGCAGCTAGAATGGTGTGCTTGTCGAGACAAGCGCCGCTAACGGTCTGCCGTCTGTGTTTTCTTAGTTTCACCGGAACCAATGCCGTGCACCGGGGTCGAGCTCGGCGGATCGCTGGTCGGGAAGCTCTCATCGGGATTGATCACGACGTCGTCTTCGTTCTGTTCTGGCTGCGCTCCTCTTCCGTATCACGCCTGACTTTTTCCATCATTGGAAATTGCAAATATTGGGACGGCCGCCTGCGCAGATATCCATCGCGATTTCAACCTCCCAGGGACGGCCGGTTCCATAATTTGTGGGTACCGACGTTGACGCCTACGCCCGGCTCCTGTTGGGTTCCCGCTGCATCAATAGAGGACCATTCAATGTTGCGCGCG